>Ga0255772_10004054_pt1 | contig 13887 bp, 12 predicted proteins | sample 071ome_34_FD_179970 | JGI IMG/M metagenome (GOLD analysis project Ga0255772, IMG submission 179970) | Coastal salt marsh microbial communities from the Groves Creek Marsh, Skidaway Island, Georgia - 071411BT metaG (version 2) | ecosystem: Environmental > Aquatic > Marine > Intertidal zone >...
TCTCGCCGAGGTTGTGAACTATTTCATCTGGAAAAACCACGCCTCCCTGGAAGGCGCGTGGGCGGTGTGCTTGATTATGGCGAGTGGTATTTTTTACGAGCAGGCGCCATTACGACCAGGGGAGAACGGCTTTAACCCAAAGACAATAATGCCGTGCATACCGCGACGTGTTTTAGGTATCGTTCCTGACGAGGAAGGAGTCAGAGAAGGCCTCCTAGGAAAATAGAAGCGCGTTTTTTATCTATCTGTTATTTCGTTTGTGCTATTATTAAACTTTAGAATTGGATTTGTCATCGAGAGTTGTGCGCGCCATTGGGGGGGGACTTGTTTGTAATGTCATTCTATATATACTGTATGTATGTAGTTTCAACTTCAACAAAAAACGCTTTAAAGTATGGTATCCATTTGGGTGAACACGGCATCGACGTCTTCAATCTCCAAAATCTTATCCAACAGAGCTTCGTTGGCTTCCGCATCTTCATCGGAAACTTCTACGTTTGCTAATGGTAACAACTTTAACCCGGAATTCTCAGAATCTACGTCATATCCGCCATCAATCAGCGAGTCTCTCACGCTCGCAAACGACTGGTATTCCGCGATGACAACGTAACCATCCTCAGAAAACTCATCGTTCTTTTTCACGTCGTCCGCTCCAGCTTCAATGGCGGCTTCAAAAATCGCATCTTCGTCCCCAGATTTCAAATACACGAGCCCTTTTCGTTCAAAGTTAAACAACACAGAGCCTGACTCGGCCATTTTCCCGCCACCTTTTTTCACCGCCGCTGGAATATCCCCGGCACAACGATTCACGTTATCTGACAACACTTCCATGACAATGCCGACGCCGCCGTGTCCGTAACACTCGTACGTCAACTCCATGAAATCGCCGCCTTTTGCCTCGCTCGCCTTCTTCAAATTTCTCTCGATTAATTCCGCCGGCACGGACATTCTTTTCGCATCCTTCAAAATGGCTTGCAAACGCACGTTATCCGTCCCTGTCCCACCTTCTTTAGCCGCTCGGGCGATTTCTTTCCCAAATTTCCCATACAACTTGGTTCGAATCGCATCGTTTTTGTTCTTCGTTTGTGCAACCTTCGCGGCTTTTCTGCCCATGTATACTCTCGTATCTCTTTTCGGAGTATTCGGTGCTCTGTTAATCTGTTGTTGTGTGATCGTCGTTCTCGTCGTCGTCATCGTCGATGAACGCTTCATGCTTAAACTAGCAGACGAAGTTGTTGCCGTCATACAAAAAGTCGCCATAATCTTTTATGTATTGCTAATATAATGTGCGTGTAATACGTTTGAAGCGCGACGTGTGTTTGCGTGTTCGTACGTGCCGCTGAGTTTTGGAATGCGTATCTTTTGTCCTCTTTCGCGATGAAGAAAGAAGAGATAGAGATAGAGATAGAGAGAAAAGCGCGCGCGTTTTTTTTTGTGGATAAAGTGTGCTGTGCGCTGCTTTCTCTTTTTGTGTCACCGCCTCGTCACCGCCTGTGTTTTTTGTTTTTCAAAGAAGAAGTCGTCGTCGTCATAGAAAACATTTTCCACTCTCGCGTGGGAACAAACACACAAAACACAAAACACACAAACGCGCGCGGGAGACGACACGAGACGACACGACGCACGCACGCGCGCGCCGTTGAGAGCGAGCGAGAGGATTCTTTGTAGTCATGCGGAGGTACGCGCAGACCGCGTTCACGAAGATGGTCGCCTCGACGACGGAGTTGTCTTCTCCTCTCGGCGGATGGACGATAATTCGGCAATCTTCTTCTTCTTTTGGCGGCACGCCTAGCTTTCGCGGAGGAAGAGAGAGGAGCGGTGCTGGTGGTGGTGATTACGGTAGTCGACGAAGATACCACCACCACCACCACCACCACCACCAACAACAACGCTACCACCACTCGAGAAGAAGAAAAGATGGAGTATTATTATCAAACGACGCAGACAACCGCTCAGCTTCGAGAGGAGGAAAGGAACCTTTAGGAAGAAGAGTTGGAGGAACGAGAAGCTTCGTTTCGTCGTCTAAATCTCAGTTCGCAAAGACGTACTACGATACTTTAGAAGTGCCAAAAAGCGCCTCACAAGGCGAAATTAAGAAGGCATATTATAAGTTAGCGAAGAAATATCATCCAGACTCTTCGGGAAAAGCAAAGGATGACGCCACAGAGAAGAAGTTTCAAGAAGTGCAAAAGGCGTACGAGTGTTTGAAAGACCAAAACCAGCGACAAACGTACGACGCCGTGGGACACGACACGTACGAACAAATGCAAAACGGAGGAGGAGGAGGTGGTGGTGGTGGAGGAGGAGGACAAGGTGCATACGGACAAGCCGGTGGTTTCCAAGGATTTCAGGGTTTTGGAGGGCCTGGGGGAGGATTCAGAGTGCATTACGAGGGTGATATGGGCGACGGAGATCCTTTTGAGTCTCTCTTCGGGCACATGTTTGGGGGTGGGCAAGGACAGTCTCCATTCGGGCGCCAATCGTTCGATGTGCAAGGGCAAACGACGATCACTTTGAAAGAAGTCTGTTTTGGAGCGAAAAAGACGTTGAGAGTGCCAGATACCATCGTTCAGGATAAGGATGGAAAGAGGAAAACGGTGAAAGGCAGAGACGTCGTGGTTGATATCCCGCCCGGGATTGAAGATGGACAGAGACTGAGATTGCACGGGCAAGGTATCGATCCAGAAGTTCAAGGTCGACAACCGGGGAGCTTATTCGTCACTGTTCGAGTGTTAGAGGACCCGAAGTTTGACCGCGTGGGTGCTGATGTCGTCACTTCGGTTTCGTTAAATCTCACAGAGGCTATTTTTGGTGGCGAAGTGAAAACTACAACCCCGAGTGAGGACATTTTGAGGGTGAAAGTAAAGCCAGGAACTCAACACAACGATCGCGTGCGGTTGAGAGGTAGAGGTCTGCCCACCGTGCTTGATGGTCTAGGGATGTATAAGGGCGACATGTACGTCAGGTTCAAAGTCAAAGTACCGAAAACGGGCGATATGAACGAAGAACAAGAACAATTGTTGAGACGGTACGCTGAGATTGAAGCGGAAAAGAACGCTACCAAGGACACAAACAGCACCTCGTCTTCGACATCAACGAAAAATAGCAGTAGCGCGGATTCTTCGGACACCACGAACAATAGTAATAGCAGTAGCAGTAGGAAATTTACTGCGGGAGAATCGACGAGTAAAACAGAAGTGGAGGATGAGGATGAGGAGGAGCGACAGCAGCAGCAGCAGCAGCAACAACACAAAGACGAAACGACGGCTTGAAGAAGCAAGCAACATTTGTCTGAAAGATATACTACAACGGCACGTATAAGAATAAAGCGAAAGAGAACGAAGATGGACGCAACAACACTTTTAATTATTATTATATATAAGATGAAGTATTTTCGATTATAGTTTACACTTAAAGTGCTTTCGCCGTCTCTTCATGTCTGCGGAAGCCTTCCATTTTATAAGAATACATGTGCTTGTCGTCGTGGGAGAGGTTGCTACCGCGGCCCTGCTCCATTCAAACGATCGAGAGTCTGAAGCGCTTGGTCCATCTTTTCAGCGACGTCCTCAAAAGCGTGGAATTTGTTCTTCGCGGACGAAACGCGTTCAATTTTAATCCCCGATAGCCGTAAAAACGCGTTCTTCAAATCCGGCTTGTTCTCTAAGTTCTTCTCGATATCGCTCACAGACATGGTCTGAATCGCTTGCTGATACTTCCTTGCCGTTTCAATAGCATTTGCCGCACCCTCCACCGTTACAGGCGGTTCTTTCAACATCAGTCTATTCTTTCTGCTCTCGTTTAATACGATTGGTATGCCTAAAACCGTAGCCGGCCGAATATCTCTGTTCACTTCCTTTGCGATTTCTGGCGAGAAGTGCTCGGCCATTTTCCCGACATCCTCGTAGGAGATGCCCGCTTTCCTCGCCATCTCCACGATTTGAATTCCATCTACGCTCAAGTCTATTATTCTGTGGTCCACCTCCAACCAAACGTGCGCATCGCATCGAACGCCTCCGTCGTTCTTCTTCGTAGATTTCACGTAGCCAACTTTCACTTCGACTGTGTTCTCGTCGATGCCGTTTTCAACCAGAGCGTGCTTCAAAGCCATCGATATGACCAAAGACGCGTTCTCTAATCCACACTCTGGGATGATAGACATAGCTTCAGCGCACACACTCACCATCACTCGGTCTCTCAACGTTACCGATGGTTCGTTCAGCGCGAGCTTTATCACGCAGTCGGAAAGCGATAACGATTTCCCATCCGCAGTTCGAATTTCTCTCTCGAGCTTTTCGTATAAACTCACGGACTGGTCGAGCTTTTTCACGTTGTTCACTTCGTTATTCGCGGCGCTGAAGAACCCAGAAGCGCTGGCTGAAAACGACACTTTGATTGCATCTCTTTTGCTCAGTTTTGCGCCCCACTTGGAATGGAAGCTTCGAGAAGAAGAAGAAGAAGAAGAAGAAGAACGAGACAAGAACACCACCGATGGGTCCGCAGAGGTTGAGGCGAAAGTTGTTTGTGTTCCCCCTCTCTTTGCCGAGGTCAATTTCGAACTCGCGAAAGCTTTCGTTCTTCCTCGACTGCTCTTTCTTCTCAGCGAAGAATATGCATCATCGCGAAACGACGATGCGTTCGCTCTGCCGCTGGTTGATGGTAAACTCAGCATCGTCAATCTTTTGGATGCGCGATAATAAATAATGAAGAAACGCAGCCACACATTCGCAGTTATTTTGAATTTCTTCTTCGTGTTGGCTTTTTTTGGGTCCTCGTCGACGAACAAAATCGGGTCGCGTCCACAAAGTCCACAAAATTTTTTTTTTCCCTTTTTGTTCTTTCGTCCTCACAAAATAATACTCCGGACTCTCTCTCTCTCTCTCTCTCTCTGTTTTTTATTATCGCGTCACAAAAAGAAGCACGCACCCGGCCGCGGGCGAGAAAGAGAAGAGGAAGAAGGAAGAAACGCGCGTCGAGAGTTTACTACTCGCTCTACTTTTTCATCGTTCAAGCGTTCTTCTTGTTCTTTATGTGCCGGGATATCGTATGTTTTTTTTATCGCAAAAACAAGACAACAAAAGCCAGAGCGAAAGAAGAAGGCGAGGTGAATTTTTTTTTTGGGTCCGGAGAGGTCTTTCCGAGGAAAGGAACAACCCGCACGCAAGAAGGAAAAAACAAAAAGAAAAAATATAGAAAAAAACGTTCATAAACTTTGTTCCCATCACCGGAACGCTTGGAAGAAAACGGATGAAAGAATACACGGAACGCGAAAGTGAGGAGAATACGAGCGAATGGTGCGCAAAGTTTCGATTTTCAAGCGCGCGTTGTTGAGTTCTTCTTCGATGGAACTCGGAGTTGTTTTTTTCTTCTTTTTTGAAGAAGAGGATCCGAGAACTTCTTTTCCTCGTGCGCCCAAAAAAAAAGGAGACGGAAAGACGACACCAGACGCCGCCTTTTTTGGCGGAAAATGAAAGAGAAAGTAAATTTTTTCTTTCCTTTTTTGCGTTTGCTTTTCCAATTGAATTGGCGGCTTTTCGACCGCGAAATAGACATCCTTAGACCGGATAAAAATGTTCGAACCGTGAATGAAAAAGCGAGCGCTAAGTTAAATTTTTCGAACGCGCTTTCGTTTGCGGAAAATGATCAACAATAGGACGAGCATTGTGATGTAAAGTTCTGAATTCTGAGAGAAAATTCTTATCACTTCTTGTTCTTTTTGAGTGTTGGTGGATCGATATTGGAGGAGAAAGACGAGAAAAGTCGAGCTTGGAAAAAAATTACAGTGCGATTCTGCGGTTACTATTCGGCTTAAAAACGCACTCAAAACTCAGAAACGAATCGTAGGTTTGTCACTCGAGAACGTATTTGCTGTCGTGCGCTATAAAAATGGCGAAAACTCGACATCAACGCGCGGTTTCGTCGCAACGATAAAACTCGCGTCGTTCGAACGAGGACGGAAACTCCGAACCGATAGTTTCGGAAATGAAGCCTCTAAAACACCGATAAAGAGCATAGCACATTGCTCCTGGTGTGTTTTTAGTTGCTCTAACGCAGATTTCGCTTGATAAAGATTGTTCGAGCTTGTTGATTTTTGGGGACAAATAAGCGAGCTCGAAGCGAGCCGTCTCGCTCGGTTTCTCGCGTTTGACCCGCGAGAACAAGTCTGCATCGCTTTTACGAACTAATTTTAATTGAAACGAACTGAAACTTCAGGAAATAATAGAAAGTACATTCTCACATCGATTGAAACCATGTTCGCGTGCGAATGCTTCTTTTCATGCGCGTTCGCGCTCGTTATCTAATATTTTTGATTTTCACGATTTCTGTCTTTTTCATCTCTTTTGAAAGCGTGAGTTTACGACAAAGAAGGCAATTCAAATTTGAACAATTTTTTATGCAGAGCGCGAAATTTTTAGAGGGTTCATAAAATGCAACAAAAGCGTGTAAAAATGTGATTGATCGATAGTTTATGTCATGGTCGTTCATTAGATACCCTGATATGTATATACTTTTCTTGACTTAGATTGTTATTACAAAAGAAAAACATCGCGTCCAAATCGAGAATTTAAAACTTGTTATTTTTCCAACGATCTAATTTTGATTTTTAAAAACAATCCTGTCGCCCGATGATGTACGCGACCGGATTCCATCCATCCTTCCATTTATAAATTGTCCCTGAAGTGTTTAGTTTACTTCTTCTTGGCCGCAGCTTTCTTCTTGGCCGGCGCCTTCTTCTTGGCCGGCGCCTTCTTCTTGGCCGGCGCCTTCTTCTTCGCGGCCTTCTTCTTGGCCGGAGCCTTCTTCTTCGCTACCTTCTTTTTCGGCGCAGCCTTCTTCGCTGGCTTCTTCGCGACTTTCTTGGCGGCCTTCTTGGCGGCTGGCTTACGCTTCGGGGCGGCTTTCTTCGGGGCGGCTTTCGCTGGCATCTTTATATAAGGTATGTATGTATGTGTTTAAATTTATGACGCAATTTCAATTGCCCAATTATGTCAAGAGCAGAATTTTTTGTTGTTAAAATTTTTTTCGATCGCGAAAGGGCGGATTTTTGTACCCCTCCTCTTTGCTCATCTCTCTCTTCTTTCTGGAAAAGCTTCTTTTTTTACAGCTCCCTTTTTTTCTCTCTCTCCTTTTCCTTCTTTTCTCTCTCTTTCTCTCTCTAGAAAAAAAACAAACAAACTTGCCCCGCTTTCAAAACTCGGAACCGAGAAGAAAAAAGAAAAAAGTAAAGATAAAAAACACCATCAATCGAGCGTCTCATCGAATCGTTCTCATCGGATTTTCCACACGCAGCGACTCGATAGCGTTCGTTTGTTCGCGTGAGATTGTTTTTAATGTTTATGCGTGCGGTTTAACGCTCGAAAGTGAAGGCAGAACTTCTCTGTTTGTACTCTCTCTCTCTCTCTCTCTTTTTTTTAGAAAAAAAGAAAAAAAAAGAGAGAGAGAGAAAGAAGAAGAGAGAAGACAAGAGAGAGAAAAAAGTGGGGGGTCTTTTTCTTCGACTCTCTCTTTTCTTCTCCTGGTGGTTTGAAAAAAAAAAAAGAAAAAGAAGACACAAAACGAAAAAAACGAGAGAAGAATAAACGGAGATGTGTGGATACATTCTGGTTGGAATAAAGAACAACCTCGGTCGTAATCGATTCATCGCGAGTATATCTCGAACTGAGTGTAGTTTGAGTGGTGATGTTCACGTTTTACGAATCACACGAGTCGCGACATGTTTCATATTTTTTGTGATTTTTTTTTTTCTCGCGGTGTTAAATTCCGTCCTCTTTTCTTTTGAAAAGGTGAGAAAACAGCAAGAGAGAGAGAGAGAGAGAGAAAAACTCGGGGTAAGGTGAGAGCTTCTTTTTTTTCCTTCTCCGAACGAAAGCTTCTTTTTTATTTCCTCTTCGTTTAAAAAAAACAAAAAATACGTGCCCATAAAACGCGCTCTGTTTGCGCGTTATGAGTCCTCACGCGACGTAAAAACGGGTGAAAACGCATGAACGCGCTCTCTTTTTTCACCTCGCGCGCCTGTCCTTCTTTACTTTTTTTGTTTTGATAGTTCTGATGCGCGTGAATACGTGTCTTTTTTTTGCCAAGTGGGTTGGCAAAAAAGAAAAGAAAAAGCTCGGCTTTGATGAAAAACGAGTCTCGGGAGCAAAACTCACAAAATTTTTTTTCGATGAAAAAAAGAACGCGCAGTCGGGGGTGGAAGAAAAAAAAACGAAGAGCAAAAAAGTAAATTCTCTTCTCGTCTCAACAAAAATCTCTTTTTTTTCTTCTCTTTCCTCTCGATTCTTTGCGCGCGCTGGCACTTCTTCACAAATCTTCTGTCGTATCACCCAAACGCACCCAAAAACTTTTAGTCATCACTTCTGGTATATGCACACGCGCGCTCTGACAAAATATCATCCTCACAAACCCGCGTTAACGTGTATTTTTTCTTCGTTTTAAAACCAAAACAGAAAGTGAACACTTCGGAGCAGAAAGTGAACACGACAACGTTTTTTTTTGAATTTGAAATTCACACCCTAAATAACCAGCAATTTTTCGAGGGAAAGAAGAGTTTTCAATCCCCGCTTTAGCTCCATTTTCGTGTGCGCCTTTGTGTGTGTGTGCGTGTGTCCCCCTTGCGCGCGCGGGAACGAAAAAAATGGACGAAGACACGAGTAAGGAGAACAAAACTCTCTCTCGAAATGGTAATAACGCTAACAATAGCGCGGCGACGCCATCATCGGTACGTGTTTGTGTCTCTTTTTCTTTCATATCGTTCGCCCGTCGTCGTAGGAGAGAGCAAAATTCAAACGGGAAAACTCTCTCATTCTTTCTCTCTCTCTCTCTCTCTCACACACTTTGATACTTATTAAAAACTCACTCTCTTTCTCTTTCCCCACGACTAGATCCTGAAGCGGGAACGGAAGCAAGCTCTCGGAGATGCGTTAGCCCCGAACGCGTCGACCAGGCGAAAAGTAGCAGAAGAGGAAGATAACGACATGGAAAACGAGACGAACAACGCGACAAGAGAAGAAGGAGAATTAGGAGCGCAAAAAATTCAAACTGTTGTCGCTGATCCGCTATCGCGAAAGATAGCGCAATCGCCTTCGTTCCAAGCGAAGAAGAAACGACGACAAAGTCTCGGAGGGAGACGCGTTTCTTTCGCGCAACCGAGGGAATTGGAGGAAGTGAGGGAGTATTACAAGGTACGTTCAGAAAGATGGACCGCACTAGCAATTTTTTTTCTGCCTTTTGAGAAGAGAGAGAGAGAGAAGGGGAACAAATATTGTGAGAGTGAGAGAATTTCTCGCGCTCACCGAGCATCATCCTCTCTCTCACTCTCTCTCTCTCTCTCTCTCTCTCTAACCACCATCGTTTTCGTTTTCGCTCGGAAGAAAGAGAACACATTTAAGGATGGTGATGACGACGACGACGACGACATCGACTGACCAACATAAAACTCTTTATTACATTTACCACAGGAGAGCAATGACTCGAACAAAAAGACGCGCGATTCGTTTGGAACAGCGGTAGGAGGAGGAGCAGGGTTAGATGAGCCTATGCTCAACCAAAGTTTATTGAACGAATCTTCAATCGTGAACGATGACGTTGACTTTCCGGTGAGTGGTTTAGAACCGTTGCAAGAAGAAGAAGAGGACGGGGATGTGGAGGACGACGGCACAAGGAATCAGACAACGTCTGGATTTAGCTATCAACCCACCGAAGGTTTCACGACGTCGGTTATTCCGAGTATGGCCAATTTGGTCGAAGAAGACGAAAAGCAGGACGACGACGATGAAGATAGGGATATTGTTGCGGGGGGAAGAGATGATGAAGGCGCGACGACTGCCTTGATTACCGAGGCGGTGCCATCGATGTCGAGATTATTGGACGAAGACGAAGAACAAGACAAAGAGAATATGAGCGCCGCTGAAAATCGGAGTTTGGAAGCGAATGCTTCCACAGAGCAAGGAGTGCACGAAGATGAGATCACTCTAGGAAGTGTTTTGAACGTTACCGCGAACAACAACAACCAATCGATAGCGTCGCAGTATACCTCGGGAGGAACAGAAAAATTAAATGTCACGAACTCAGTCGATGATTTGATGATGCAGAACAATAACAACAATAGCAAACACCAACCGATTACGCCGAGTTTTACTTTTGGATTCGATAGCTCTCTTGATCCAGATCTCGTCGATAAAGATGGAAGTTCTCGAGAGCACGCTACAATCACGCCGGCAACGGCGACGACAACGGCGACTAGGATGAACACAACTACGAGATTGAACACCACCACCAATAACAACACTACAACGATGAATACGGGAACAATGAATGTGACTATGGGATACGACGATGAAGACTTCAACGAGATTGACTTGAGAGCAAACGCAAACAAGGAAATGGGAACAGAAACGTACGAATTTTTGTATGGAGCTGGTGCCAACGCGACTCGAAGATTGACCGGAACGCAGCCGTTGAATACGACTAATACGTTATCTTCTTCTGCTCAAGAGACGCCTTCGATGACGATTGGAGGAAATGTTGCTAATGGAAATACTACGCAACTTCAAACGCCGTTCGACGCTCCGAGTTCAAACGCAAAGAGCGAACACGATGGTTTCACTCCGGGCGAATCTACTCTGCGTATGGCAGAAGCGCTTCGTAAGCAACAGCACGGTCAGGAGGCTTTGCAAACGATGCGGATGAATTATCAAGTTGATGGCGCAAATATGCATTCAGTCACGGTTACAAAAGACGACATCTTTCGTCGTCAAAGTCAAATGTACAATACCCCGGGTGCGAGATACAACAGAAATAGACGCTCATCTGCTATGATACTGGATAGATCCGAGCTCCACGGTCACTACACGCCAACTTTTGATAACGATAAGGCACGCAACTTTGGAACACCCGCAAGAAAAGGCGCGTTGAAAGGATTACCCATCGAATTACCGCCGATTCCGGATGCGTTGTTAGCGAAAGACGCAAAACCATTGGAACTCTCCGATTTATATCATGCGTGCCAAGTTTCGTTTGTTCCGGCAGAGAACATGCGACGAAGTTCAATCGCGTTTGGTCAGTTAGCGACGCTTCCGCCTCCAGAAACATGCGAAGATGGGTTGAAGATTGTCTGCCTCGTGAATCCTTTGATTGAAGCGTTGGAATCGTTTCACGAGGATCTTGGCGAAAAAATGCACTCGTTATCGGCAGAGGTTGAGAAACTTCGCTCGGAAGTCGAAATTGCTCAACCCATGTTCCTTCGTTTAGCTTCTTCAGACGATCCCCAGCACAAACGTGAAGTTTCAAGAGCTGGTCAAGCACTGAAGAAAAAATGTAAAATGGAAGCGAACGAACGCTTTGATCGTCGAAAGCTAAACGCGGAAACAACGGTCAATGAAGCCTTGCGTGCTCATGAAAAAATCGCCCAAAACTCCAAGGAATCGGTGCGTCAGTCGCGCGAACGTCTCATCGAGTTGAGGCACATTGCCGAACGTAAACTCGAAGTTTTACGTAGAAAGCGTTCCGAGCAAATGCTCGCAATCGAAAATGCGAAAAAGCCAGAAGCTACTCGCACGGAAGTAATGAATGCAGTCTTAGATTCCCGGGCAGCTTTGCAAGCTGCGAATAACTTAGATATCAAGCTCGAAGCGACTGTTGCAGAGAAACAGGCGAAGCAAGCTGCCCTCCCCAACGAAGTCGAGTCGTTGAAAGGGCACGTCGAGGAAATGCGAATTGCTGTACAAAATGATCCAACTTTAGAAAACAATCAAGAATTGACGATGAATCTCACTAGAATGATTACGGCATCGTCGATGAAGGCTCTGGGTAATGGCAATAGTAGATTTTCCATGGCTGCTAATAACGCGCAGACTCCTGGAAAAATGAGACTCGCAAGCCGTGTTCGTCTTTCGCAGAAAGCGAAGAAAGCTGAAAGTTTGGCGGATGACTATTCTATCATAGCATCTTTAGCTCCGTTTTCCTTGGAGCGCGTAGATGGAGCGGAATCTGCGGAATTGACTTTGAGAGTTGGCGAGTTGTTCTTGGTCACTTTAGATGCGCGAACCGGTGCGGGCAGATGCACTCTGGTTCAATCTTCTAATGAGAGCAACAACGTCAATGGCGATTCACCGTTAGGCATTGAAAATGTGAAAAAGTTTGCCGCTGCCGTAGCTGGTGCACCGTTTGCGTGGAACATAGGTGATGAAAGCTCATCAAAGATTATCATTCCTGGGGCCGGATGCTCGGGCGTTTTACAAAACATATGCCCGAGACTGAGAGCTGCCGAGGCCATTGTTAAAGAGTGCGAAAAGTGCAGAGATGCGTTTACAAGTATTTCGAACATAGTCTTGGAAAGTGACGGGAAGATATCGCTGACGTTCAGCGACGTTCGAAGAGGACGCATCTTACATGTCACCCTGGATATGAGGTTAACGATTGAAGATGCCGACGCTTCGAGTGACTCTTTTGGCTCGCAAGACGATGTGAAATGTGCGTTTGGATTCGGTACGAGCAAAGAAAACACGGAGAGAAGTTTAAAGCGAGCTTTGCGAAGATCGAACGCTTCCGTCTTTGGCGCCAAGAAGCTGTTCTCTACGTGCAAGCTTGTTGATGCAGTCGTCAGAGGCGGGGTGGATGCGACAAACGCCGCTTTCGCCGTTCCGGATTTACCGGCGAGCAAAAAGATGAGCGCGGGTAACGCTGGTCCTCTCAACGCCGCCATGGTGCGCTAAATACACATACAGGCATAAACATAAACACACGCATATATATATATATCACAACACGCTTTAGCTTTTGTTAATGTTATTTCAACTCTGTTATTATATAAAATAAAAAGATCGTTCTCAGACGCGTGGTGGGTTTCTTACGTAAAATAGAATAGGAGCACTAATTTAACAAACCGCTAAACCTCCTTTCTTCCTCGATTTAAAATTTTATTTTCTCGCGGGAATCATCAAAGAATTTACTTACCTACCCCTTGTAAAAGAGAAGAGCAGAGAAGAAGATTCCATCGCCATGAATGAATCTGCGAACGAAAGCAGTGCCTTGCAAGAGACGCGCTTGCTCGCGGATAAGATCTTGGAGCTGCAGCAGGTGTTGAAAACAGTCATGATGCGAGTATCGACCTTGGAAAAAAACGTGGAGAGACTACGAGAGGAGAATCTTTCCGAAAAATTGAAGAACAAACATTTGAACTCTGAACTGGCGCGCGAGCGCAAACAGTCACAACAGCGACAACAACAACAACAACAACAACAACAACAACAACAACAAAAGATCAATGATCAAAATACCAACGACGATGGTGAAATGGACGACGTGAAGACGCTGGTCATGAGACGCGCGGCAGCGAGTAACGGAGCGACGACGACGACGACGACGACGACGACGACACCGGTTGCAGTTCCTCCTAATCTTAATAACCAACACCAAAATAGTAAGATTGTTACGCAAACTCCTACGGCGCCTATTCTTACCACGACAGCGACGACAAATATACCAACGCCGGCACCGCACCTGACTTCAGCGCACGTGCCTAAAATCGCAAAGAAAAAGGAACGGGTATATGCACCAAACGATCCGAGACGAGATGCATTCGCTGGGCGAGTGCCGGCGCAGACTATTACCAACAGAGTTCCGGCTATCGATACTTCGGTGGACGCTTCGACGAAGGAGAAAAAACGACAATTGAAAAAGGAAATTTCTGAGCGAGAACGAGAGGAACATGCCACGAAGAAAGTAAAGACGTGCGATGACGACGACGGCAACGACGACGACGCTATGGCAGAGAAGTTCAAAAAGAAACCCACGAAGAAAGAAAAGAAGAAACACAAAGAAGAGGAACGAACGACAGTAGCCGTGGTAAAACTATCGGAGCAAGAAGAACATCACTTAAAATATGGCCAT
>Ga0255772_10004056_pt1 | contig 13885 bp, 15 predicted proteins | sample 071ome_34_FD_179970 | JGI IMG/M metagenome (GOLD analysis project Ga0255772, IMG submission 179970) | Coastal salt marsh microbial communities from the Groves Creek Marsh, Skidaway Island, Georgia - 071411BT metaG (version 2) | ecosystem: Environmental > Aquatic > Marine > Intertidal zone >...
ACGCTTTCTTGTGCGGTGCTCATTGGGTGCTTCCGTTGATTACCTGAGTATTATAGGACACCTGAGTGGGGGTGTCAAGCACCGTGTACCGCTTCCCAAACTGGTTGAACAACCTCCACTATCGTGCTCTTTCCTGGGGGTGCGTATCCTTCGGGTGGAGTCCAACCAGCATCAATCTGTCTCTGAACGTTGTTTAATCTCTGTTCATTCACCCAATCAACCAATTCTTCCATTGTTGTGAACTCAGTAATGCCAAAGTCAGCATCCTCAGTTACACCAACTTTAATATAGTTCTGTTCATTTGTTTTAAATCTGAACATTTCATTTCCACCAATTTCTGGTGGGTTTGGTGCATCATATTCTGTTGTAAAGGTAACTATTCTTTTCATGTTGATATGCAAGGTAAAAGTCCGACATTAATAGGTCTTGCTTCGCCAGCACCACCAACGGTTGAACCACTAGTGAATCCAGGAAAATACTGAACAAAGTGTGAACCAGCTCCGCCACCAGATTGGTTACTAATTCCGCTGCCTCCTGGTTGTGCTGATGGAGTAATACGGTGAGAGTGATCTACAATAGCATAACTTTGTGTTGTTCCCACACTGATAGAACCACCAGCGGCACGAATGAATTTGTTATCACTAATTAAATCTGGTATTTTTGGATTTCCATTTGAAGTTCCAAACGGATTTCCTGCATTAGTTAAGTGAGTATGTAAAGATGGATATGTAGATGCATCAATCTCCGAACCATCGCAAAGTAAATACCCTGCTGGTGGAGTTGTAGTCATTGACCATACAATAGATCCAGTTGGTACGGACATAATTTAATACTTTAATACTGGTAAGAGGGCAATACAGTTTGGTCTCGTTTCATCTGCGGTGTCTGTTCCTTGTACAGGACCAGATAAAATTGTTGTAAATTGTGCAGCATTTTTAGAACCACTATCGCCAATTCCAGATGATCTATTTACGGTAAATGAATGTTCGTGAGTTGCAACATTATGACTTTGTGTTGTACCATGTGCAAGAGAACCACCGGCACCACGAATAAATCTGTTGTCTGTTATAAGATCTGGTAATCTTGGGTCAGAACCATCGGTTCCGAATGGATTTCCAGCATCAATTAAGATTTGTCTTAGACTATTATATGTTGATGTTACTGCAGAACCATCACAAAGTAAATATCCATTTGGTACAGTATTAGAAGTATACCATATAAATGAACCTACGGGAACAGTAGAGATTTGTTCTGTTCCCAAAACAGGAGTAAATGCAATATTATTCGGTCTAGTTTCTGTACCAGCAGATGCAAGTGCCGTGCCAGAACCAATCTCACCATTCGTATTTGCTGATGGTTCTCTAAGATCTCCTACATTTTCCTCATTAAAACTGATAAATGTTGCTGGAGGTCCAGGGATCAGGATACTACCATCGCCGTCATCAATCTTATTATATTTGTGAGTGTGAGCAGGAACAGCACTACCTTGATAAACGCCAACACCTGTTGATGTAGAGTTACCACTTCTAGCACGAACAAATCTATTGCTGCCTTGAATATCGGGCAATAGAGGTGTAGTCAAGTCACCACCAAATAGCGGATCTCCATCAGAATTTAAGTTGCCACTATTTGTCAATAATTCATGTAATGTTGGGTTTGATGCTGCGGTAACACCAGAACCATCGGCAATGACAGTTCCTGTAGGAGCGGTTGTATCAACTGTCCATAAGATAACACCTGGTTGTATCTTAGCACCAGAATAGTATAACTTCCACTGTGATATGTCTCCACAAACGGAAGTCTTTACATATGCTTCATTAACTGCACACCAACTTCCATTCTTTTTTACATAAAACCCTGTAACTTCTTTCCATTGGGAAGAACCACAGACGCTAGTTTTAATATAATATGGAGCCATAATTTAACATTCTACAACCAACCAGGTATCACCATCTTCTCCAATAGTGTTGTCTGGAGTTGCTCCTCCTCCAGGAAGTCCTTCAGATACTGTCCTAGTTCCAAAACCATTATTTGCAACTTCATTTGTAAAACCATTCTGCGTCACTTCTGTTAGACCATCAGCAACATTGAAACCAATATTGTTATTGTTGACTATTATATCACCTTCATTATTGATGGTAACTTCATACTTTGTACCGTTTGGCGACTGAAAGACAATACCACAAGATGGGTTTACATAAAGACAACCATAAACCCTTACATCTTTATTAAACCAGGCTTCTGAACCAGTTACATCTATCGCCATTAGGAAGCACCTATGAATCTACCTAAGAATTGTGCAACTATATCAGCACCAACATAAGACCCAGAGTATACTTTTGCCATCCAAGTCTTAGAAAATGGAATCATATTTCCAGTCTGAGCTTCAGTGTCCATGCTATTGGCATTGAAAACAATATTATTTGCACTAAAGTTCATATCATTGCCAGCACTTATATCTAAGTCTCCATCAGAACTTATTCTGATATGACTACCTCTTATTTTTATAGTGCCAGTTTTATCTGCTGTGATTGAAATATTGCCTGCCAAGGATGCGATGACAATATCTTCACCACCTCTAGAGTTTTTTGCACCAGCAGCTATTTCAATACTTCTATCACTATTTAATTTTAGTGTGCCACCCTGGTCTAAACCAATACTAGTCTTTGAGTTATCGTCAGTTACACCATAAAATCTGTATACATCGGCACCACCACAACCCATTTGTGGGTTGTTGACATCATATCTAAAGTTGGCACCAAGGGACTCTACAAATCTACTTCCCCAGTTTTGATTCGGTCTTTCTGCCATTAGGTTACACAATCAATAACTTGCTTAACTTCACCATCATCTGTCCTATCTCCAAGATTTGCATAAAGCAATGCATCTGTTCCAGTGCTGGTCAATACTCTAAGGACAGGCATATCTGTGATATCTTGTCTATTTATTGGCGTTACCTTAATGATAGACCCAGATTGTATTTGGACATCATACTCATTTCCTAAGTTATCAACTACTTTATCACCATCTTCATATCCATAACCAGGATTAACAATAGTAACATCAGTTACAACATATGGAATCTCTTCATCTACTGGGTAGTTTTCACCTTCAGATACAACATAAACTTTATCTATCTGCCCATTCTTAATGGTTGCTCTTGCAACACAACCATATCCTTGGTTGCAGTTATCAACCACCTCAACAAATGGTGGGAACATGTATCCACTTCCAGGATTAGTTACCTTAACATCAATAATACTTCCTGTCTTGCTTGGACCATCACCAACAATGGCACCAAAGATAGGTATTGCTTGTGCTGCAAGTCCACCTCCACCGAAGATATTAATTGTTGGTGGACTACAAATCGTAGGAATACCTGCAAAACAAGATTCTGGGTCTCCAATAACCTGGGACTTTGGATCTTTTATAGCGTCGCTGAAGAAGTTGAATGATCCAACAATATCTTGTACACCATCTAAAGGCAAACCTGCTTCTTGTGCCGCAACTCTTGCTGCATTGGCAACATTAGCATTCTTAAGAAGTTTGTCAAGATCTGCTCCATTATTTTTAGCTGGACCACAACCAAGTCTATATTTACATGCACCATACTTATCTTTAGTTTTCTTCTTGAAGCAACTACCAAGACCAATAAGTCCAAGAAGTGCATCAATACTATTTCTCATAAAGTCTTCGAAGTTAAAGTTTTCGAAGAACTGGAGAATCTTAGAAATACCTTCAAGTGCTGGAAGAATACCATCAGTGAGAAGAGAGATAATACCATTGAGCATAGCACCAATAGTTTGGTCTGCTACACAATCAACAAAGTTGAGAATATTATCAGCAAGAGACTTGAGTATGTCTGCTACAAGTCCAGTTATCTTACCCATAACCAGATTTGTAAGGCATCCTATCAAGTCTGAAAGTGCTTTGACTCCAGGAAGAGTTGCTGTCTGTGCTGCAACACCACCAGCATGAGCAATAATTGGGTTACCAGTTGCTGCTAATAACTTTCCAAAAACATCCACATACAAGAAGTTAAGTCCTTGACCTAAAATCGGTGCAAGTTTTGTAAATGTGCCGCTTATCATTCCAGATATCAGACCAGAAGCAAGTTGTGTAATCTGCTCTGCTCTAGCATCAATCTCCTTGTTAATCCACTCTCTTGCTTCTTCAAGATCGCCATCAATCTGTGCTTTGAAGTTTTGTAAGTCTTCTACAAAACCTTGAATGGCATCTTTGATTTTTGTAATGATAGACTTATTTCCCTTATTCTCTTCCTCATCATTACCACACGCCAAAGAAATAACCTTACCATCACTATTGGTATATGTTGCAGGATTCTCTGGTTTATGCTTAGCAGCTTTTGCTGGTGGTAAGTTTCTTGGTGATTCCTGTGCAGCATTGCTCTGGTCGCCCGTCTCAGTTGCCTTCAAGGCAGCTTTTGAGGGTTTCTTCATTGTATTGCTGTATCCACTGAAGGACTTGAATGGTCCTTCTGGCTCATCTTTAGGCGAATACTTGGAGTTGCCAAATGCTCCCATGATTACGGGAAGTTGTGCATTGTCTCCATCAAGGAAGAAACCAACTACAACATCACCCTGGTTATATCTTACTGTCTTGAATACATTAGCAGAACCAGTGCCACCATGCACCATAACCTGTGCCCAGGGCAGGTCATCATCCTTCAACTCCGCTTCACTTGTGGGATGATATCCCATGATGCGGACTTTATATCTAAGTCCCCATCCTTCACCACTTGCTTGTTTTTCCCAAGACTTTTCAGTAGCGATTTGTCCTATCCACCAGACAAATCCATCTCTTCCGATAAAATTAGTTTTAAGTAAAGATTCTTCCATTACTTGTTATTTGTCCCGTAAACTCCGAATGTATCTCTAACTAACTTCATCGATGTGATTGACATCTCAGTATCAAAGTGATGACATAGTTCCTTAATCATATATAGTCCACTCTTGTCCTGGTCAATTTCCTTATTCTTCTCAACAGTTATCTTTGGAAACTCGCAACGAATAATGTCTCCTGCCTTCAGGTTTGTATTCAAAGGAATAGTCATATCCAACGTCTGACTGAATAAAAGGTTGTATCTGATGACAGACTGTCTCAAGTTATCAAATGGATTAGCATTTACTTTAGTGCCAATACCAGCATCTAAGGTGCCAACATCCATCACCTGTGTCATGATTCTACTTGGGATATCAACAATTCTTTGATTACCAGAAGATCTAATGTCCGGTGCTTCCTCATCCTGCCCAAGATTTTTTCCCTTGTAGTTATTAGGTCCAACAGTGCTTGTCATAAACTTTCCATTCAGGAGATTGAAAGTGGAAAGTTGACTTGAATATGCACCAAGTCTCAGTTTTTCCAGAAGATTTTGGTTTTTCTGAATATTATACTTCAATATCTTGAAGTCATTGTCTGCTTTGATTGAACTTTGATTGATTTCGGAATAAACATATGCTTCTTCAAATGGTTCTTGTGATATCAAACTATCAACAGACTTAAACTTAAATCCTTCTTGAGTCTGATAGAAAAAGAAACCGGCAGACTTGCCATCTTGAGACACTGCCTTTGATGCCAACCAGACAAGAACTGTGAATGGTTTTCTTAGGTTTCCAAGGAAACCATACTTATTAGAAGCAACATCAACATCAACTGGTTTGCTAGTCTTCAGTTTATCTTTGATAATCTTCTCTACTGATGCATCAATACGCGACCCAGATGGGAACTTCTCATAGACTCTCGTCGTCTCATTGACAAGAGCTTCCTTAGAAACCAGATTGAGGGTAAATACTTCTCTTTGTGCTTCGGTAATAACATTGGTTATACTAGAAACATACAAGTAATCTTCTTTGTTTGAGAAGTCGAGACCTTCATTTGTCTCAGAGTTTCCTAAAATCTTCAGTGATACTCTCTCACCACCACGAAGTGGAAGACCACTATAAAGTCCTTCAAGATTTTCTCCTACACTTGTGCCGCCTGTGCTTGCCACAAGAATCTTCATTGTAATCGTTGGAGAAAAAATATCCTCATAATAATCTACGCCAACAACACCCAACCTGAGGTCAACAGTTTTAGAACCATCTATTGATTCGATGGTTATTTCTTCATATTGTGATGCGTCGATTGCTGCCATTTAACTATTTGCTAAGTTTAGGAATAAGACATCCTTGATAAAGGTATTTAACTCCCTTCCACCAGGAATCATACTCATACCAGTAGTAATAATACTTGCTGGAGAAGATGGCTCTCCTGCACTTTTATTTCTAATGACTACAACTTCTTCTCCTTGTCTTTCTGTTTTAATTCTCTGTGCAACTTGCTTGTTTGGAGTCACTGATATTTGAGCAGCAGATGCTTTTGTTGAAGAAACAAAATCACCAGCAGAACTTGTGCCCGAAGTAAGAAGAATGAGAGGCACATATGGCGATGGGTCTCCATCACTCTTAGTCCTGCTATCCTTTGATTTAGTATACTCAAAGTGAATATGTGGACCATCAGACCTTCCAGTAGACCCAACAGTAGCAAATGATTTCCCTGCTGGTATATTTCCAGACCCCTGTATTATCTTATCACAATGACCAAAACGAAGTTGGACACCATATTGAGGTACCCAGACATCAATAACATTACCATATCCACCAGCCTGGAATGCAGTGCCCATCACCTCACAATCAACACGAAGAGCAATGTAAGTTCCTCTTGGAGCAGCAATATCAATACCTTTATGCATTTTACTACCACGCATTCCGTAAAGGCTAGTTACTTCAGTATATCCAACTCCTTTTGTGGAAATCATTCCAGATATATCTTGACCTTTAGACAATCTATCTCCAAGTTGGACTGGTCCTATTGTTGTAGTTTTTTTAGAACCTTCTTTCAAGAGATATTGATATGCTGATTGAGAATATTTCCAACGACTGCCAGTATCCCCCCAAACAATATATTTGTAAGATGCATCCTTAAGTTGTTTCTCACTAGCATTTGGATCCATGAATACTTTTAATACACCATATTGTCTCATTTCTTCTTTAATCCAATCAATCTGCTCAGAAGCAGTTGCCTTTTCAAGTGGTTTACCTAAAAACTTTTCACCAGCAGTGATTCTACTTCTATTCCAACTTATCAATCCCTTATTAGTTCCAGCACCATCATTAAGAATCCATGGTTTTCTCTGCGCTTTCCATCCAGATTCCTGTTGAATGTTACCAGCAATATATGCTGCACCTTTTGCAGGAAAACCTTTCTTCATTAAAAGTTTAGCACCTTCATTAAGAGTTGTTGGATTTTCTCCAACACCACTAAAATCAATACCAGATACATTTCCACCGGATGGTGCAGATCCAGCACTAGCATCATCTATAACTTCATCGAGACCAAAGTCAATGGGATTTGTCAATAAGTTAATACCTTGGAAGACATCATTCTCCAATCTTCTCAAGGAGTCATTCATTTTATTCATACCATCACTAATGGTATTTCCTATGTTGCCAAAGTTAAATGTTGCAACATCTCTAAGAACTCCACCTAGTAACTGACCAAAACTAAACAAGAAATCTGTTATATTTCCAACCGCACTCGTTAAAGTCATAACGAGTTTTTGTACTCTCTCTATCAGTTTCTTGGCACCATCAATAATTCTTGGCAGATTCAAAAGTAACCAACCAACTAACAAAGTGCCAACAAAGTCAAGTATTCTACCTAAGAAACCTTTGGTGCTTTCAGCAACAACCTTACCAGTCCTTTTGATAGCACCACCAATACTTGATGCTTCAATGATACTTTCTTGCTCTCTTCTTCTAACTGCTTCTCTTCTTGCCAAGAAGTACTTATTTCTATCCGATATTCCCCTTCTCTTTATTTCATTTTGACTTGAAAGGGTAGAAGCAATGGTGCTTGTAGTTTGTGCAGCACTCTCAAATACTTTACCAACGGAAGCAACACTCTTAGAAAGAGAAGATATTCTTAAAGATGACTTATATGCTAGAGTTGTACTTGCCATATTATCCTACCGCTGCTGGGACATTGTAAGTCACAATAGAGAATAATGGATAAGGATTGTCTGGGTTTGAGCTAGCAACATTTGGTGTTCTGTTTGCCAATCCCATCTTAGATGATGTTGCTGCTGCTTGCTCTTGTTGCTGTTGACCCTCAATAACTGTTACTGTTGGTTTTGGTTTTGGTAACTCTGGTAAAGCATTTGCCTTACCATTTAGTGCTGGAGCAGTAACTTGTGCTGAAATAGTTGCAGTCGCATCACTACCATTTTCTTCGGGTTTCATACCGACTGTTGCTTCTGCATCAGTCGATTTAGTATCTGCTGCCTGCCCAGAAGTGCCCGTAAGGTTACCCATAATATTTTTAGCAGTCTCAGACCCAACAACTGAGAATGCTAATCCACTTAATACTTTAAGCCATCCTGGTCCTGGTGTAAACCTTCTACCCATTTCAAAGGCAGCAAGACCACCAAATGATGAAGCGGCAAATTGTGATGGCGTTTCTTCTACTTGTGCGGCACTAGTGCCAGGTATCATACCTTCGGTAGTTTGACCAATAACATCAGCAGGACTTGTTGTCTTCTCTTCAGCATCAATATCTTTACCAGTAAAATATTGAATACCCGCCTTAATCACCTCATATATTCCAGGTGTAGAGAACTTTACAATATTTTTGAGTTGATCCAATAAAGCTCTGATAGGTCTTTGGAATAACTGAAGTGCAACTGCCTGAGCAATCCTTGTACCAATCCTAAGCAGTCCACCCCTGAATAAACCAAAACCAGTTTGAAGTGCAAGTAAAGTTAGTCCTACGTCCCTTAAGTTTCGAAGGACATTATCTTTTATTTCATTTAACTTCTCACCATTATCTTCGGTGAGTGCTACAATAGTTTGAATACCTTGATTCAGCAACCAACCAAAGAAGAGTTGGTTGAAGAAACTCATCAAGTTCATCAATGAGAATTGTGCCTTTTGTCCAATCTTTTGCACCGGTGCAGCCAACACCGACTGCATCCTCTTCTCAATTATACTCTCTTTTCCTTCTCTAAGTTTCTGCTCTGATAATATTCTTTCTTGCTGTGCTTGCTGTTGCTCCTTAAGACTTTCTAATGCAGCATTCTGAGAAACTAAACCAGAGATAGTCAATAACGTATTATTAAGGAGTATCATCTGACTCCCTATTCTTGATATAGAATCATTAACATTCTGAAGAGCAACTTGGTTTTGCTCCAATACTGCAGCAGTGTCTCTATCTGCTATAGATGCAATCTCTCTGGAAAGTGAGCTGCCTAAAACAGGGCGACTTAAAACTGAAGACGCGGATACAGTTCTTCTAGCTCCACTTAGTCCACCTGCGATAGGTGATTGCATCTCAGCCATTTGCTCTTTGCTTCAGGGTTTCCTCCTCAATGTATTGCTGGAGAAGAGAAAGGTAAACTTCCTTTTCCCAAGGAATCATATTTTCTAGTTCTGTCAATGAATATTTATGATGCTGCATCAAGGCAAAATTAACCTTAAAGTATGACTCAAGATTAGTATGAGCCATACTCACCCGAAAAAAGATGTCAACCCCTCAAGAACAACTTCACTTTGGACACCAGTATTAGGATTCTTCACTTTAATCTTGTGGGACAACTTAGGCATCGTATCAAAGAAAGTTTCAATCTCTTTGAATTGTTTCGAGCTCAGTTGCTCCAAAAACTCACGAAGTTCTTTCTTTGTGCAGTCAGACGCATTCCAAGATTCTTCTTCATTATAAACTTGGTCAATACAAGAAGAAATCAAATCGAAAGTATCGTCAACACCAATAGATTCTGTACTAGTGAAGTTTGATTTGATAAACTCACTCATAGAAGGATACTTCATTCTCAGGACAAGATCGTCCCCGAGATCTATGTCTCTCTTATGATTCTTAGAAGTTTGGACTTTGATGTCGTCAAGGTTAATCAAGGTTGGGACTTGAGTTGTATTGTCATCAGGACAGGTAATCAATACCTCAACATCTTCTCCGACAGACTTACCGCGAATATTCAAGAAGATGTATTCAATATCGAATGTAGATAACTCTTCAACTTTCACACCTCTAGTAATGATACAACCAGAGATGACATCTTTCACAGCATTTGCAATCTGCTTGTTATCCTCACTCTCCATCGCAATGATGAGGATTTTTTCTTCTTTAACTAGGAATGGTCTATATTTTATTTTCTTTCCAGTAGAAGGGATTTCCAACTCATATGTTGGCGTAGAGATCTTTGGTAATGGCATAACAACCCAAAAAGTTCAGTTAAGATTATTTATTGAGGATTTGCAAGGTTGGTATCGAAACCAAATCCAGACTGAATAGTTGTATTTGCGTCAACTGGTTTGGAGAATCTAGTATTAAAATCTACATCAATACCAAGGTCTGTTGTAGTATCAAATATTGAGGTATTAGAAGATTCTTTATTAATTTCTTGTTTGTTGTTATCTCTTCCCCTGTAGATGGAGAAACTATCTGCTCTTCCAGAGACATATCTGTCCATATTAAATGTCACAGTTGCCTTAAGCAACTCAGAATTGCCATAGTTTACAGCAGTCGAGTTCAGAGATAGAGGAAACAATCCAAAGAAAGTATACTCAATGTGATTATCATAATCTCTGTCAAACTTGACTATTTTGGTCTGATTACACTTATATTCTTCTGGATACATCATTCTAAAGAAATATCCGTCATCTGCTTGGGGAGCACCAGATCCACTAGCAATAAACTCAATCCAGTGCTCAAAAAACTTCAGCGTCTTGTATTCATGGTCAACATAAAACTCAAGTTGCATTTCAGTGAATGCTCTGGTATGAGCCATCTTCTCAGTGACACCCATGTAGTTTCCAACAATATCTGCTGTAGCAAACGAACTTCCAGGAATAACAGCAGCACTACAAAGAAGTCCTGATGTTTCTGCGATAAACCTATAGTCAACACCTCTGACATTTAAATGTTGCCTTAAAGGCAAAGGCAATCCACCAAAGGTCAGTTGGTAGTGAGAAGTTTGCGCTAGATTAGTTAACGCTGGTTTGAAGTCTGATATCTTCCTTGGTTTAGGTGCTGGCACTCTAAATACCTTATACGAGTCTTACATTATTAAGTATTTAGATGGCATATAAAGGAAAATATCAACCTTCTAATCCAAAGAAATACAAAGGTGACCCAACCAATATCATTTATCGCTCTCTTTGGGAGCGCAAAATGATGAGATATTGTGACCTGAATGAAAATATTTTAGAATGGCAGTCAGAGGAATTCTGTATTCCCTATCGCTCACCCATAGACAATAGAATTCATAGGTATTTTCCAGACTTCTTTATCAAGTATAGAGATAGTGATGGAAAGATTAAGTCCTCCTTGATTGAAGTAAAACCTTTGAGGCAAACTACACCTCCACCAAAACCAAAGAGGCAAACTAAAGGTTACATTCGTGAGGCTTATGAGTATGCTAGAAACCAGGCGAAGTGGGAAGCAGCGAAAGAATGGTGTCTAGATCGTGGTTATGAGTTTAGAGTCTTTACAGAGAAAGAACTCGGTATTAAGTAATGCCAAGAAAATCCGTCAAAGAGCAGAAACAAAAAAGACCTACGGATACTGATACTAACCGTAACCGTATTCGTGCGGTCACTGATAATCTTGTCGGCAATGAAGACCCTGATGATATTATGATGGAGTTGATGGAAACATTAAAGGACTCTGAGATTTCTCCACAAGAAGTTCAGTCTGGTAAGTATTATATCTTTGTCTATAATCCTAAAACTCCCTTTGTGCAATACGATCAGAATCCATTTGTTGCTGTAACTGATGTATTCAAATGGGGATTCCGTGGTATTAACTTCCACTGGTCTACTAGGACAAGTCAACCAACCAGACAATATACTTTGACTGAGATTCCTGGAGGAGTGTATGAGGTATATTCTTCTGAGTTAAAAGACTTGAGAGCACTGCCTTTTGCAATGTTTCGTCTAAATAACTAGAAAGTGCTATAATGGCATCACGAGACCCAAGAGAAGTAGCAAGACTAAGGGGAAGACCGCCTGCAGCGTCTAACTTAACAAGTTCGACAAAAAAGGCTTCGGGTCAGAATACTTCCGATAGTCAAGGAACAACTAAACCAAAAATATTTCAATACAGGTATCCTCTAAAAAGAATTGAGGAGGGGTCGGATTATCTTTCTATAAGTGTGCTTGATTATGAAAAAGTAGGACTAGATTTAAAAGCATCGTTAAGAGAAAAATCTAAAAATAACGAAGATTCTAAAAAGAAAGGAACTTCTATTGGAGATAACCTAGAAATAACTACAGGAAAAACGGAAGATTTATTTAATATATCATCAATACCATCTAAAGAAAGATTTGCTGGTAAACATATTAAGGGGAGGATATATTTACCTATTCCACAAAATATTCAAGATACAACATCAGTCACTTGGGGTGAAGATAGTTTAGACCCATTGTCAGCTTTTGGTCTTGCTTTTGGTGCCGATGCTCTCAAAGACCCTGGAGGAGCAGTAAGGGATTATCTAAACTTAAGTGGAAATAAGCTTGGAGAGTTGGCAAAAGATGGTCCCACACGAGATGCATTAATTGCTGCTATTGCTGGTCAAGCATTCGGTGCTCTTGGTGGTAATGTTAGCACTTCTGGTCTGATTGCAAGGGCAACAGGTCAAGTATTCAACCCCAATATGGAGTTGCTCTTTCAAGGAGTAAATATTAGGTCCTTCAGTTTCAGTTTCAACTTCGTCGCTAGAAGCGTGAGAGAGGGTGAAGAGATTAAAAAAATTATCAGGACTTTCAAGAAGTCCATGACACCATCAAATAATGCAAATGCTGGTTCTGCTGGAATATTCATTAAATCTCCACAAGTTTTCCAACTAGAATATAAAAAAGGGGCAGGAAAGCATCCATTCTTGAATAGTTTCTTGCCCATGGCATTGACCAATGTCTCTGTCAACTACACTGGGTCAAACACTTACGCAACTTATTATGATGGCACACCAGTGCATATCAGTATGCAACTTGACTTCCAAGAACTCAACCCACTTTATGCTGAGGATTACACCGACGATATTCCAGGAGTAGGTTACTAATGTCTTATTTCAGAGAACTACCAGACTTATACTATCAGTCACCATTATCCAGTAGAAACTCTTCTACGGATTATATCAGAGTTAAGAATCTTTTCAGAAGAGTCAAACTTCGTGATGACTTACAGAATGTTTTTACACTCTTCAACAAATACGAAATACCTGAGGGAGCAAGACCAGACACGGTAGCAGAAGAACTTTATGGGTCTCCTGAGTTGGACTGGGTTGTGTTACTCTCTGCAGGTATCGTAAATGTAATCGACCAATGGCCTCTTTCTAACAGTGATTTGTATCAGTATGCCGAAAATAAGTATGGAGATGAGTTAACTGCTATTCGTTTTTATGAGACTACTGAAGTTAAGGACTCTAACGGAAGACTTATACTTCCAGAAGGAAAAGTAGTTCCTTCAGACTTTAAAATACCTAATCCATCTAATGTCAAAGTAGATTTGAATCCAGTTACTGGTATTTCAAACTACGAGTATGAAGTTAGAAAGAATGAAGATAAGAGACTTATCTACACCCTAAAACCAGATTACTTACAGGCATATATTGGAGACTTGAGAAGAATCATGCATTATGAGAAGTCTTCTCAGTATATTAATAAGAGACTCGCTGCTACTGAGAATACTAGAAACACCTCACCACAATAGGTCGAGATTCTTATCAAACATCATAACGTATCGGTGCTTGCGGGAGCGGTCTTTCCATTCTCCTTCAGCACCTTTTATTTTGCCGCGTGAATGCTTGGTGCCGTCT
>Ga0255772_10004063_pt1 | contig 13871 bp, 8 predicted proteins | sample 071ome_34_FD_179970 | JGI IMG/M metagenome (GOLD analysis project Ga0255772, IMG submission 179970) | Coastal salt marsh microbial communities from the Groves Creek Marsh, Skidaway Island, Georgia - 071411BT metaG (version 2) | ecosystem: Environmental > Aquatic > Marine > Intertidal zone > Salt...
GGAGTGTATCCTCAATTCGAAAAGAACCTTAAAAAGGTGCGTCTGACCTCTCTAAACTCATCCTTGAGCAAAAATGTAAACCATTTTGTGGGTATTTCTGGTTTTGATGAAATATCCGGGTTAGGTTCCTTCTTTGAACGATCAGGGGAGGGTTTGCTCAATCCTGAATGTACCGATCGGTTTCCAAGGGTCATCATGCGCAACTCATCGACGGCTTCATTGAGGGCTCGTGTCTTATCGGAAAGATCCTTGGACACGCGCGAGCAATCCTGCGAGTTCTGGGCGTTCTCCTGAGTCACATTACAAATCTCGGTCATGGCTTGATTCACCTGATTGATACCGCTGCTCTGATCATTGCAAGCCATGGCAATATCCTTCGACAAAGCGTCCATTTCTCGGATTTGATCCAGGATCTCCTGAATATTCGCGGACGCCTGACGACTGATCTCCTGGCCTCTTTCACTGTTATCGACCGAGTTTTGAATTTTGACGGCCGTTTCACGAGCCGCCTGGGCGCTTCGTTGCGCCAGGTTTCTGACCTCATCGGCCACCACGGCAAATCCCATGCCGGCATCACCGGCTCGAGCCGCCTCGACTGCCGCATTGAGAGCCAGGATATTCGTCTGAAAAGCGATTTCATCGATGCTGGAAATAATTTTTGACACTTCTTCGCTGGAGGCGTGAATATCTTCCATGGCTTGATCCATTTCTTTCATGGATTGAGCCCCCATGTCCGCAGCCCGACAGGCATCCTGAGCCAGTTCTTTTGCTCGATTTGCATTTTTGCTACTGGCCTGGGTCATGCTGGACATTTCCTCCATGGACGAACTGGTTTCTTCAATGGATGCCGCCTGAGAGGTGGCCCCTGAAGTTAGTTTCGAACTGGCTCCCATCAGTTCGTCACAAATATGCCGCGTCTGCTCCGAACAATCAGACATGATTTCCATGATGCGGGTCAGAGGGCGAGTAATTTTTCGATTGTTGTAGATGACAAAAACCATCGTCATCAAAAATACTGAAAAGGATACGGCCAGTTGGGTGTTCTGAACTCCCTTGAAATGATCGATTCGAATGTCCAACAGCGCGTCCAATTCGGTGATCGCTTTTTCCCAATACTGCAGCGCAGATTGTCTTGCCTCAGCCCCGGCTTCCAAAAAAGCTTGTTGGGTCAAGTCCCCCGCATCCCCATTGGCGATGCGCTGCGCCATCGCCGCAAATGCTTCATTGGATCGTTCATAGGCCTCGAGTGATGACAGTAACTTCTCGCTCATGTTTCCCGATAACCCGTAAAAATTCGAATCTTCATTGATCGCGGTTTTTGAGCTGGCGACAACACGAGCCACATCGGACTCGCGGATCATTGCTGCCGCAACCGCCATGCTTGCGCGATCCTGGTCAGTAAAAGATCCTTGCTCAAGAAGTTGTGCTCCCTTGTCCATCACTTTGGCCAATCTGGACTGGGTCTGCGGTATGGCCAGAAGGGTGACATCCATCAAATAATAGCTGTCCAAATCCGGATCCAATATCAGATTTGAAAGATCCCCGGCATGAGCGACAATCGTCAGCAAATCTTCCATTAAATGAAAATGACCGTTGCGCAAGGCTTCGACGTCTGAGTAAGTCCTGGTGGATTTCAATGCATCCCATTCACCCTTGATATTGCTCAAACGTACGTGGCTTCGGTCCCGCTTGGCCAATCCCTCATCGGTGAATTCCAGGGCCTCGCCATGCTCATTCAAAACGTTGCCAAGTTCCGTTAAAGCGCGATCGATTTCCGTTTCGATACTTGAAACATTAGGTTTGAGCAATTCCGAGCCACCCATTCCTGTAACCGCAAAGTAATGTTTGGGAATGCAATCCAATAATTTGGCCAAGGGCTGTTGAACCGCATTGCCATAAGTTTCCTGTTCGGCAAAAGAAATGTATCCTCGAATGTTCGAAACCAACATCGCCACGATGGCAATCAAGGGGATGGAGTAGGCCAAGCTAATCAACGCAAGCCGTTTGGATATTTTTACATGTTTCATATACAACAAGATTTGGTGTTTCCCCCAATCACGCACCCATATTGACATCCCTTTTATCGACGAAAAGTTAAATTACTTAAGCTAATTCATGACATTAACATGACAAACATCACTTCAAATGATTTCGCTGAGATCAAAAGGAGAGGAAAACACCAACAAACGCATACTCCTTCTCTAAGAAGTATGCCATATGGGAGGATCAAAGGATTAGGAGAGATTCAGGATAGAATCCCGAGTTCTTTGAACTGCGGCAACAAATCTTCAAGCAGCTGCTCCATACTGGAATGGCTGATTGACTCGAGGGGCAATCGCACATCTCCGCAATCCAGTCCGAACTGCTTCATCAAGGCCTTGGCAGACGGCAAGTAACCTGATTGAGCCAGGCGGTTGACCACTTTCACTGAACGATACTGCCACTTTTGCGCACTGGCATGATCCCCGCTTTGAAAGGCCTTGATCATCTCGAGATAGACCGGGGTCATGAAATTATAGGTACTGCCAATGGCCCCATGCACGCCCAATGCGAGACCGGCCAATAACGTTTCATCATTGCCGTAAAAAATCTCATGTGAATCACCGAACAATTGAAGACACTCCAGGATTTCAGCAGGTTGTATCGCGGAAAATTTGATCCCCTTCAAACTCGGGATCTGGCTGATGGCCTCCCGCAAGAACTCGCTCATGGAAAAGTCCACACCGGTCAGGCCTGGTATGTGGTAGTAGTAAAACGGACAGTCCGGAGCTTCGGACGCAATGGCGGACATCCAGTCCACCAACACCGAGAGACATTCCGGTTTCAGGTAGGAGGGAGCGACTGCGCTGATGGCGTCGGCCCCACACGAGGCGGCATGCGAGGTCAGTTTGACGCAATCCGAAAGGCTGTTGGCTCCGACATGCACCATGATATCGAGCTCATGCTCACGTCCGGCATCCATCCACGCCTCGGTCAGCAGACAACGCTCGTCCATGGTCAACGAGGAATACTCCCCCGTCGTTCCGTTCACGAACGCAGCATGCACTCCCGAACGCTTAAGATGGCCGGCCATTGGAAGAACCAAATCGACATTGATTTCTCCATCTGCTTGAAATGGCGTAAAAGGCGCCGCCGTTAATTTGAATGCCCCGTTCATATCTGTTTCCGTGGTGATCTGAGGCGATCATCTGCCCTGAAAGCAATCGATTCAACCAGAATGTTATATTTTCTTAAGTTTATTCAGATGAACTAAGCATTGGATTCTTCGGTTTTATCGCGTAGGATCTTATCCAATCCATCACGTAAACCATGAAATGGCAAACAGCACATTCGGCAACCAAGATGTTGAGGCGGATTGTTTTCCTTGGAATCATCCAATACAGCCTGTTTGGGATGGTCCAGGCTGAGCAAACAGGACCTGACTGGCAAACGAATATAGAGTCCATCTTAAATGATCACTGTGTCAAATGCCACGGCCCGCTGAAACGTAAGGCAGATCTCGATCTCAGCACCTTTCATGGTCTGATTAAAGGTGGCGAGAACGGTCCGATCCTGACTGCTGGAACGCCCGACAAAAGCCCGGTCTACACCGTTCTGCTGGAGGGATCCGATCCTCACATGCCACCCAAAAAACAACTGGAAACAGAGTCCGTCCAATTGATCAGGGAGTGGATTCTTCATTTCAAGGAATTACCCGCTGTAACGACCGAAGCCCCCTGGGCGGAAACAACCCCGTCTCCACTGGAACCAGGAGACTTCATTGCCCCGCCAGCATCCCTTTCCCCCTCTCAAGCCGTCGATTATTTCATCAAGGCTAAATTGACGGGGACGGGCATCTCACCGACGCCCGTGTGCGATGACCGAACCTTTCAGCGTCGACTCTACCTGGACCTCATCGGACGTCCGCCAACGATAGTGGAATCCGAACGTTTCCTGCGAAGTGGCTCCCTCAAAAAGCGCGCCGAAGAAGTGGATATGCTGCTTGAAAGCGAGTCCTTTGCTGTTCATTTCACCGAACTATTCGACGTCTTTCTGATGGAACGTCGAGGCAAGCGGTGGGAAGATCAGCGCAGAGAGAATGGTTGGCATGATTTTTTGAAATCCGCGTTTGCCGAAAACCGCCCCTGGGATCAGGTCATTCGACAAATCATCCTGGCGCGCCCAGACGAAACCAAGTCGACTCCGGGTAGTCTGTGGTTTCTTTACGAACGGGAAGACAACCACCAGGCCATGGCTGAGGCCATCGCCCCCATCGTGTTCGGCACCCAAATCAAATGTGCACAGTGCCACGACCACCCATTGGCGCATGAAATCAAGCAGGGACATTATTGGGCCATGGTGGCGGCATTCAATCGAAGCAAAAACGTCAAAACCCCCAACGGCGTTGGCATCGCCGAATCAGCCATCGGAGGCTTCATCAGTTTTGCCAACCTGAAAAAAGAATCTCAACCGGCAACACTTACCTTTCTTAATGGAGTCGCGGTCGAAGAAAAACGCCCGGAACCCGATGTCAAAGAATCCGACCTGCCAGAGTATTATCTGATCGCTCCACCCGAAGGAGAACAAGCTCCGGAAAAACCATCCATCCCAAAATTCTCCCGCCGGGAAGTCCTCGCAGATGCCGTCACGCAGAAAAATCCACTACTCGCCCGATCCATGGTCAACCGCATCTGGGCACTCATGATGGGACGAGGCATCGTGCATCCGGTGGATGAGATGAATTCGAAACATCCCCCCAGTCATCCGGCCCTTCTTCACTGGTTGTCGGCTCACTTTGCCGAACATGGATATGAGGTGCATCACCTCGTCCGCACCATTGCACTCAGCGAAACCTACCAACGCTCCGCCTGGGGCGGTTCCAACAGACCTCATGCGGTGGACACTTTCGCGTGGGCTGTCGAGAAACCTCTTTCAGCTGAAACAGCTTTTCGGTCCTTGTTGATAGCGACCGGACATGATCCCCTTTCTCCATCGACCGGTACGGAAGTGGCAGCATTGCGTCAGTCATTCATAGAACATTTCCCGGATCTGCTCCCGGTTGAATACAATGCCACACTCCAGCAAGCCATGTTTCTGTCAAACTCACCGTTGGTACAGTCCCTGCTGGAGCCATCGGCGGGGAACACCACCGAAAAACTGCAGAACATCGAACATTTTGACCAACGCATCCGTCAGGCATTCCTCAGTGTTTACGGCCGCTGGCCGGATACGGAAGAATCTGAAGCCGCCAGACAATTTCTGACAGAACGAAACGACCGACCTGAAGAAGGCATCCAGCAATTGTTGTGGGCCTTGATCACCAGTGCCGAATTCCTGACCAACCATTAAGCACATTTCATGAAACGCCGTCCTTCACAATCAACTTCCCCACACTGTGTGGAATCGGAACACACATGGCATCGCAGAAAGTTTCTGCAAGGCCTGGGCACTGGCATAGCCGGTTCGATGTTCAGTTGGTCAGGATTAATGACACCGCAAATGTTTGCGGAAGCAGCAAAAAAACAACAAAAGAGCTGCATCCTGTTATGGCTTTGCGGCGCCCCCAGCCAGTTTGAAACCTGGGATCCCAAACCAGGCCGCCCAACCAGTGGTCCCTTTGGTCATATACCCACCAGGATTCCGGGCATTCATTTCAGTGAGCTAATGCCACACTGCGCCTCCATTGCAGACAAACTATCCGTCATACGCTCCATGAAAACGGAGCCGACCGAACACTTTCAAGGCATCGATCGGTTGAACCGTGGAGCCGCGCCACGCCCACCTTTTGTCCGTCCCACTTTGGGAAGCGTCCTCGGCCAGCAACTCGGTCAATTGGAAAGCCCTATCCCCAACTTCATCCTGTTGGATCCCTGCCCCGAAGGAAATGAATTCAAATCCTTCAAACGAGGCAACTGGGCCGGCTGGCTAGGAGCGGAATACGGTCCCGTCAGACTCGGTGGTGATTACAAGATACCTGACGTTCAAAAGCTCTCTGACATCACCACCCAGGACCACGAAGAACGCGAAGCTCTGAGGCGCTTCCTGACACGAAAATTCGAAAACGAACGTCAAAGCGCCGCAGCGGCCTCACAGAATGCGGCCTTTGAACGCGTTAAGGGCCTCATGAGCTGTGCGGACCTGTTCGATCTGGAGAAACTGCCTCAAAACGATCGTGAACGATACGGCCAAGGCACCTTCGGTCAACATACACTGCTCGCACGGCATCTGGTGGAAAACGGCGCGCCCTTCGTGATGGTCGCCAACGGCATGCCCTGGGATTGCCATGTGTTTCAACATGAAAACTACCAGATGCTCGTTCCCGATCTGGATAACATCATCTACCAACTGGTCACAGACCTGGAAGATCGAGGCATGCTGGAAAACACGCTGGTGGTCATGATGGGAGAATTCGGCCGCACTCCATGGCTGAATGCCAGTCGCGGAAGAGATCACTACCCCAATGCCTGGAGCATGGCCATGGCCGGCTGCGGTATCCAGCAAGGGGTTGTGGTCGGTGAAACGGATCAGGACGGTATCGAAGTGATCGACAAACCTTTCGACGAAAAAAACCTGTTTGCCACCCTCTTTTCCGCACTTGGTATTGATCCTTACGCTGCGTACGACCTACCCGGCCTCCCTACATTCCACCGGGTTGAACAAGAAGCCTCTCCCATCAAGGAAGTCTTGCTGTAAAACCACATGTGAGTTCCATACGACCACCTGCAAATGAAACTATCACTCAGCAAAGAAATCAAACTCCCAACAGCCGCACTGGGGCTGTCATCCATTCCCAAAAGCGATCATGTACTTGTCAGTTGCTTTAATGGCTCGGTCCTGCTTTTGGATCCCGCTGAAGAGTCATGGAAACAAGTGGGAACCCATTCCAGTTACGCTTCAGGAGTCGTCACGGTATTGGATGGTAAAATGGCCGTATCTGCAGGCTATGACGGGGTTCTTCAGTGGCATGACCTTCAATCCAACAAAACCTTGGCCGTCGAGAAAATTCACAATTTCTGGTCCTGGCAATTAAAAGCATCACCCGATGGCCACCTGGCAGCATCTGTAACGGGACAATATCTGTGCGGAGGATATAAATATGAACCAGGAAAGGAAAAAGAACCTTCCATCAAAGTATTCGACACAACGACAAGAGCAACCATTGCAGCATTCAACCATCTACCTCCTGTTTTGAGCGCTGCCTTCAGCCCTGACAGCACCCATCTCGCTGCGGCCAATATGATGGGAGACATCAAAGTGTGGAATCTAAAAACAAAAGAGTTGGTGCGAGAATGGAATACCCCTGATTTTACAAGCTGGGGGGTGATAAAAAGTCACCATTACATAGGCGGAATTTTTGACATGCATTTTTCCCCGGATGGCAAAAGACTGTTGGTGTGCGGCATGGGTCCCATGAGAGATCCAATGGCCGGCAATGGAAAACAAACCTGGCAGGAATTTGATTGGCAATCACCGGAAGCTACAAAAACACGTGAAATAAAAGACGATGAACGAGGCCGGGGTTTAATGGAAACTCTCTGTTGGCATCCAAGCATGCCCGTGTTTTGCATGGCTGGCAGAATGGCACAAGGAAATTGGAATACAGCGATATTTTCAAGCGAATCGGGCAGTTTGATTCAAGGTATTGACAATAAAACTCGGATCACCCGAGGCATTTTCCTGGAGAATGGCAGACAATTAATTCTTGCCGGGGCCAAAAGTCAAGGGGCTCCGGAGAAAGGAAAGTGGAAGGAATTTGGTAGACTGTTTATCTACGATGTTTCGCCATAAAAAATGGCGGGAGCGACGGGACTCGAACCCGCAACCTCTGCCGTGACAGGGCAGCGCTCTAACCAATTGAGCTACGCCCCCGTTGCTAACGGGACTCGGAATGTATGCGAAATTCATGATACTCGTCAACAGCTTTATCAAATTTTTCGCAAAAAAAAGACTCGAGTAGCAGACGCCAAGGAGGTGGGGGTGGGGAACCCCTCTGAAGAAACGTACCACTACTCGAATCTCTGGGCAATAGTAACAATTGCGTTACACATGTCAACGTTGCGTTGTTTGAGAAATTGTACTAAATATAATTTTTTTTATTTCCAATAAGTTTGTATTCGGTCCATGGAAAAATGAAGAATTGCCTGATCTAATCCATTTCAAATGAAACACCCAGGTTCATCCTAAGCCAAAATCATTCAATTAGGAATCCGCAGATGAACGCAGATATTGGGTACAAAGCAAGATTTGATCTCTTCAAAGTGATTCATCAAATAGTGTCCCAAATTTCAGCTGCCATTCGAATGGATCTTCCTTCTATATCCGCGTAAATCTGCGGATAAACTGCATAGACACGGCTAAGAAAAATTACTCTGATTTATCTGTTATTCGCTGTCGAATAATTTCCCACTGTAAAATCGTGGCAGCAAAATTGGTATCTGTCCAAATAATATAATCACTGGCCGCCACCTTGGATGCTAGAGACCACTGTGCGGACAAACGCTGATGAATGTGATCCTCCCCCCACCCTCTTTCACGCAATCTTCTTCTCTGCGTGGCCAAGGAACAAGCCATGGAAATCGTCGCATCAAATCGATCTTGAGCACCCGTTTCGAATAACAATGGAATGACAATCACACCGATGGAAATTCCCTGCTGGTTCCAAAGGTGCACGGTTTCTTCCCAGGACTCCCGGATACGCGGATGAAGAACTTGTTCGAGCCTCTTTAAAGCGTCCGGATCTTGAAACACAATTTGAGACAAACGAATACGATCTAAGGTTCCATCGGCCGAACAAATTTCGTCTCCAAATTGCTGACGCACTAATTCAAGAGCTGGTTGACCTGGAAGAAGAAGTTGCCGAGCCAAGTCATCCGTATCAATGACAGGCATCCCAACACCACGCAGATGCCCGCACAGGAAACTTTTGCCACATCCAATACCTCCCGTTAATCCAACTAATTTCATGCCATACAAAACAAAAAGGAACCGCCGTGGCGGTTCCTTTTCTAAACTAAATTGAAGTCATCCTTATTCGGCAACCGCCCTGAAAAAGGACTGGGATTTGCCACCATTGTCCACACCCCGAACTTGAAATCTACCCTCATGATCGGTACGCCCGCTGTGGATTTGCTGCCATTTATCCAATCCCTTGGAGGTTTCAAGAATGTATTCCTGATCGGGTTGACCGATGATCTCGAAATCAAGACCACCCAGATCACCCTGTGAAACATATACCGAAGCCGTCTGCTGTGGTGCTGGTACCACTTCCAGCGGAAGATCGATATTATCGAGGAAGATGGCATCGAACCCTTCACTGTTTGAAAAGTCTTTAACATATTGCCATTCCAAAACGTGTTCACCCGCTTCCGTCACAAATTCAAATCGCTGCCAGTCCAATTCCCCGGACCACTCGTTGACCAGACGACCATCAATCAAGAAATAAACAACATCCCAACCTTCCTCTGTGCTGACCTTGATATCGAATTTACCACGGCCATTGGTGAGATTCTGCCTTAAAACAAGTGACGTTGACTGGCCGTTGTCTACGGGGCCTGACATCAAAGAATGACTCCCGGTGAAGCTCATTGAATCGGTGACCGTCCAGTTGGATCCTTCACTTTGAAAATTCAATGAAGACGACCCAGATTCAAAGTCATCACTGACCGTGATCGGGGCAAATTGTGCTTGAAGTTCCATATTGCTATCGACGATCACCTTTATGGGATTATCAGTAGAATCAACACTTCCGGACCAACCAACAAACTGATAACCTGTATCAGGAACTGCAGTGAGTTCAACATCGGCTCCTACACCGAACAAACCGGACGGACCATCAATGCTTCCGCCATCGCCCGCGACAAGATCCAATTGTCGAAGATCAGAAGGCGAAAACTGGTAGCGAATTCCAAATGATCCGCTTGCTCCACCAAACCCGTCAATAACGATCCAATACTGTTTACCGCCTTCCAGAGCTTGGCTAATCCGGCTGCCTGAACTATTAGGCGATGCATCATCATTGGCAGCCACGGTGACCAAATCCGCTACTTTCGTGCCTGTATAAACGGCCATCAAAGTATCGAAACGTCCTCTGCGAACGGCCAGGTCCAAAGTTCCATTCACTTCAGGGGTGAAGGTATACCAAACGGATTTACCACCGGCATTTCCAGCATGGAAGGGTTCACCAAATTGTTTAGTTGCATTAGAAGTATCACCCTCAATGTCTCCCTCAACTCCATCCAAGATCAAAGCATTGTTCAAATGGTCATTAGCAGGATCCGCTACTACGTATGAAACGAGAACCTTTGATACCAATGAACGATTACCGGCAAAGTCCACTGCCTGAGCCTGAATGGTATTTAAACCGGGAACCAAATAGGCGATGGTTTCCCAATCTGAAATCCCCTTGGCAGCGCCGCCGGAAATTTCCCCGTTCACACGGATTTGGACTTGTTGAACGCCGGATGCCCCCGGTTCAGGATCAAACGAAAAGCCCTTGACCACTATCTGGCGTTGAGTGGTGATCAAGCCAGTCGAAGGTGAACTGATTTTAACAACGGGAGGCAGCAGATCCGGAATACCATTAGGTTCAATCCTCAAACGAACCGTGCCAGCTGAACCTTCCTCATGACTCGCCACGACGATCCGATAGCTGTTCCCCTTCACCACGTCGAGATTCATAAACCCAGCCTTGCTGGAGCCACTGTTGTCCACGGTGGCGATCTCCTGAAGATCATCAATCGCATTGCCCTCATAAACAGACACGATCGTGTCGAAACCACTTCCTGAACTATCAATAATAACCGGACCAGAGGCAGCTGGTGACCAACTCCACCAAAGAGAGTGGTCCGAGAAGAAAAAGCCGCCGTGCAACGGTTCATCCTCTTCCTTGGTAGCGAATTGATTGTTGGTAAGAAAACGGCCACCCGATGGCGCAACCTTGGTTGCCAAGCGGAAATCATCGTTTGATGGGGATGGAACCAAAGTATAGTTCAGGGCAATTTGAACTGGTGTCTTGTCAGTGGCTTCGACATTGACGAGTAACTCAAAATCTCCGGTAGCCCCTGGTAAATCCAAATTGGCACTGTAGATGGCATCATCGGCTTTAACATCAGGAGCGTCACCACTGTTGCTGAAGTTAATTAAGGTTCCATCCGGTGTGGTTGCAGTGACTGTGGCGTCAGGAATACCGATCAGATCGGTTACTCGAACAAAAACTTCCTGTGTGGTACTCGTTAAAAGCACTGATTGCGAAGGTGGATTTACGGTGGCTTCCAATGTTCCATCCGGCTCTACCTGAAGAGCAGCAAAAGCATTTAGACGACCTCCAGACGACACCTTGCTCAGGTAAGCGGAAGATTGAACAGCAGAAGTAAGTATCCGCTCTTTCAACTCAGAAGCTAATGAATCGGGGAAAACCGACTTAATCAAAACAGCGGCACCTGTAACAAAGGGAGTTGCAAAACTGGTACCGTCTATAAAGTCATAGTCTTGATCGGGAGCTACGGTCGTCGCACCTGAACCGGTTCCAAGATTACCTGCATCATCACCACTTCCTGCAACGTATATTTCAGCTCCAGGAGCTGCAATATCGACTGAAGACACACCGAAATTGGATCCATCCACGATGAGGTCATAACGATTCATCGAGGCAACTGAGATGATGTTATCCAAATCGAAACTGGCGGGATAGTTGGCAAAGATGTCGGTGTTTAATCCGTCATTACCAGCTGCTGCCACGAACAGAACTCCTTCATCTTGTGAAAGAGCAATCGCATCAAAAAGTGCTTGTGAGAATGGAAGGCCACCCCAACTGGCGTTGATAATGTCAGCCCCCATTCTGACGGCGTATTCAATACATTCAATGGCGTCTGAAGTGGTTCCCCCAAAGGCACCCAGGAACTTACAGGCCATCATCTCCACTTCCCATGCCACTCCAACCACATCAAGATCATCGGAAGATGCACCGATAATGGATGCAACTGCGGTTCCATGATCATCAACATCCAATGGATCACCAGTGTTCAGAATGGAGTTAATACCGTGGACATCATCAATCCAACCATTGAAATCATCGTCGATACCATTATCAGGGATCTCGTCAGGATTGGTCCACATATTGCCGGTAAGCTCCTGATGAGTGTATCGAATCCCAGTATCAATAACGGCGACTAACACATCCTTGGAGCCTGTGGTCACATCCCACGCCAAATCCGCGTCGATATCAGCATTTTCTTCTCCGCCATTTTGTCCGGTATTTTTGAGCCCCCACAGTCGACCATCGGTATATGCCGGATCCGGCGCGTCTTGGGAAACTTTCCAAACATAGTCAGGTTCCACATACTGGAAATGACCAGAATTTTTCAACACCTCGATACGAGCCAGCAACTCTTCTACTTGATCTTTTTCATTAGGTGTCGGGCGGTAGGCGCCTCTTGGAGCGGCTGAAGATGCCGGAAGATCCAGCACGAGCAAACCGGGTATACCGGCGGACTGTTGAATCACTGATGAACCAGCAGCGTTCAAAGTTGATTGAACACCGCCCTGATTCACTGCATCAGGACGCTGGTTGTTTAAACGTGCAACAATACGCGTGGGATGCACATCATTTCCATTCAAGGATATCCATGGAGAACCTTCCTGTGCGTTTGTTATCAGGCACAGCAAGAAAAAAGAGAAGATTCCGTTCGTTAGTTGCTTCATACCCTGGGTGTGTATCCTATTTAAATTTATTTTCATTAGTATTACAGGGGGTACTGTAAAGAGTGCTCTCAAGGTGCGTAGCTCACACGGTAGAACCTGCCCTCATTATCGGACCCTACGTTATCTTCAACGCTTATTAATTGACGTTCACGTGACGAGTTTGAAATCGATCTTAGGTAGGTCCAATTTTCATCGAAAACTTGATCCTTAAACTCAACTCGATAAGTTGCTCCACCAGCTGCCATCCAGGAAATACTGGCTGTCTGCTGGCTTCCGTTTTGAACGGTGATTTCGCTAAGAACGACTCCATCAAAAGGTGTTACATCAATGCCATTAGCCACCCCATCACCGTCATCATCCAACAATAAACTTTCTTTACGTGACTGATTCACAAGGATTGAAGTTCCGTCAGAAAGCACCACTGGAACTCCACTAACCGGACCAGCATACTGCGGAACCCATTGAAGCTTGCCTCCAAAAGCCCCATCCAAATCCTCAACCGGGACATTCGACGTTCCGAAATAGATGGTTAAACCATCGGAAATCTTGACGGTGGTTTCCCAGTTAGCAGCAAAATTATCGCTAAATTGTAGATAATCGACATACAAAGCGCCGTTTTCAATGCTCGATGCAAATGTGGCTTTGGCACCTACGGGACCGTCAATGGTAAGTGATCCCAGAGCTGCGTTGTTTTTGAATCCACTGACATTGCGACCTAGATCTTTACCGGCCCAAACATGCGTCACATTACCAAACCGTGGGATCTGACTCTCGATTCGTGTTCCCAACAGGTCTCCACCACTGGGAGATTGAACCATGTGAAAACCGTTATTTACTCGAATGCGATTATTTGCATTGCCACCAGAGTCAGTCAAAGTGCCGGACACATCTACAAACAATTTGGCGGATGTTTCTATCTGGTTGTCCCTGAATTTGAAATTTTCGCCTTTTAGAACCAAATCACGCCCCGCTCCTATAAGACCTGATTCCAACTTCCCATTACCGGCTTCAATTTCGATACGTCCTCCACTTGCAATTAATCCGGTATTTTCAAAGTAATCAGCTTTGAAGCGTTGGCTGAATGCAACGATCGATCCATTGTTCACAAAAGAATCAAGCCCGTCTTCCATGTCGGAGCCGTACTCCGCTATTTCACTGACTGAAACCGCTCCATTGATGGTCAGATCACGTGT
>Ga0255772_10004068_pt1 | contig 13849 bp, 19 predicted proteins | sample 071ome_34_FD_179970 | JGI IMG/M metagenome (GOLD analysis project Ga0255772, IMG submission 179970) | Coastal salt marsh microbial communities from the Groves Creek Marsh, Skidaway Island, Georgia - 071411BT metaG (version 2) | ecosystem: Environmental > Aquatic > Marine > Intertidal zone >...
GGATTTTAAAAAACCGCGCACTAAATTTTTTTGACCTGTAGACCCATTCATAAATACTGTATGAATCACTACTGCATATACACACGTGACATGAGAACCAGTCCGGGAGTGTTTGGAGCACTGCAGGAATTGGACATACACTATGAAGTCCACGTTAATAGAACACGCTTTTGGCTGGATCCACACTCCAAATCACACATGCAGTTATACATACGGTATAGCCACGTGCTACACGACATAACACACGAGACCAACCACGGCTTGGGAGTCTAGACACCATGTATACCATTCTGCTTGAATACCCGGAACAAAAGGAAGTGCAATACTGTGACAACCTTACGCACTGTGCAGTAATAGATCTGTTCACGCACGGCATACACGCTTCGCAGAACGCACACAACACCATTATACTGCATGACACACGTGATCTTACGTTTGCACTGGCACTGCTAGGCTCGAGGTCAGCATACAGTGTTAAAATACTGTCTAAATAGCCTATTTCATGGTGGTTATGCACACACACAGTAAATACTATTAAGAACTTGTTAGTGTTCACACACAATCAAGTAAGAACATTTGCACTGCGTTGGAGCATGCTAGACTAGGCACAGTGTGTAGATGAACAAACGGGTTCTACTTTCTATACTAGAGGATAAATAGTATATCATGCAAAAGTATCTAATAGCAAAAGCACAGAACACGGTAACCAAGCAAACGCTCATGCATCGCAATCTAAGCGAAGCCAAGTTTACGCTAAAACAGCGCAAGTTGGCCGAGGACTTTGCGGAGCAGTATGCTGCCAAACTCACTGCAAGAACTGGTGAGACTTGGACTGCTAGGGTGGAAGAATACACGCCTGGCATAGTTTCTGCTTAATCACCCCATCAAACGATAACACCCGGTCGACTCTGTCTTGCCGGCCATGGGAAATTCTGCTTACAAATTTCGTGCGCTACCGCTTGCTGCTTCGCAGCTCTAAAATCGCGAACCGCTACGCGGCAAAAAATCGCTGACGGCTTCGCCGCTTTTATCACGCCTGTTTATGATTGAACCCCTATATGATAACTACTATCATGAAACGACAGTTCGTCAAATACCTTTGGATACTCCTAGTGGTGGGCATCATCTTTCTGACCCATGGCTGTGGACAGGTTCCTCTCGCTGACAAGGTGATTGAACAGCATGCGGACCAGCAGGAACAGACCACACAAACTGACACTGACAGCATAGCCAACATGAAGACAATAGGTGAAGCACTTGGCTGCGTATTTGCCCCTCAATCCTGCCAAAAATAACTCAAAGAGATAACTACTGCTATAATTTAAATCAAACCCTTAACCCGGGAGTGTTATGGCAAAACTAGCGAAGTCGTATGTAAGACACATAGCGACTCCAAAGAAGACCAGCCAAGCCCAAAAGCGCAAGAAGTGCAAGATGAGCAGCATGAACAAGCACAAGAAGCGCAGTCACAAATTTAACGTTGGACAGGGGAGACCATAATGGCTGTAAAGAAATCCAAAGGCATAATAACCAATCACATCCAGAGACAGCATGCGGGCAGAGACATAAAACCCTGCAAGTATTTTGCTGGCAAGACTGGTTCAGGCATAATGGTGGCACAGTATAAGGACACAGGCGACATGGTGATGGATGAACAGGGAAAACCCGTTCATTGGAACCGTGCCTAGTGAATCCATACGAGATTAGTAGCAAGCCAGTCCTTAATCCAAAACCACAAGGACCGTTGGCAAGCATTGCCATTTTTCTGGCTGTTTGGTTGGTGTTTACGCTGCTGCTAGTTCTATAAGCCTAACGTAAAACAGCGTTATATGCATGTTTAATTCTTAGATAGTGTTTGTGGTGCAGTTTATACTAAACACCGCTGTATGACGCTTAAAATGCGTTTAAGGCGGTGTTTAGCAAGTGTTTAGACTACTGTTTGTCTGGTGTAATGATTGTGCTTATAGCATCTGCTATATTTTGGAATAGATTGGAAACCTGTTCTTTGTTTCTGTTCAATTGAGCCTTTCCGTTCTCCCAATTTTCAGCCTGATATGTTTTAATATCATTCCATTCTTCCTGTGCCCAATTTTTGAGTTTCATTTCAAATGGTTTTGGTTCTGGAACTACTTGATTGGTGTTAGCATCTGCATTGCTCGCAGTTACTAGACCAAAGAATAGTCCCACTAATAATATTGTTATTACTATAACTGCCTTCTTGAATTGTTTTTCTACCATGTTTGCCTCTTCTTGTTATTGTTATTGGCCTGCTTGGAAGGATTCGAACCTTCGGCCTCCAGTTCCGCAAACTGACGCTCTATCCAACTGAGCTACAAGCAGATACTATCTACTATATAGGATAACTCATTGAATGTCAACTAGAAACTACAGTTAAATTCACCTTTTGGAGATACTTTTACGGGCAGTTTGGATTCCAATTCGGATTCCTTTTTGACTTCACCTTCCTTGGATTCTTTCTTCTGTTCAACCGTTACACCAGGATTGAATTCGCAATTCTGTATGCTGCGACCACAACCTGTTAATCCTATAACAATTAGCAGTAGTATTAGACTCAGTATTATATTGCGTTCAAGTTTTTTGTTCATCTAGTTTGTAGGCATAGTTTATGGTTTCATCATTCTCTCTGTAGTGCCAAGCACCATTCTTTATGTGAAAACGCTCCGCCATTTCCGTTTTAGGACTCAGTGTCACTAGATTATTTATTGTAGGCTTTAACTTTTGTATAGCCTCGGATGCTTCGATTATTAACTGCCTACCACTGCCCTTTGTGTAACTCCATATGGTATAGAATACTGCCGTGTTTGGTTCCGGACTGCCGTAACTATACATTTCCTCAACGCTGCTTGGAATGCCATCAGTGTATGACACGCAGACCACCGCACCTAGTTCAGTATTATTCCATAGGGCAAACATTTCGGCAGTTTCGTTTATTCTATGATCAATGGGAATTTCTGATCTTACCGGATCATCCTTGATAATCTCCTTAACCCAATCGTCTATGGTATCAATTCTTACTAACATTTTTAAATTTCCTATTTCTTGGTATAAAGATCATCGCCGGCACACACTGCATCCATATCCGATCTTTTTAATAATTCTATCGCATCATCTATCTTGCCGGCAATTGGTTTACCGCCAATGTTTAATGAAGTATTTAATAATACTGGCAAACCTGTCAGTTTCTCAAACTCATCCAGTAGCCTGTAGTATAAACTGTTTTGATTTTCGTTAACCGTTTGATGCCTGCATGTTCCATCAACGTGTGTAACGCTAGTTAATCTATCATCTAATACTTTAGAAGTGTATAGCATGTATGGAGAATAATCCATGTCAAAATACTCCGATGCCTTGTCCTGTTTAACACTCGCACCAAAGGGTCTCCAGTATTCTCTTCTCTTAACTTTCTGATTCAGAATATCCTTTCCGTTTTCAATTGTTGGATTCATTAGTATTGATCTGTTTCCTAATGCTCTTGGCCCTAGTTCTCCATGGCCCTGATACCATCCTACTATCTTACCTTGTGCGAGCATTTCTGCCACTTCCTTGATCAAGGAATCCTTTGGTAATTGTTCAGGTGCCTCATCATCCTGAATGTAAGGGAAGTCATCTATTTCTATCTGCTGTCCGAACTGTTCGGCTAAAAATCTAACGCAACCTATGGACAGGCCACCATCATAAACGTGTGGCTCTATCTCAATGTCATAACCCTGATCCTTGATATATCTATTCCAGTTCACGTTAAGTGCTATGCCACCACTGTAGTGTATCTTTGAATCCTGCTGTCCTAATACATCAAACATTTGCTTTTGATAGTTTCTGCCCACTTCGAATACACTTGCTACCTTTTCTAACCAGAATGGATTATCAGGTGATGCACCTATATCAAGATTATCTATGTAGTCATACAAATCACCTGCATCACTTCTTCCTCTGCTTGTCCATTCTCTAACAAAGTATTTGTCAACCTTTCCAAATGCCTGTAGGCCCATTATCTTTCCTATTACATCGGATTCGTCACCGTGCAGTCCCATCTTCTGTCCTAGTTTGTATAGGAGTTTTCCACTGGATGCAATATCTCTATTGGGCCTTATAAACTCACTGCTGTCACTACCTACAATCAGTGTCTTGTTATTGTTTGATCCGCCAGTATCTGCTATTACTGCCTTGTCACCTGATGTAACGGTTGTGTTAGAGAAGAAGTGTGCGTAATGATGGTCTAAGAGAAAATATCTATCGTCCGGAAGATGCTTGCAAATACCATTCCAACCATTTGGAACATTATACTTTGTAAGATAGATTTCTCCGTAGAAGGGTGCTGGATCATGCCCCATGTATCCGAATTCGCTGTCGTAATATGTGTGTGGTTCAACATAGGCAAATGCGTCTATGTCCTTTTCCTCTATTCCCCACTGTTCCAGTTTTTTCCAAAACCATATTGCAGGCGCACGGCCATGTTTTATACCTGATTCTCTTTCATACTTTGCATACTTGAACGTTCCGTTTATCCAAGCAGAAATATTAGAGTCGTGTGCGTTGTCTGCAATTCCAACTAAAATCATTCGTAAGTCCTATTAATACGAATATTTATTTGTGCTGTTTTTTTGATTTGTTTATTGTGATTAGGAAAGAATATCTGCTTGTTCCAGGCTTAGTTCTTGGTCTTCGAGATCTCTGATTTCCTGTGCAAGTTTGTCTATCATTCCTAGGTTTCTAAGGATCTTAAATACAAGATTTTCTGTGGACCATTCTCCGGCTTTTTCCAATCCTGCCTTGCGCATCTGTGTAATCTTTTGTTTCACTGCTCTTAGTTTTGTTATGTCCTTGCTGAGCAGTGCAGTTTCTATATCATGATGTAGACTGTTTTTCTTTGCCTTTACTGCCGCATCGTCAATCTTTGGTTTCACCTTCTTTGGCTTTTCCAACCACTGATCCGCCAGTATGCTGTATACCCCTGTTGAATGATGAGGTTCGTCTTCGCCTTGCACGTAACACTCTACAGGCAGGCCTTTTACTGTGATGTTGTGTTCTTCTGACCATAATGCTTTCTTTGCGTTGAATAACTCGCGTTCCTTTTCGTCCGGCATTCCCTTAACAATTATGTGTAGATCAAGATCCGAGTATTCTGTCCAGGTATAATTTGCATTTGAACCCGTAATAGTAAAATCTATTACATCAAGATCAATGCCTATGAACTCTTGGAATACTTCTGCAATCTTGACTAATTGCTTTTTGATTTCAGGCTTTAATTCGTCTTTTTCCCACAACTTAGGATTCAGTCTACGATTGACTGTTACAAAATCTGCCTGTTCGAATAATAAATCTTTAATGCGCATATCAGTATTTATCTGACTATTGCACTAAAACTTAATATCGAAACTTACTATTGATCGCTGAATATCAGACTTATTAGGTATTGTATAATGCATTATGCAACTAGGAACAATTAACATCATTCCTTCAGCACCTGGCGATTCCATTATCTGGGTCTGATCAGTTACTGGATCATTTATGGGGCTCACAAAATAAGTGGTAGTGTGTTCGCTTGGATCAAAATCCAAATATACAATTCCACTAAATCCGTTTCCGCTGTGATTATGCGGAACGTGGAAATCGCCCTTATCGTATTTTACTGTCCATGCATCAGTAACATCAAAACCAGTAACTCCTAGTTCCTGCTTGAACTGATCCAGTTCATCCTTGAATATTTCACAAAATTCATTTACATAAGAAACTTTATCTTCGTTTCTATCGCTGGAAAAATTCTGCAATGGATTTCTTGTAAACTTGTTAGCGTTTATAAGACTGTTGAGTTTAGATTTTTTATTTCCCCAATCCTTGATATCGTATTGGTATGCTAGTGTTTTAAATAAGTCGTGTATCATCTTTTACCTTGCCCACATCAAATGATATGTTTTACTTAGTTCTTTATCATAAAACTCTGCTACAAGTTTCATGCATCCATTAGGAGAAAGTTCTAGTATCATTTGGCATTTGTCAACGGGTTGTTTGTATAACCAGTCAACATGATCAACACCTAATTCCTTTTGCACCTTTGGCCACGGAATATCATAGTGTTCGGTGGGACCACTTGCCTTATCAAATTCCATTAGTGTAACTTTAGAGTTCTTCATTGTCACCCATGCTATTCAAAATCTCTCTAAGTTTAGTAGATTCTACCTTACCTTTAATTTTGCCTATTGATGCTCCTTTTGTCGGATCATCATTTTCTTGGGTGCTTTGAACTTCAGATTTTCTCTTGATTGAATCTATAATACTACTGCTTCCTCTGTTTGCTCCGTTTGATGCTTCCTGTTCATCTTCTGGAAGATCACTAATTCTAAGAGTTTCAACATTAAATTCTAAATCTACTTTTTGACCAACACCACTTGACGAACGTGTTTTCATTAACTGCAATTGATATCTACCACGCTCACGCATTGCACGACTTGTAAAAATACCTATAACATTATCAGCAGTTTGAATCTTAGACAGTCCGCCTGAAATGTGTGAATGATCAAATTCTACTTCCTCAACTGCACCCCTGTTTAACTGTGCCGCAGTTACAAACACACACTGTAGTTCCATTGCCAAGTTTCTTAATTCTTCTGATACATACTTGTCCTTAACGAACAAATTTTCTGCACTAATTCTTTTTCCAACTGGCATTAGCAAGTCTAGATAATCCACAAGCAATACATCAATTTTCTTGCCTGTCTTGATTTCAAACTCTTTTAGATATGCCCTAATATCATTTGCAGTCTTACCACTTGGCATATACTTAACTTGGAATGCACCTGACTTCTTGCCAATCATCTTAACTTTCATTTCAACATCATCGATATTCTTAAAAATATCTCTTGTTGTAATTCCAGTGGTCATACTGTCAATACGCATACTAACCAACTGCTCTGAAAGTTCTAGTGTTAGATAAACAACGTTCAAACCTTGTAGTGCCCAGTTAACACCCAAGTTCGCCAAGAACAAAGATTTACCTGCACCCGAACCACCTGCAAAAATGTTTAGTTCACCTCTGTTGAACCCACCAAATAGTTTTCTATCCATGCTTTCCCAACCAGTGCTAACTTGGCCGTTCTTGTCTTTCAAACCCATTAATCTAGCACGTGGATCCTCAAAATAGTCTGTTCCCATATCACGTGCCAATCCAATCTGCACAGCATCCTTAACCATGGCTTCTACCTGTCCATAGTCATTCTTTTCTAATAGTTCTGCTGAATTAATAATTGCACGTTCAAGTGCCTTGTGTCTTGTAAAACTTTCAAAGTCATCCATTAGCCATTGCATGTGACCGTCTTTTATATCCAATGGTCTTGTTAAGTCAGTTCTGCAACTTGCATTTACTGTTTCATAGTCTGGCATAACACTATATTGCTTTGTGTATTCATTTATAAACTGTGCGGCATCCTGTAACTTTCTATCAAAAAGTGTATGATCAAAAATACCCTGACAACGAACAAATGTTTCTGCATCTGCCAGCATCATTTCCAGATATACTTTTTGAACTTCGAAATCGTAATTTTTAGTATTTGCCATTAATCTTTATCACCTTCATACTTAATTATTTTATTAGTATACACTCACACCATACTTATGAGCAAACTTTTTTGCATCCTTTTCATCATTTACCATAGGCTTTCCTTTGATATTTAAACTAGTGTTCAATAACATTGGGCAACCTGTTTTGGCATACCATCTTTCCAAAAGTTCTCTCAAACCCGTGTTGTCATTTTTTCCTACAGTTTGGACTCTTGATGTTCCGTCTACATGAATAATGGCAGGAAACTCATCAGGCTTTCTGCACTTTGCAGTATATTGCATGTATGGTCCTACCTCACCGTAAAAATATTCTTCCACGTGTTCTTTTAGAATTGCAGGTGCAAAAGGACGATACTTTTGTCTTTTCTTAACTGTGTTCACTAAGTCCTTCATGTTCTTTCCTCTCGGATCTGCCAACAAACTTCTGTTACCAAGTGCCCTTGGTCCAAACTCTGCCTTACCGTTAGCAACTCCTACTATGCCTGTGTCCTTTAGTTCTCTAAACAAATTATCAACGGGATATTCCTGTTTAATATCATAACCCAAATAAGGTCCAGTCCATTTTATGTGTTTTTGTTTCTTTGCTAATACAGCACCGACGGAACTTCCTGCATCACCCGGGTTTGGCATTATCCAAACATTATCATAGTAACTATATGCCTTGCTATTTGCCTTGCAGTTTAATGCACACCCGCCCATTACAATTAAATTTTTGCTCTTAAATTTTGCACGACAATATTCTATCAATCCTATAAAAATTTCCTCGTATAAGGATTGTGTTGCTGCTGCAATGTTTAATTTGTCAGTCCATCTATTATATCCTTCCAAATACCATCTACAACCCCTGTGCAAGTTAGATTTAAATTCAACACTAGGAAACTGCCAATGCATGTGAGGACCTAGTTTAAAAAATGTTTCCTTCATGTGATGATAGTGTTTTCTTGCATCACCGTATGCTGACATTCCCATTAGAATGTATTCGTCCTCGTTGGGTTTTAATCCAACACGCTGGGTCATTGCACTATACCATAGTCCTATGCTGTTAGGATATCCTTGGCTGAATACTTTATTAATTTTGTTTCCTTTACCTTCCCATATGGTTAGCGTTTCAAACTCCCCTATGCTATCAATGCAAATAATAGTAGCATCGGTATATCCGCTTGTGTAATATCCTGCGGCTGCATGGCTTTCGTGATGGCTACTGTAACCTAAGGGTGCATTAATGTTAAATTGTTTGAGGTAGGTCTTGATATTATTTTCATTCCAATTCCATCCCTGTCCTGCAACTACTTGTCTTACTGTTTTCTTAAATGGTTTTTCATACCATATTACTTCCTGTGGTTCACCCCACTGTTTTGCATATTCGATTATCGGCTTGTTAAGATGGGGATCATTTTTAAGTCCACTGAATCTTTCCGTATGACTCGCGAATACTAATTCGTCATCGTCAAAAACGGCTAATGATCCGTCGTGGCTGTTTGCTGAAATTCCCCATGTTATCACTATTCTATACCTTTATACTTCTTATATGCTCTGTGTAATATATAAAACCAAACACCATTAATGATTGGTTCTATGACGGCATCCAATGCTGCCATTTCAAGTGTTGCACCTGTTATTAGTTTGACAACGATCATAGCAATTATGATGTGTCCAAGGGTATAAGTTATTGCTAACCCTAAACTGCTACCTCCAATGAGTTTCTCGAGCAGTTTAAATATACCAGTTCTAAATTCGGTCATTTATAAGGATGCCCCAAATTCCACATTACCAAACTATATCTAGTTCCTTTGGTTACCGGTTTTACTCTATGGTAAACAAAACTAGGAAAAACCACAATCGAACCTTGCTTGCTAATTTGATCGCAAGTTTCGGAAGCCGGTTTTCCATCTATTCGACCTAAATCAAATTCCAACTCTCCTCCTTCATATTCCGAAGGATCGTTTAATAAAATGCTGGCACTTATCTTTCTAATCTTTCCTTCTAGGTTCTCTCCATCATCATGATGATATGGATAAGCATTTTGATCAGGGTGCCAATTATAGTGTTGTCCTTCGTCATATACTGTAAACTGTAACATCTCGGTAAAGTCCCATTGGAAGTTCCAGTTTGCTTCTTTGTTTGCCGTGTGTATGTATGGCTGTAGTAATTCATAAATCCAAGGTTCATCCAACCACGATACCATGGATCTTCTCTGTTCTAAATTAGAAGCCAGTCCTTCGTTCATTGGTTTATTTTCTTTTCTATGAATCAAACCTTCTTCAGGAGTCTTGCCTAAGCCAAGGCTTATAATTTTTTCGCAAGTTTCCTTATCTATTGCTTCCTGCCAATAGTAATATGTGTTTTGTAAAATCATTTGTATAAAAAAGGATCTTTCTTCCTCATCTCCTTTATCTTCTTTTTAAGTTTATAACCGTAGTATAGTTCCTTAATTTTTTTAACTAACCAATTCACGATTCTTCTCCAGTTTCTTTTCGAAGGATTTTTTAGCCATGTTAATTTTGATAGATCCGCTTTGTGCTGACTTAATTGCATCAACTATGACAAATAATTCTCCATATCTATTTACTGCTTCTGCGACATCCTTTACATCATCATCCCAGTTAGGAAATGCAACGCTCCATCCATACTCAACTGCTTTGTTAATTAGGTTGCTTCCTGCTTCATCTTGATCCGGTATGACAATTACTTCGTGTCCTAGTCCCTGTATAATTCTATACTGTTGCTCGGAAATATTGTTTGTTAGCAAAGCAACACCATTTATGGACATAGCATCAAATGGACCTTCTGTTACAAATATGTATCGTTGATCTTCCTTTTGTTCATCAACATTGAACACAAATTGTGAGTGATGATCGCTAAGATATTTAGGCCTTCCACTTCTTACTTTTCTTGCTGTGTTACCAACTATCTTTCCTTTATAGTAAAAAGGAACAATCACTCTATCAGCATAACCTTCTTCCGGTGTCCAATAAAAATTTTTGCTTAGTGGATCAAACCCTCTGTCATAGATGTATTCAACAACCCTTGCAAGATTCTGTTCTATGACTTCGTTGCCTTTAAAATCCACTTCTAGCCATTCCGAAACTGGAAGACTGTTATCAGGAAGTTTCTTTTCTGCAAATGTAATCCTTGCAGGTAATTCTCTTGGCTTGTAGTCTGGTGATTCAGTTTTCAATGCTTCGAATATCATTTCGTTGATTGTGTCTTCCGAAGCACCCATCCATCTACATAAGGATTTAAACTTTTCAGAAAGTTGTCTACCAGGTTGCCAACTTGCTGTAAACTTGCAATTGAAACAGTTGAATACCACACCCGTATCGAATCTTACACCACCACGTTTTCTCTTATCTTGGCTATGTCCTCTATGATGACAGCAGGGCGCATTGAACGAAGTCCAGCCGCTTGGATTGGATCTTGCTCGGGGTGGAAGCAGAGATTGGAACTTATCAATTACAAATGTCATACTAGTATTATACTATCTATATAATACTTTGTCAACTGTTCCTGTATTAGTTGTGTCCGGAGTATGCTTAATTCTAAACCAATTATACTTACCAGTCACATTATGGTATTCATTAACATTGCTGGTAGTAATATTGAAAGTTTGGACAGTGGTCCAAGAGCCTTCGATTGGATTTCCGCCCTTGCCCAAAGTTCCTTCCAATACAACTTCACCCGTGTATCCCTTGTAGAAAAATTGGAAGGTGTGCAAACTTTGTGGTTTGGATACGTTTGGTTGGGCATCAATTATACTGCTGATAAAGTATTCCTCATATCCTGTTGTGTTGTAATTTTGTGAAAAATTTGGTCTAGGATATTGAAGAGGTGATGTCGTTTCGTCCTTTTCAGTCTCAACATCAAAGTTAGTAATTTTTCTAAACGTGTCTATGGTTTTGGTATCATAAGGATTGCCTTCAAGATCTCCCTCAATATATAAATCACCCAGTGCTCCATATTGGCTATCCATATACAGAGGCATCTTTGTAAGAACTTTGTATTCAACTGAATCGATATTTTCTCTCGTTTCCTTGTGGAAACTGTATTGATAATATCCCTGTTCTAAACCCTGTAGTTCTGTTTCTGTAAGAGTAACATAAACTCTTCCAACCGCTAGATCATCTATCGAGCAGTCCTTTTGTAGTGCTAGATCGTTATTTTCCTTGGAAACAAGGTTAAAAACTATGTAACTACCTGTTGCATTAAGTGCTTTTTGATCGCTATTTCGCAGTTGGATATCGATACGATTATCCACGCTTCTATAAATTTTTAGTGTGCGGTTGTAGACCATTCTATATCTCTCCGATGTCCAAGAAGCGGTATCACTTGTGTAAAGATCCAACTTATTTGGATATAAATATAATGAGTTAATTTGCATATTGTTAACATGAACCTTTATACTATTTATCGATGAGAATAACAGAAAATTTACAGCAAAATTTCCCTTTTATTAGCGTTCTTACGCATGCTGATAAGGAATACGTTGGAATAATCATTAATCAGGATTCCAACGTAACGAGTTTCTACGACTATGAAATACTGAAAACGGAAGCAGATCGCAAAAAGTTCCTAGAACTAGGAGAAGCATGGTGGTGGGAATCAAATAGACAGATCCCCATTAATATTTTCCTAAGAAATGAGATCATGGCATTTGAATATGCTATTAGGAATTTTACAACAAAGGATGTAAAAGTAACGCTGGGTCCTATTACTAGTTTAAACAATATTATTATGAAGCGTATTAAGAGAAAATCAATTACTCTAGTCCGAAAGCCTTCTTAATCCCCAAATAAATTACATAATCTATTATAAGAAAATTAATTAGCAAACCTATGCTTGATAATGATACTCCAAATGCAACGGGTATCAATACTACAAATAAAACCATTCTAATTATGTAGGTAGGCACCAACGGAACTGGAACGGTCCAAAAGGGCCATGAACCTAAATTTGGTTTTTTATAGTTTTTGTATTCGTAGTTTGTCATACTACATTTTGTATTCGAAGTTCATTGTTACACCAATCCTATCTTCGTTGCTCATGTTCTTTTCAACCATGTGTAAGAGATTGTTTCTAAATATTAATAACAAATTTTCTTTTGGTTCAAACGTAAAAGTTTTAAAGGATGAATAGGTATAATAATCAACCGGTAGTTGGTGCATGTCAGTTAGTGCGTCCATGGATTTAAAAACTATCTTACCTGAATCCTTAGGAGCCTTTAGATAGTATGTTAAACTAAAATGACAGTTTGCATGCTGATGGTATTCCTGATAATTTCCTGGCTGTGATATGTTAAACCAAAAGTCAACACACTTTAGATCAGTTCTCGTAACTCCATACTCCTTTGCAAAGTCCACGGTCTTATCTCTGCAGGTATTAATTAATTCGTCAATTATAGGATCCTTGTCCTCGGCATGATTGTATGCATCAAGAGTATTAAATGTATCGCATCTCCATTCAGTTTCTACCTTGTCCGATAGTTTATCCTTTAGTGAGTATGCCTTGTTTACGAGATAATCATTATGCTTCTCAAGATCCGTTAATACTTCTTCGTATATTAGTGTAGGAAAAACTTTATACAGCATTTGTATTGCCCTTTGCAAGTTCTTCGCATAATAAATTCATCTGCACGGTAACTGCAACGGCATATGCAGTTGCATGAGACTTCTTAAAGAAATATTCTCCGTTGTCAGGTTTCGTCCACACTTCTTTCATCACCGTATCCCACGACTTGCCAATCAAATGTTTCTTCGCAGGTCTTATCATCGCCAGAACTGCTGCCAGTTGTTCTATGCTCTGTGGCTTCATTGTCTGTAGGACGGTAGAGTGTCCTCCTACGTGAAACAATTTGTCGCTGAATTCGTTGTGAGTGAGTAATTCCCATAGTGGCTCCTTGTTCATTAGTTCCTTTAGGTGTGCTTCGTTTTTAACTCCCCTATAGAGCGAAACGTTAAGAAAATCTATTTTAAATAATCCTTGCTCTTCTGCCTGATCATATTCAACCGAACATAAATCATTCTCAGGATCATACGGAACGTCATGCATGTATACGCCAGTGTTATGCTTCACTGGCTTGCCTTCATCGACACGCCTTGCCTTTATGTGTTTGAAATGGCTAAGTGCTTCTTCTCTATCTATAAAATCTATATCGATATCAGGCATCTATCTTTGCCTCCGCAATTACTTCCTTGACCAATTCAACATCAGCAGGAAGATTCTTAAATCTTTTTACCCAGTATTGTGGGTTTATGGTTGGACCTATAATTTCTAACTG
>Ga0255772_10004073_pt1 | contig 13844 bp, 3 predicted proteins | sample 071ome_34_FD_179970 | JGI IMG/M metagenome (GOLD analysis project Ga0255772, IMG submission 179970) | Coastal salt marsh microbial communities from the Groves Creek Marsh, Skidaway Island, Georgia - 071411BT metaG (version 2) | ecosystem: Environmental > Aquatic > Marine > Intertidal zone > Salt...
TAATTACTGTAGTTGGTGTTCCACCATCGTTGACACCAATTGTTATATCACCATCTGATGTGTTGTTTTTAATAACTACATCGTCTGTACTAATTTCTACTGTTAAATCTGAACTAGCACCAACTGTTAAACCACCATCATTTAATATACCTAAAGTACCTGCTGTGGAATCATTTGCTGTACTACTTAAAAAATCTGTTTCATCATATCCACTTAAACTTGTTGCTTCTCCGTGAAACTTAACACCAGCAATAGTACTAGATAGTTGTACTCCTGGTTTAATTGTTCCGGTGAATCCCGTAAACTGATCAGACACGGCTAATGTGTATTCCGCATCTTTACTAACAGTTGCTACAACTCTTGTGCTACCTGGAGCACCATCTGTTGCTGAATAAATTTTTGTAATAACGTGTGGATTACCTAAAGTATCTTCAACAGTTTCTGTTATTGGACCATTTTTACCGTCTACAGAAGAATACTGAGGACCTACAATATCCCAACTTGCACCGTTATATACTTTAAGTTGATTATTTGTTGTATCATACCATAAGTCGCCTTCTGCAGGACCTGTAGGTGCTGTTGTTTGTACTGTTGCACCGCCCAGTGCTTTCCATTTAGTTCCATCGTAAACACCAATACTGTTTGGTGCAATGCTACTAACAGCAACACTGTTTGTATTAAACCATAATTGGCCTTCTACTGGATTTGTTGGTGCTGTTGTGTTTGCACTGTTTTCTAATAATCTAATAAAGTTTTCAGCAAAAGTTTCACCGTATGCAGTAACGTTTTTACCAACTAACTTAACACTGTATGTGCTGTCGGTTATACCGTCCTCTACGAGTTTTGCTACTGTTCCGTTTGTAAAGTTAACTTCGTAAGCCATATCTCCCTCTATGTTGTGCTAAGGTTCGTAAGTGTCTGTATACGAACTGTATAATCAATTTGAATTTGTCTATTAAGTGCTTTTTGTACAGGATGAAATACAACGTGTGTAATCAAACGTAAATCACTTGCCGATCCATTCCAAGTTTTTAAACCTAATTCGTCAAATACATATTCACCATCTAAGTCAGTTGAGTTATCAAATGCTTGTTGGCCTGTAGGCTCACTATAGTCAAGTAAACAACTTACTAAAATATCTGTATAAACTTTACCCGAAGTATGTAACACAGTTAGATTATTTCTAGTAGTATCAGTATTTGTTAATGAATTATCATCTACAACTTTTTGGAATGTTTCGTTATATAAATCTGCATTTTGTCCTGTGGTATTTGCTGGTAGATATGTTATTGTTCCTGTAGGATCAACTGATGTACCGCCATTACCAAAAGACATTTGATATATATGACCTAAGTTTTTATTTGATAGACTTTGTGCCAATGCTTCAGACATATTTTCAAAGTGTATTGCATTGCTTCCTTCAAAAAATATTTCATTTGTTGATGGATCAAATATTTTTAAGAATCCTTCAACTGTTGGTTTTGCGTTTTCTTTCATAATTAACTTCTTTTATTAACAAATACTTTTTCAGTATTTGGGTCAAATATTTTTAAATGTGCCTCTATACTAATAGCACCTGATTCATTTGCTTTTTTTGGTGTCTTAGTATCTTTTTGTTGTTCTTTCATGCAGTATTTATCGTTTTAAATTTGTGTATTTTTAATAAAGTTTGCTATAGTAGTATTTTGGTTTTGTAACGCAATACCATTACTTGCAGTAGTAGCACCACTTGCATAAAATATTGAATCGCCAACATAACTACTTGTACTTGTGTCACTTCCAAAAGTAACTGATTGTTTATCGCTTCCTTCTATAAAGTGTCTTCTACTAAAGTCTTCTACTAATGTTCCTTTACTATGTGGTGCCGCGGCAGTTCCAGCAGTACCTCGACGCAATCCAGTTATTGCATTTATTAATTTTGCTGTACCATTACCACCATCTGTGCCTTGTGCAATAAATTCTACACCTACAGTATTTGATGAAGCACCCATACTTACAAAGTCTGTTTCATTTCCAGGATCACCTAAATATTCAATTCTGTACATTTTGCCGGCAATCAAATTATCTGCATCGTGTATAGGCTCTATCTCTCTATAGGTCACACGTTCCGCATCAATCATTACTATACCAAAATTACCTAACTCCATATTAGGAATAGGTAAGTTATCAATATTTTCTAAGTAAATAATTGTATCATCTGCTTCCAAGTCATATTTAAGTTTTTCTACATGGTATGTATCCATTTTGTACATTGCTACATTACCTTGCATATCCTTAAACCATCTATAACTTATTGCGTCTGGAACAATATTACTTGTAAAACTTGTTACTGCAACTACATCAGTTGGGCTTATTAATTCACCAGCGAGTAGCAAGTTACTACCTACTACATAATAATCTAAATCTGCAATTAGAAATTCGCCGTTAACTGTTACCCATAATCTGTTGTCGTTAGAGATATCTCTTCCTACATCAAATAAGTTTGTATCAGATGCACTTGTTCCAACGAAGTCGAATCCAACAGCATCAAATGCTCCACTATCAAACAACTCAATAACTGGTGCTGTAACAGTGGTTGGACCAACAAACACACTAGTTAAAATATCTTGCTGATCTGTATCGCCGTATGTTGTTACTTCTATATGATCAGTACCAAGTAATGCACCTTTAACACGTAAGATACCTTGACTATCAATTGTGTATTCTGCTTTGTTTGTAGTGTACACATCTACTATACTACCACTTTCAGGTGCAGTATTAAATCTAACTTCCTTGTATGTTGTACTGCCATCTACTACAGATATAACAGTATAGTCAGTAGGTCTTATTTGCTTTTCATTATCAAGGAATACAACTATTTCACTATTTGAAATTAAAGTATGATCTATAAGTCCTTTTGTTGGAAGTCTGAAATCTGTTTCAACATCGTCGCCTTCGTATCTCTTACCTTCTGGTGGTCTTAATCTAAAACCATTCTTTTCAACAATTGCACATAATGCGTTTCTGCCATCTACTGGCACAGTTTTAGATAAATTAAATCCTTCGCTATCTACTGTTATTGTTGTATCGTCTGCTGTCAGTTTAATTGTATCACCAGTATACGGATCAAAGTGAGAATTAATTGGATAACTCCAAGAATGTTGCACATCTTCAAATCCAAATACAGTTACGCTTATCCAATCACTTGCACTGTAATTTGTTGTAAAAGTAATTGTAGTAACGGAGTTGGTTATAGTGGATACTTTGTCTACGGTTAATCTATTGTTATCTGCTGTAGTTAAAGTGTTGTCTACTGTTAGTTTTCCGTCTGCTGTCGATGAGTACCCTGATGTTTGTCTTACACCATTTACGAGTATTACTATTTCATTTATCTCTTGTGCGTTAACTGGTATATCTAGATTTACACCAAATTCAGTTCCGACATATCCTTGTCTAAATAACTGATTACCGCCACCTATTTCATATACATTAATTTGTATTAGGTCGCCGTCAAATGCATTTGCTATAACTTCTATTGTTTTGTTTGGCCAATCAATTAAGTAATCTTCATCTACGTGCAATCTACGTCCAGTTGAACCATTAATTACTATTAAAGTTATTGGATGTTGTACTACATCGTAAAAAGAAAAAACATTTGATCCCGAACTGTCGTAATTGTATCTTATGTAATCTGCTTCAAATCCATGACCATTGCTTCTGTAGTCAAACCCAGGTCTTGTGTGTACTTTTAAATCTAGTGTATCGTACATTGCACCTGGTATTAATTCTTCAGGAGAATGACTACTATATGTATCTATGAACTCACCGCCTACTGTGTTAATATCTTGTGGATTAGTTCCTAAATAAACTTCACCGAATTCACTTTGCAACATTGCATCCAATGGAGTTGATGTATCCGTAAAGTCTACATCTGTTACTTCAACACCAGGATAAACTGTACCATCTATTAATAATGGTAAACTTAAGCCTTTCATATTATCAGTAGGTGTGTAATAACCCATAGTTCTATCTGCGGCACTTAAGTCAGTTATATCTGCTTTTGTATAATCGTCTAGTAAGAATTTTTCTTTAAATGCTCTTGTTACATTTTGTGTGTATACAACATTTTGATGTCTTACTAATGCTCCTGCTTCATACACATCATCTGCAGAGTCTACAGTTAGCAGACCGGAATCTGCTGTTATATCAGTTGTGTCAACAGTTGTTCTAGGAGTAGGGTTAGAAACCCAATTTACTACTGTGTAATCATATTCTAATCTATCATACTTTAATGTAGTTTTAACTGTTCTTACAAGTTTGTTTTCCATGATTGGAATTAAACTTGCTAACTCTCCGTCGTTCTCAACACGTACACTTGGTGTTTCTTGGTAACCTTCACCTGCATCGGTAATTGTAACTTCTACAATTTGTCCACTTGCATTTATACGTGATGTTGCCTTAGCAATTCTCGATGGATTACCACCAATAAATTCAATTTTTGGTGGAACAGTATAATTCTGTCCTGCATTTACAATTTCTATACTCTTAACACTTAATCCTCTATTATTAAACCAATTATTCCAAGGTGTTAATTCCCAAATATTGTAGTTGGTTTCTTTAAGACCTACACCATCTTCGTCGAAGTTGCTTTGATCTGACTTAAGAATAGCATTTTCATGATCTAGTACTGGACTAATATATTTGTTAAATGTTGTATCAAAGTAAACTGGACAATCAAAATCAATTACATCGGTATTGTATTGATCGTTACCATCATACTTCAATGTAAAGTTTTTAATCTTAGTGTGATAAGGCTTACTTTCATTTAAATAATTTTGTAGGAATTCTTGGTCATCCTTTTTGTATGTTGCATACTGTCCAAGATCTCTTACTTTTTGTTCTACATCTATAAAACTTGTTTTTGTTAACCATTCTACATCTTGTTGCTCTTGTAAAATGTAATCAAATAAAACAATTAAAGATTTGTTTCGTTCTATAAGCAAATCGCCTGTAAAGATATCTTCGTTAATTGCTTTTATAACATTTCTTAATTCATTTCCTCTTGTTCCAGTATCTGCTGTGTTATAAAAGTTATCTGCTGTAAATAGTTGTGAGTCTACAGTAATGTTATCTTGTGTGGATTTTCCTGACCACAGACTTTCGTTAAACTTAATAGTTCCATCTTCTAGACCAACTCTAACATAAGCACCATCTTTGTATTGGTAAATTTCAAATTTACCTTGACTGTTACTTGTTACTTTTACATATTTTCCATCTTCAACATTTGCAGATGTGATTTTAGATGTATCGTCTACAATTGCTTCAAATATTGCGTTTTCGGCCTCGGTATCTTTGTACCAGTCAACATAACTCCAACTACGTGTTGTGTCGTAAGATTGGACTTTTACTAATCTTAACGCAGGACCTGCGACAACTTCATATATACTCCATCCACTTTGATTATCGCTATCAACTTCTACTAAGTATTTGTATCCAACTGCAACTGTTAATAAATTTTGATATCCTAATTCATCTAAGTCTGCTACTTTCTTATCCCATTCGCCACTTGATTCACCTGGCATAGGTTCTGCGACTTTTAATTGTGTGAAGTCTTTGTTTGTTGCAATAATTTCTTTTTTGAGTACATCATTTACATAACCAAGATAAGACGCTAACGCACCAAATCTATCTTTAAACATTGATTGTCTTGGTCTAAATGCAATTCCAATTTGTTGAACTGGACTTAACTTACTATCTGGTACTGCTAATCCTATCTTGTTACCGCCAATTAAACTATCTTGTAATTTCAAGTATGTATTGTCACTAATGAATGAGTTTTTATTATTTTCTTTAACTAATTTGAATTCATTGAAAACTTCATTGTTGTTATCTTCTTTCTTATAAGACAGATGTAATATTCCATCTGTAATGTACTTGTTACTGTTATATAAAGCAACTGTACTTCTGTTAATGAAAGCAACATAAGGTATGCCTGATGAAATGGGTGTACTAATGTAAGTCTTAATATTGTTAATGCTTAATGTTTTATCTCCTTGGATACTATCAACATTTGTTACCCAAAAATAATAATTTTGTGTAATTGTGTTAGATGAATTAACCTTAGAAACTACTGTGTATTTTGTTTGATCTACTACTGTTCCTGCACCATTATACTTTGATGGTGGTAGTGAACTTTTAACCCATTGTCTAACATCAACAGTACTTCCTGTAAATAATGCACCCCAATTTTTACTTGCATAGTTTTCGTCACTTGCGTAGTAATCTAAAAATCTTACATTGGATACATCCCACCAAATACTACCTACGTACTGTTCAGCCCAAACAATACCAGTTAATTCTGCATCATAATTGTATACTGCTGGGTCATTAATAGAAATATAATCAATGTTTTCTTGTGCATCGCCTAATAGTTTTCCATTAAGTGGATCAATATAATCTAAGTTAACATCTGTTAGATTTGTAGTTTTATCGTATATTAATGCTTTATTAATTAGATCAGTGTTTACATTATCTTGTTGAACTCTGTACTGTGTCCAATCGCCGTCTACTTTTTTATAAACTGCTGGTTTATCATTTGCATTATTGTCAACCCACGCTAAAGTATTGTTAGGAAGTCCACTAAACAACGTATTAGTTAAATCTGTATATGAATCTGTTCTAACACTTACTAATCTATAAGTGTTTCCAGTTGTGTGATCTGCTGTATATAGATCTGAATCGCAAGTTACTACATCTGCGTCTGCTGTTAATTGAACGTATGCTGTTTCTATTGAACCTGCAATTTCTAATTCTGTTGTACTGTTAACTTTAGTTACTTTGTGGGCACCATTTACTTCTGCACTAATGTCTTGTATAACCATCCATTCATTAGCAACTAATTCATGGTCGGCATAAAACACTATTGTTAATGTGCCTGTATCGTTTTCCGTGATTGATTTAATGTTACCTACTTGTTCTGCTCTATAGACATTCCAATTGTAAACATTATCCTTAGCAACCCAAATAACAGTGCCTTCTTCTATTTTATTTAGAAAAACAACACCAACCGTATCATTTAAATCTGTTTTTTCAAATACTGCTATATCAACATCGTTAGTGTTTACAAATCCTGCTGTTGGTAAATTAATATCTGTTAACTGTGTTGTGCGTATTGGGAATATATTTGCATTTGTATGAGTATATGATTGATTATAGATATCACTTACATTGATAACTTGGTGTTTTTTATTAACAGGATTTCTTATAATCTCAACTACTCTATCTGGATCTGCTGTAACTTCAGTTGAGTCTGCTGTATAACTAGTTGTATCTACTGTTGTTCCAGCAACTACATTGATTTTACTTTGATCTTCTACAACTTCTACTAAAGAAGGATTACTCTCTAATTTAGGTTTTGTTAATTCTAATTCAATGTATGTACGATTATCACTGTTACCATATGTCGCTTCTTTTATCGCCCAGTTTTCAAATATATCGTAATCTGTAATTTGTTTATCTAACTCAACATTTTTAAATACATTCGCACTTAACGTTGTTCCTTTTTCGCCAATGAATCTTGTGTAGAAATTAACTCTACTTACATCGTCTAACGTACTTAGATAATCTCTTGGTCTGTAACCAAGTAAACCCATAGCAAATAAGTCAACATCACTTTCTAAGTTAGTAGTTTTCTTATTGTAGTATTCTGTAATCTGTCCTGCTTTATTGGCAATGTTAGGTAACAAACCTTTCTTGATACTATCGTAATTAATTTTTTTCCAATCACTAAAATCAAATGTTTCTTTAGGTTCTAAGCGTTTAACACTTGTCCAATATGCATTTTTATTTTTAACAATACTTCCTGTTGTATAGTAAGTATCCTGCTTCCAGTCTTCTACGTTATCTTGATTTAAAATAAATCCTTGTGCATCTAGTTGTCCGTTCCAATCAAATGTAGTAAATCCTACAATACGTAGACGTTGTTGTCTTAATCCTGTAACTGGTTGATAAATCAAGTCGTTGAATATACTTGTGTTATCTAATATTAATAAATGTTCATAACTTATTGAATTAATTTTTAATAAGTTAATTGATTTATTATTAACAGTTTGAATTTTGAAAGAGTTATCTAAACGTGTAATTGCGTAATCTTCTTTAAGCAATGGAATACCGTTTTGGTCTAATGCATCTATACTATTTTTTGTAATATCATCTACTATTAAAAGTTCTTTATTGAATTCTAAACTTATTGCACCAGGATTCAAATTAATGATTGCTCCTTCTCCCCAATCTTGGCCAGACCAAGCAAGGAACTCTTCTGCCATTTGTCCCCAATTTAATAATGTACCATTTTCTTGTATATCAAATATCATTCCTTTATCTTCGAGGAAAGCACCATAACTTGCTAAGAAATCTACAACTGCACCTTTACTTCTAAATACATAGCCATACGGTACTGTTGTAACATTTTTAGTAAACTTTGTTGGAACAACATAATCACCAATCTTGAATCCATTTGCATCTGTTACACTTCTATAGATTTCAAAGTATGGTCTTGTTGAACTGTGTCCATACATACTGTAACCGTCACTTGTTCTTTGAACAATTACACTACTAAAATGTAATTCGTTTAATGCTTGGTTTTTATGTAATAATAATTTGTAGTTTTGGTCAGGAATTTGTAATCCTGTGTTAGAACTATCAGGACTACTTTTATCTGTATAAATCTTTAAAAAGTTTTTATCTGTAAACGATGCCATTCTGTAGCAAAGTCTTACATCCGTACTTGCTAATTCTTGACTAATTTCTGTACAACTACAACCATTGTTATTGTGATAATCGGCAATCCAGTTTATGTAACTGTTCTTAGGTTGTGCAACAGTTTGTGTTTCGATATCTCTTACATCTAATCTATATCTACCATCATATAGATATTGATCTAAATCAGAATCATATTTGTACAAATCTCTGTCGATATTTAAAGCAAAGTATTTTGCTGGTTTAGTAAGTGCATACAGTCTTTGTAGTGCGAATCTATATGAACTTGATCTACGCCAAGCAGTTTCTGTTGGTCCTTGATCGCCAAATACCCAACTCTTTCTAAAGTCTACTTCGTTATAATTGTTTACTAATGCTTCAAATGGACTAAGCAATTTACCAGATGAACTTACTGGAATAATGTTTGTTAAACCTGGTCTCTTATATTTTTCTACTATGCGTGTATTGCTTGGGTCTTTAATTCTTCCTGCTTCTAAATCTTCCCATAAAACTAAGTTACCGCGTGTATAAGGTGCTGGACCATATTCTTCTTCCCACCACGTTGGTTTTTTACTAAATCCTACCATCTCCCATGGTGTTGTGTGCGGTGTGTCTGTGTCGTAATAATTTTTGTACACACCTCTCCAGTTACCTTTTAATGCTGTACCGTCTAGTAAACTTCCAGCAGTACTGTAGTTCCAAGAAAACTCATTTGTAGAACTATAATCTTGTTTTTTGTATTCTAATCTATTTGTGCCTACCCACTTAAGGAAACTTGTACTTAATATACTTGTAACTTCTTCATCGCTATATTCTGTTTCTCTAAACTTACCTGGAATTACGTCTGCTTCTATAATAGGAATTAAATTATCTTGTTGTAATTTAATATTGTTATAGATTCTTTTTTCAAATTCTAAAATTACATCATCACGCTTATCGTTATAAGCAATAATAATACTTCCATCATGCCCTTGTATAACATTTGTTGGTGTACTATAAGATGTGTCAGAATATTTTTTAGGAATATAGACTGGATGCAAACCTAACTTACTTGGTGTATTAGGTACATAACTACCTACTGTTGTGTCGTATTCTTTAATAACAATTTCATCACCTATTACGATGTCTTTTAAAATTGTTATATTTGCACTATCCGAACTTACAGTGTACTCTTCACCTATCGTTAGAATATCGTTATTCAAGTATACAAGTATTGCTTTGTTGTTTGCACGAGAGAAATCGTATATATTTTGAGTATTAAATGTATTTGTTGATATGGCACTAAATGTAAACTTAGACTCTGTTGGTGTTGTAGAACCAGGCAACATATCACTTTTATAAAATGCATTTAAACTACTCTTACCTTTATTGATTTCTTTTAACGCATTTTCTAAAATTACACTAGGTTTTATATCATAAGTGTCGTTACTGTTAACGTAATCTATAATCTTTAACTTGAACTTTTCATAAGCATTACTTGCAAAATCTAAACTTTCAAAAAAGTTAAACTTTTCACTGTGTAGGAATTTCGCCATAGGAATCACTGGCGAACTATTTTGTATAATGTTTCTACTATACTTTTCTATGTTAGGTAAATCTCTAGAATTGTTGGATCCATTTAAGTCACCTTCTAATGTTTTTAAGTTTTGAGCAAGTTCAATATAATGGTTTCTAATAGTACCTAATGTATATTCTTTTAAGTTTTCGTTAAATGGATTATTTTCTAAGTTTGTTGCTACGGTGTAATATGCAACATCACTCTTTTGATCACTTATTGCTGTTACGTATATGTCTGCACCATTACTAATTTTCTTATTAAATGAAATAGTTGTTGTATTATTAGCAAGACTTTGTGTTACATTATAATCTTCTGTTAAGCAATACTTTCCATCTATATATACTTTTACATTAGGTGTGTTTAGTCCTGTTTTTAATATTACATCTAGTATTAAATCTTTTCCATCATACTCAAAATTAAACACTTGGTTATCTACATATTCATCTATGTGTTTTGTCCAACCTATCTCTTTGGTGTATGTTGTTCTGTCGCTATATTTTCTTACGAAACCGTCACTTACATTTTTAACTATAGATGTAAGATCATATGTAAATGTATCCATATATAGACAATTATCAAATACGATATCACCAATGTTATCTATACTTAAATACTTAAGTGGAAATCCTAAAACTGAATCATCTAACCCATCGCCCTCGCCATATGCAAATACTTTACAGCCTTCAAATGTTGTTCTACTGTAAACACTAGATTCGCTAAAACTATATCCATTTTTATCATACACATCAAACAATGGTGGCTGATTAAGTTTTGTTTTCTGCTGTGACTCAATCCACTCAGTTCCATTGTAATGATAAACTTTACCGCCTTGTGTATCGCCGTTAGTACAAACTACTAATTGATCAGTTACTGAAGTACTTTCATCAGTTTCTATTAATCTAATTTCTTTGTTGATATCTCCTTCGAGATCTACCATTTCAACAACGTATATTTTATTTCTTACATTTGGATCTGCATCATTTGCAAAAATAATTTTTGAACCATCTACTAGTGCATAACCATCTGTAGTGTAAGAACTTGTGCCGTTTACATTACTTAATGCATCAGTTTGTGTTAGATCAATGATATTAATAGAACCTTTACTTTCGGTTCCATAATTAAAAAGTTTTAAGTTTGCTTTAAATTCAATAATAGGTCTGTTTGCTCTATTATTGTTATCAAATACTGGTGTTGTATTGTTATACTCGGCAGTTTTTTCAATGACTTGTTTATGTACCCATCTATTACCTCTAGACCAAGCATTTAAGTCATTACTACTTCTATTAATTGTTATGTAATCTAAGTCTAACGGTGAATTTAATGCACTATCAAAACTAGATGAATCATATCCCAAACTATCGTATGGTTGCGTTAAACTACTTGTATAACCTTCTGGCGTAATTAAATCAACAACAGGAATTAAAACAATAGACTCACCTACACCTTCAACCCAATAAGATTGCTCTTCGTATGATTCCGGTAACGTGTTACCTCTAAATATTACTTTTAATCCATTGGTAAACTGAACACCATTTGGACTTGTGTATGTTGATTTACCAATAATATCTTCTTCTATATTAAGTGTCTTATTTGCTACATCATCTACTAATTTAATAACACCAAATCTATTTTCGTCTGTGGCATCTTGGTAATAAAGTACATCAGTACTTGCACTTAGAACAGGAACTTGGTCAAAATATCCTGCTGAATTCTTATAAAAAGTTAATCCACTATAAACTGTACCATACGTTATATTAAATTTCTCGTATTGATTTACACCTTTAATTTTGTTTAACTTTATAACAGTCGAATCACCGCTTGTTAGATATTGAATTTTGTAAACACTATACCTGTCTGCCTGTGAATCAATGTATATAGGTCTGTCCAATGGATCTGACTCAAATGTATCATCGCTTTCAAAAAGGTCTAAGTATTGCCATCCTAAGTCAGCACTATTGCCAGCAGTCTTATCTAAGAAAATTATTGTTTTGCCGTTTAGGTCAGATATACCATCAATAGTTTTTAAATTTGCTAATACAGCACCATTAATGCTATCGAATCTTGCGGTAGTTGCTAAATCTACATCTGTTATTTTTGTAAGATCGTGATAAAACTTTTGTTGGTCTGCTTCAGGAACTGCGAAGTTTATAACATCGCCGCCATTATTAGTTACACCGTAAACTTCTCTAGTTGATACATTAGGTGTAACTGATTTGTTACCACTTGTTCCAGGCTCAGTTTGAATATAGAACGTACCTGTTTGTGTTGAATTAAAATTATATTCACCACCTCTTGCTAATGTGATAGTTGGGTTTTGGCCACTAATACCAGATAATGTGTAGTAACCATCGTTGGGAACTACATTAAAGTCGTCTGTTATATTAACTTCAGTTGCACTTACGTCGACTGTGTCTGGACCATTTGGTATCCAATAATATTGACTGTGGTTAATAAATTTGTCTAAGTCAATAAGTGGATTCCAACTATATGCTTCGTTACTAAAAAGTCTGTCGTGCTTTGTTACATTTGCACCTTTAGTTTTAAGTGCATCGATGATTTCAGGATATGTTATTGCACTTTCAGCATCATTATTCTCGTCTGTAAATACAACACCTGTTTCTAATTGGTAGTTTGCTCTTTCTATTGTTGGCTCTAACAAATAAGTATCTTTTGTTGTAGCACCAGCCTTAAACTTATTTCCTACGTATCCTTGTATTTGTTTTAGTTTAGGTTCTTGTACAAGTTGATCAAGTGTTGCGGATAAGAATTCCTTGTTGGGATCTGTTTTAAAAATCTCAGGTAAAAAATCTACTGATCTATTTCTTGCCATATTATTATCCGTTTAAAGTACTTTGACTTAAGTTCTTAACAATGATTACATCGTTTACAGTTAGTGCATTAACAAAGATTTCATTTGCAGAAGATCTTATTTCGTAAAGGTTACCAAAATTCTTACTCTTATCTTTTGGTACAATTACGACACTACCTATAATAGTTCCTAACCGTTCGTGCAAGTATGCACTAAGTTCAGAAAAGTAAAATGTATCGCCAAAATTCCAATTGTCAATGTCAAAGTATTCATTTATTGTGCTTACTACTTGACTTTTAACTTCACTGTCGCTTATTATTGTATTAGGTGATTTAACTACTTCAATATTTGCACGCAAATCTGTACTAGACTTACTACCAAATAAAGGTTTGAAATTCACTGTGTTAAGTACAATATTGTCACTAAGCATTTTTTTATCTTCTAATCCTTGATAAGCAGTAGATAATTCATTAATGCTTGGTGGTGTAGGTTCACTAATTGTATTTGTTGTATCCTGTATGTAATTCTTATAGTTACTGTAATAACTGTCTGTTACAAGATATAAGTCAATAATGTTTGTTAATCCAGGATTAATTCTTTGTGTTTCACTACTATTGTGTCTGTATTGGAATTGTAAATCTTGTCTTCCAGTTTTTAAAACAATATCAGTTACAACTGTTAATTCACCATCGACTAATTTTCTAAACTTGTTTGTTTCGTTAGCAAAGTAAAACAGTTGAT
>Ga0255772_10004077_pt1 | contig 13839 bp, 13 predicted proteins | sample 071ome_34_FD_179970 | JGI IMG/M metagenome (GOLD analysis project Ga0255772, IMG submission 179970) | Coastal salt marsh microbial communities from the Groves Creek Marsh, Skidaway Island, Georgia - 071411BT metaG (version 2) | ecosystem: Environmental > Aquatic > Marine > Intertidal zone >...
AGAAGCACCCTTCTTTTTTCGTTTGAAAGAACTTCTATATCAACACTATGGTGTTCAGGAAGTCTGAAGCCAAATAAATGTTTAGGCCACTCGATAAATATAAACCCATTCTTCTCAAAATACGCCTCAAATCCGAGTTCAAACAGTTCTTCAATTGTTCGAACACGATACAAATCAAAATGAAAGATGTGATGTTCAGACTGCGTCAAATACGTGTTTACAATTGAAAAGGTCGGACTAGAAACTTCGTCGACACATCCTAATTTTTTGGCTAAAGCCTTGATTAAAGTCGTCTTTCCAGTACCCATAGTGCCCTCTACTGTTACGACCTTGTGCTTCATGTGACCGACAAGTGTTTCTGCAATCGAATCGATCGTATCTAAAGTGAATACAAATGGTGGGTATTCTGAGTCCGATTTGGTTTCTGACATATTCTATGGATCTTTACAGGCCAAATTTAAAGATAGTGAGTACGCCCAGAAAGTTAAAGATTATAAACGATCCCGTATATAATGCTGTTCGTATTTCAAGTCCACTCATCTTTGACATTATAAGTCATCCTTATTTTCAAAGGTTAAGGCGGATTTCTCAAATGGGGCTTTCTTATCTCGTTTATCCCGGCGCTCACCATACAAGGTTTCATCATGCCATGGGAGCTATGCACCTCATGGAAAAAGCTATCCGCACGCTTCGAGCTAAAGGGGTAGCAATTAACGATCAAGAGGAAGAAGGATTATTGCTTGCAATATTATTGCACGATATCGGACATGGTCCTTTTTCCCACGCTCTAGAATACAAGTTGATATATACACATCATGAAATGTTGACTCTCGCTTTCATGCAAGAGCTTAACAAGGAGTTTAAAGGAGCTTTAAACACTGCCATTGCCATTTTTAAAGGGGAATATCCTCGAGCATTTTTAAATCAGCTCGTTTCAAGTCAATTAGATGTGGATCGTTTAGATTATTTGAAGCGCGATAGTTTTTATGCAGGTGTAACCGAAGGAAACATCAATTCAGAGCGTTTAATCAATACTTTTTACGTGGTCGATGACCAGCTTGTTATCGAAGAAAAAGGAATTTATTCTGTAGAGAAGTTTTTGATGGCAAGGCGCTTTATGTATTGGCAAGTCTACCTTCACAAAACAAGCATCGTTGCAGAAATCATGTTGTCCAAGGTTATTGAACGAGCAAGAGAATTACTGCTTCAAAAAGATAGGCACTATGTAGTCTCACCGCTTGATGGGTTTCTGAATTCGGCATCAAAAACCGAAGAAATTGATCTTGAAAGCATAGATCTCATGGGGTTTGCGGCTTTAGATGATTTTGACGTGATCAGTGCTTTAAAATCCTGGAAGCAATCAAAAGATTTTGTTTTGTCCTTTTTGAGTCGTTCAATTTTGGACCGAACGTTACTCGAAGTCCGATTTACAGAAGAACCCGTATCTGAGGATTATATTAAACAAACATTGCAAGAAGTAGGGCAGCGATTTGGATTAGACGAGCATCAATCTTCTTATCTCGTGTATGAGGGAGCGCTATGGAATAGGGCTTACGACGAATCTAAGGAACCTATTCGCATCTTGTTTAGAGATCAATCCGTACAGGATTTTATGAAGGCGAGTAAGTATTTGGGAACACAAGCATTCTCTGCGATACACCGCAAAAACTACCTGTGTTCTCCGGCACTCTAAAGTCTAGAAATGTTTAACTTTGCGCTCTATGATTTTCAAGGTTGAACAAATAGCAGAATGGATTGATGCAAAGGTAGTTGGAGACCCTTCTGTTGAAATAGATCACTTCTCAGCCATTGAACAAGGAAACCAAAAGGGTTTATCCTTTTTAGCGAATCCGAAATACGAAAATTACTTGTATACAACCGATGCTTCGGCTGTTATTGTAGACGAAGGCTTAGCACTCAAGCATCCGGTTAAAGCCGTATTGCTAAAGGTTAAAAATCCATATGCCAGTTTTACTGCCTTACTTCGTATGTACGAAAAGATGGTACGGCCAACCTACGAAGGGATTAGTACGTCTGCGTTCATACATGAAGAGGCTCGTATAGATGCGAGTTGTTACATTGGAGAAGGTGCTGTCATTTCAAAGGGGGCAGTTATTGAAGAAGGCGTAGAAATTCACCCTCAAGTATTTGTTGGGGAGGGCGTTAAGATAGGTCGTCACAGCATTTTATTTACGGGAGCCAAAATATATCACGGTACGGAGCTTGGTGAACATGTGATTGTTCACGCCAATGCAGTTTTAGGGTCAGATGGTTTCGGGTTTGCTCCAGACGCTGAAGGGGTTTATTCTAAAATTCCACAATTAGGAAATGTAGTCGTAAAAGATCACGTTGAGATTGGAGCTTGCTGTACGATAGATCGTGCAACCTTTGGTAGCACCGTAATTGAGGAAGGTGTTAAACTTGACAATCAAGTCCATTTAGCCCACAACGTGACCATTGGAGCCCATTCGGCAATCGCTGCTCAAACAGGTATCGCAGGTTCTACCAAACTAGGAAAACGTGCCTTGATAGGAGGGCAGGTGGGTATCGTTGGTCATCTTTCAATCGGAAATGATGTTAAGGTTCAGGCGCAGACGGGTGTTGCTCGAAATGTTAAGGACAACGAAAAGCTACAGGGGACTCCTGCCATTGACTATACGAATTACAACAAGTCCTATGTACTGTTTAAGAATCTTGCCAAATTAGAGCAACGAATAAAAGAATTAGAGCAACAACTCAAAAAACTAGACTTGTGAATCAGAAAACACTAGCAAAACCCGTTTCTCTGTCTGGAATTGGGCTACATACCGGAAAAAAGGTGACAATGACCTTTTGTCCTGCAGAAACAAACACTGGATTCGTTTTTAGACGTACGGATCTCCCTGGAGCTCCTGAGGTTCCAGCATTATCCAAGTTCGTGACACGCACGCAACGCAGTACAGTTCTAGATAAAGATGGTGTAGAAATTCATACCTCTGAACACGTTTTAGCCGCGCTTACCGGTCTCGACTACGATAATGCAATTATTGAGTTAGACGCAAGTGAACCTCCAATAATGGATGGCTCAGCCATTGCATTTGTAGAAGCGCTTCAAAAGGGCGGATATGTTGAACAGGATGAGGAGCGAGACATCTATGAGGTTGTAGATCCGATTCATTTTAAAGACGAACAAACGGGTGGTGAGGTTATAGTTTTACCCTCTGACACCTACGAGATGTCTGTACTCGTTGATTTTGGAACAAACGTTTTAGGTACTCAGAATGCGAGTATAAATTCTTTAAAGGAGTTTGCGACCGAAATTGCTGATGCTAGAACCTTCAGCTTCCTACACGACATAGAAACCCTTTTAGATGAAGGGTTGATAAAAGGAGGAGACCTGAATAATGCGATTGTATACGTGGATAAAGAGCTTTCAGACTCGACCCTAGCAAAACTAAAAAAGGCCTTTAACCGCGAAGATATTCAGGTAACTCCGAACGGGATATTGAATAATCTAGAATTAAAGTATTCCAACGAAGCAGCACGACACAAATTACTGGATGTTATTGGAGATTTGGCTCTAGTCGGAACCAAGTTTAAGGGTAGAATTATTGCCTGTAAGCCGGGTCATTTGGTCAACACAGAGTTTGCAAAACTGCTCCACAAAAAAATCAAAGAAGATCGCCGAATAGGAAAGCCAAAAGTGGATGTAAACGCAGAGCCTGTAATGGATACTGTAAAAATAATGGAGATCTTGCCGCATCGTCCTCCATTTCTGTTAATCGATAAAATTCTTGAGCTTAGCGATTCACACGTGGTTGGTTTAAAAAACGTAACCATGAACGAATCTTTTTTTGTGGGTCACTTCCCAGGAGCTCCAGTAATGCCAGGAGTGCTTCAAGTGGAGGCCATGGCGCAAACCGGAGGTATTTTGGTTTTAAGTACCGTTCCCGACCCTGAAAACTACCTTACATTTTTCATGAAGATGGATAATGTGAGATTTAAACATCAAGTAAATCCAGGAGACACCCTTATCTTTAATTGTGAGCTGGTCACCCCTATTCGCAGAGGTATCTGTCATATGAGAGCTACGGCCTTTGTAGGAGAGAAGTTGGTTTCAGAGGCCGAGTTGATGGCTCAAATCGTTAAAACTAAATAAGCTCAACTATATATGAATCAACCTTTAGCCTACGTTCATTCCGGTGCTAAGATTGCTAAAAACGTAGTAATCGAACCTTTTGCGATGGTTCACAATAATGTTGAGATCGGAGAGGGTACATGGATTGGATCGAATGTAACGATTATGGAAGGCGCACGTATCGGCAAGAATTGTAATATTTTTCCGGGTTCTGTTATTTCGGCACCCCCACAAGATTTAAAATATAAGGGTGAAGAAACGACCACTGAAATTGGGGATTACACTACCATTCGAGAGTGTGTTACGATCAACAGAGGCACCACGGATCGCTATAAAACGCAGGTGGGTTCAAATTGTTTGATTATGGCGTATTGCCATATCGCTCACGATTGTATTGTATCAGACGGATGTATTTTTAGCAATAATTCAACACTTGCCGGACACGTCGTGGTTGGAAAGAATGTTGTCATGGCAGGTATGGTTGCAGTCCATCAGTTTGTCTCTATAGGTCACCATGCATTTGTTACAGGTGGTGCACTCGTGCGAAAGGATGTTCCTCCTTTCGTTAAGGCGGCTCGTGAACCTCTTTCGTTTGTTGGAGTGAATTCGGTTGGATTAAGGCGAAACGGATTCTCTACTGAAAAGGTGCGTGAGATACAGGATATTTATCGCATTCTTTACCAAAAGAATTACAACAATACACAAGCAGTTCAAATTCTTGAGGCCGAAATGGAAGCCACCGAAGAACGCGACGAGATTTTGGAATTTATCCGTGCCTCTAAGCGCGGTATTATGAAAGGCTATTTTAATCACTCATAACTTATGGCAAGTACATCAGACATTAGAAAAGGGTTGTGCATTCGATACAACAACGATATTTATAAAATCATTGAATTTCTTCACGTTAAGCCCGGAAAAGGACCTGCTTTTGTGCGTACAAAACTCAAAAGTGTAACCAACGGTAAAGTTTTAGACAACACCTTTTCGGCCGGGCACAAGATTGAGGACGTGCGCGTTGAGACCCGTAGCTTTCAATTTCTTTACGCCGAGGGAGACACGTTTCACTTTATGAATACCGAGGATTACGATCAAATGGAGTTTCAGCGCTCTTTATTAGAAGCTGCAGATCTTTTAAAAGAAGGGGAAGTGGTTTCTGTCCTGTTCAGCGCAGAAGACAATATGCCTTTGAGTATCGAAATGCCCGCCAGTGTGGTTTTAGAGGTAAGCTCTTCTGAACCAGGCGTTAAAGGAAATACTGCAACGAATGCAACGAAACCAGCGGTACTCGAAACTGGAGCTCGAATTAATGTGCCCTTGTTTATTAATGAAGGAGACAAGGTAAAAGTAGACACCGAAAAAGGCACCTACATCGAACGCGTTAAAGAGTAAGGAACACCTTCTCGTTCAAACTATACATCCTATTTTTGCAACAAATTATAAAACATGAGCGTACTCGTTAATAAAGATTCAAAGATTATTGTACAAGGGTTTACCGGAACCGAAGGTACTTTCCATGCCGAGCAGATGATTGAATATGGATCACCCGTTGTTGGTGGTGTGACTCCCGGAAAAGGAGGTCAAACACATTTAAACTTGCCCGTTTTTAATACAGTGAGAGATGCTGTAAAAGAGACTGGTGCAGATACCTCAATCTTATTTGTTCCGCCCGCTTTCGCAGCCGATGCGATTATGGAAGCAGCAAATGCAGGAATCAAAGTCATCATTACAATAACCGAAGGTATTCCCGTTGCCGATATGGTAAAGGTGTACGACTACCTTAAAAAGCACGACTGCCGTATGATTGGCCCTAACTGTCCTGGAGTAATTACACCAGAAGAGGCTAAAGTTGGTATTATGCCAGGCTTTGTATTCAAGAAAGGGCGTGTGGGATTGGTATCGAAATCAGGCACACTTACCTACGAAGCAGCAGATCAAGTGGTGCGACAAGGTTTAGGGATTTCAACTGCAATCGGTATTGGTGGAGATCCGATTATCGGAACCACAACCAAAGAAGCCTTAGAGCTCTTGATGAATGACGAAGAAACAGACGCGGTAGTCATGATCGGCGAGATTGGAGGGCAATTAGAATCGGATGCTGCTCATTGGTATAAAAATAGTGGGATCAAGAAGCCCGTTATCGGTTTTATTGCAGGAGAGACTGCCCCTGCGGGAAGAACAATGGGTCATGCTGGTGCGATTGTAGGCGGAAGTGACGACACGGCTCAAGCCAAAAAACGCATCATGCGCGAATGTGGGATTCATGTAGTAGATTCACCTGCTCTTATTGGGGAAAAAGTTAAAGAAGTTCTATCTTAAAATAAGGGATATGCTTTTAAAAGATAAAACTGCAGTTATAACAGGAGCGAGTAGAGGAATCGGAAGAGGTATCGCTGAGGTATTTGCGCAAAATGGGGCAAATGTAGCCTTTACCTATAGCTCTAGCGAAAGCAAAGCATTAGAGCTTGAAAAGGAGCTTTCATCTTACGGTGTAAAAGTGAAGTCCTACAAAAGTGATGCAGCAAGTTTTGAAGCTTGCGAGCTATTGGCTAGTGAGGTTACCTCTGATTTCGGAACTGTTGATGTCCTAATTAATAACGCAGGTATTACCAGAGACAACCTACTGATGCGCATGTCAGAAGTAGATTTTGACGATGTCATCCGCGTGAACTTAAAGTCTGTGTTTAATATGACGAAAGCCTTTCAACGAGGATTCCTAAAACAGCGATCTGGGTCGATCATTAATGTTAGTTCAATTGTCGGAGTCAAAGGCAATGCGGGTCAGGCTAACTATGCAGCTTCAAAAGCAGGGATTATCGGATTTACTAAATCAATTGCATTAGAGCTAGGATCTAGAAATATTAGATCAAATGCCATTGCACCTGGATTTATAGAAACAGAAATGACCGCTCAACTTGATGATGCCGTAGTTCAACAATGGAGAGATGGAATTCCACTAAAAAGAGGTGGTACCGTTACAGATGTAGCGAATGCCTGCCTATTTTTTGCATCAGATCTATCCACCTATGTTACTGGACAGGTCCTTCTGGTTGATGGCGGAATGTTAACCTAAATTTTTTTTTATGGAACGATTACCGAAGTACGTATTACCAGGAATCTTAGGCTTTTTTGTCTTAATTATCCTGATTTCTAAATCCGCTATTACCATTGGTTCAGGTCAAGCAGGAGTATTATATAGAACTTTTGGTGGAGGGGTAGTCACTGAGGAACCACCTTTAGGAGAGGGTTTTCATATAGTTGCACCTTGGAACCGTGTCTTTGTTTACGAGGTACGTCAACAAGAGCTCTTTGAGAAGATGAAGGTGCTTTCTTCTAATGGATTAGAAATTCAAATCGATGCTTCTGCCTGGTATCAGCCTGCTTATGAGGACTTAGGAAGACTACACCAAGAAAAAAGTGAGCAGTATGTGAATCGTATTTTACTTCCTGCTATTCGATCAGCAGCACGAAGTGTTGTTGGGCGCTATACTCCGGAACAGCTCTATTCTTCTAAGCGAGATGCTATTCAACAAGAAATATTCACTGAAACTCAAATGATTGTTGAAGATCAGTACATACAATTGAATGAGATTCTAGTAAGAGATGTTACGCTACCTCCAACTATTCGAGAAGCTATTGAAAAGAAGCTAAAGCAAGAGCAAGAAACGTTAGAATATGAATTTCGACTTGTTACTGCTGAAAAGGAGGCTGAACGTCAACGCATAGAAGCTCGTGGAAAAGCTGACGCGAATCGTATTTTAAGTGCCTCGTTGACTGATAAAATTTTGCAAGACAAAGGAATTGACGCTACTATCAAACTTTCGGAATCGCCAAATAGTAAGGTAATTGTCGTAGGATCAGGTGATAGCGGATTACCCCTAATTCTTGGAAATAATTAAAATTTTGAAAGTCAAAATAGAAGCTTACTTTTGTCTTATGTTTTTACGTCATACACATCATCACATTTGCTCCACTCAGACGAGTTAATGGTGTTGTATATTATATTCACTAAAGGCCCGTTTGAAGCATTCATTCGGGCCTTAATTTTTTACCTATGAGTGAGAGATTAAAAATCGCAATTCAAAAATCAGGAAGACTCAATGAAGACTCTCTTGCCTTATTAAAAGAGGCTGGCATCTCTTTGTTTAATGGGAAGGACCAGCTAAAAGTAGAATCGCACACTTACCCATTGGAGGTGTATTACCTCAGAAATGGAGATATTCCTAATTATTTAAAAGATGGAGTAGTAGACCTGGCTATTATCGGAGAAAATCTTTTGGTGGAGAAAGGAGATCAAATACCAATCATTGAACATCTTGGGTTTTCGAAGTGTCGCGTTTCTATTGCTGTCCCTAAAGGAAGTAGTTATACTTCAGTAAATGAGTTGGACGGTAAACGTATTGCTACCTCTTATCCTAATACAGTTAGAGGATTTCTAACTAAAAACGGTATCGATGCAGACATTCACGTAATCAATGGATCTGTTGAGATCGCTCCAAATATAGGTTTGTCAGATGCTATCTGTGATATTGTAAGCAGTGGAAGCACACTCTTTAAGAACAACTTAAAAGAGGTCGAAGTATTACTAAAAAGCCAAGCCGTTCTTGCCTTGTCTCCGTTGTGTAAGGCAGAAGACTCTCGAATTGTAGACCTTCTTTTTAGACTTAGAGGTGTCTTACGGGCACGGGGACATAAATATGTACTTATGAACGTTCCAAAGGCCAATCTCGACGCTGTCGTAAAACTCCTTCCAGGAATGCGTAGTCCAAGTGTACTTCCTTTGGCCGACAAAGATTGGGTCTCAGTGCACACGGTAATTGAAGAAAAGACATTTTGGCAAGTCATAGAAAAGCTCAAGGAAAATGGCGCCGAAGGAATTTTGGTTAGCAGTATTGAAAAAATGTTCTTGTAATGAAGTGTTTTGTTAATCCAGAACAGGAGAGTTGGGACGACTTAATCGAGCGTCCGACACGAGATTATAGTGAACTTAATACTCTTGTCGAGGGTGTCTTTCAGGAGGTTGAGCGTCGAGGAGATGAGGCCCTCATTCAATTGGCACTTAAATACGATAAGGTTAAGCTGTCTGCACTTCGAATTAGTGCTTCAGAAATGGATGAGGTGGACCAAAAACTCTCATCAGAACTGAAAGATGCTATTCAGACTGCAGCAAAAAATATTAGGCACTTTCATGAGGCACAACGCACCCCGGAGGTATTTATAGAAACACAAAAGGGTGTTTCATGTTGGCAAAAAAAGACACCTATAGAAAAGGTTGGTATTTACATTCCCGGAGGAACAGCTCCTTTGTTTTCTACAGTTTTAATGCTTGCTATCCCAGCCGCCATTGCGGGCTGTAAAGAAATTGTACTCTGTACCCCACAGCAAGCAGATAGGCCTATTGCTCCTGAAATTTTATATGCCGCAAAGTTATGTGGAGTTTCATCTGTTCACCCTTTAGGCGGAGTGCAAGCTATTGCTGCAATGGCCATTGGTACTGAATCGGTTTCAAAAGTTTTCAAGATTTTTGGCCCTGGAAATCAATATGTCACGGCTGCAAAACAGTACGCAGCTCAAAAATGGGCAGCCATTGATATGCCTGCTGGCCCCAGTGAATTGTTGGTTTATGGAGATGAGACCTCTATACCTTCTTTTATAGCAGCTGACTTATTAAGTCAAGCCGAGCACGGTTCTGACAGCCAGGTTGTATTGGTTACTACCGATGCTACGCTTTCTGAAAAAGTGAATAAGGAGCTTGAAGTACAGCTTGATTCTCTGAGTCGAAAAGGGTTCGCTCAAGATGCCTTAGAACATAGCAGAACACTTATTTTCAGCGATGCTACGACTGCTGCTGACTTTATCAATTATTATGCACCAGAGCATTATATCATTGCTAGTGAGCACCCTGAGGTTATGCTTGATCAGGTAAAGAACGCCGGATCGGTTTTTGTTGGCAATTATACTCCTGAAAGTGCAGGCGATTATGCTTCTGGAACGAATCACACATTACCAACCAATGGATTTGCAAGACAATATAGTGGTGTAAATCTAGACAGTTATCTAAAGGCAATAACATTTCAACGCATTAGTCCTCAGGGTATTGCAACACTCGGACCTACAATAGAGCAGATGGCTCGAGCTGAATCTTTAACGGCTCATGAAAGAGCTGTCACTAAGCGCCTTGAGTTCCTTAAAGGGATGCCTGTTCAAGAACAAAAGTTTACCATTAAGGATCGAATTCAACCTCATTTGAGAACGGCAGAAGTTTACAGTTCTGCTAGAGATGAATTTAAAAAGGATAGCAAAGACTACATCTGGTTAGATGCAAACGAGAATCCGTTTAATACGGATTACAATCGTTACCCTGATCCGCAGCAATTAGTGTTGAAAGAGAAATTAGCCGAAATATGGAAGGTTGATCTCAGCCAACTCTTCATCGGTAATGGCAGTGACGAGGTACTAGAATTGTTATTTCAGTTGTTTGCAAGGCCTTCGAAAAGCAATGTTGTAGCCATTGACCCCTCATATGGCATGTATCAAGTTTTAGCAGAAAAATACAACGTTGATTATCGTCGAGTGGGTTTAAATGAACAATTCGATCTCAGTGCAAAAGAATTGATACTTAGGGTAGACCCAATGACGGCTATGGTGTTCATCTGTTCACCTAATAATCCAACCGGGAATCATTTGGATGTTGAGCAAATTATTCAAGTTATTGAACAAGCCAACACCCTTGTGGTAGTAGATGAAGCTTATGTTGACTTTAGTGAGCGCCCTTCGCTTGTACAATTACTAGGGAGGTATTCAAATCTAATCGTGGTACGAACACTTTCTAAGGCCTATGGGTTAGCAGGTGCGCGACTTGGTATAGCAGTAACATCTTCAGAATTGGTCAATTGGATGAACCGTATTAAACCTCCGTATAATGTAAATACATTGAGTCAAAGGGCCGCTTTAGAACGCCTAAATGCAACAAACGAAGTTGCCCAAGAAATCGCCTTGCTCAAGGAACAAAGGGATGATTTAATAAAGGCTCTTGAACTATGTCCTTGGGTGTTTAAGGTGTTTCCATCGGATTCTAATTTTCTATTAGTACGCGTAGATGACGCTAAAACTAGATACAATGCGCTGGTTGAAAAGGGTTTTGTTGTTCGCAATAGAAGCACTCAATTCAACTGCGAGAATACCCTTAGAATTTCAGTCGGAACAGTTGAAGAAAACAAGAACTTAATCTCATATCTAACAGAGAGGTAAAATGAAAAAAATACTATTTGTTGATCGTGATGGCACGTTGATTAAAGAGCCAAAAGACTATCAGGTAGATCACATTGACAAGCTTGAGTTTTTAAAGGGAGTTGTGTCGAATCTGAATAAGATTCAACGCCAACTGGGTTATACGCTTGTAATGATCACGAATCAAGATGGATTGGGTACTTCTAGTTTTCCTGAAGCTGATTTTTGGCCAGCACATAATGCCATGATCCGGATGTTAGAAAGCGAAGGAGTACATTTTGAGAATGTATATATCGACAAGAGCTTCGCTAAAAATCCATCAGACACCCGTAAACCATCGACTAAGTTGTTAGAGGGGTATTTAACACAAGGATTTGATCTAGAAAACAGCTTTGTAATCGGCGACAGGCTAACCGACGTAGAACTAGCCTATAACCTTGGGGTTCGCGCCATTACGATTAACTTGAATACATTAGGAGATCAAGAAGTAAAAGCGAGTCCGAAGAAGTTAGAAGAAATCATAGTGACCAAGGCAAACGATTGGGGAGCTATTTATCTTCAGTTAGCGAGCCTTAGTCGAAAGGTTATTCACCAGCGCACTACCAACGAAACAAAAATTGAAATTGCATTAGATCTTGATAGTAATGATCCGGCACAGATTGACACCGGAATTGGATTTTTTGATCACATGCTTGAGCAATTGGCTAAACATGCTCAAATTTCGTTGACCTTAACATGTAAAGGAGACTTGCATATCGATGAGCACCATACCGTAGAAGATTCCGCGATAGCATTAGGAGAGGCCTTTAAAAAAGCTTTAGGGAATAAGGCTGGGATTGAACGTTATGGGTATACCCTCCCAATGGACGATTGCCTCGCTCAAGTGGCACTCGATTTCGGTGGAAGACCATGGCTGATGTGGGATGCCAAATTTCAAAGAGAGAAAATAGGGGAGTTACCTACAGAGATGTTCTTTCATTTTTTCAAATCATTCGCTGATGCTTCAGGAGCCAATCTAAATATAAAGGCTAGTGGTATCAACGAACATCATAAAATCGAAGCGATCTTCAAGGCTTTCGCTAAATCAATTAAAATGGCTATCCGTAAAGATGTATCACATATGCAATTGCCTAGTACAAAGGGATTGTTATGAGAAATGAAGTCGTCATAGTAGACTATGGAGTAGGAAACGTTCAAAGTATCCGTTTTGCTTTGAACCGATTAGGATATGAAGGTGTGTTAACTTCAGACGTTCAAACCATTGAAACTGCCAAACACGTTATATTTCCTGGTGTTGGACACGCCGAAGTTGCTGCAAAACAACTTAAGGCCTCAGGCTTAGATAGCGTATTGAAACAGTTGACTCAACCGGTATTAGGAATCTGTTTAGGAATGCAACTGATGTGTATATCTTCTGAAGAAGGAGACACAACGAGTTTAGGGTTATTTGACCTCGAGATTAAACGATTCGATGAAGGGCTAAAAGTACCTTGCGTAGGATGGAACAAACTTGAGCACCTTAAATCACCCTTATTTACTGGACTAGAGCCTCAAAATCATGTTTACTTTGTTCATAGCTATTACGCTCCTCTCTCAGAGCAAACAATAGCTGTCGCTAACTATGGGCTGTCTTATAGCGCTGCCTTGCAAAATGACAATTTTTTTGGAGTGCAATTCCACCCCGAACGAAGTGGAGAGGTTGGAGAACAAATTTTAAAGAACTTTTTAAACCTATGAGAACTATAATTATACCGGCAATTGATTTGATTGCTGGTAAATGTGTGCGATTGACAAAGGGCGATTACAGCTCGGCGAAAATTTACGACAACAATCCAGTGGATGTTGCGATGAGATTTGAAGATCTCGGCGTAACACACTTACATGTCGTAGATCTTGATGGAGCTAGAGAAAAATACATTGTAAACTATAAGATCTTAGAGCAACTCGCCTCAAAGACAAGTATGCGAATAGATTTCGGAGGTGGAGTTCAAAGTAGCGAAGATTTAAAAATTGCTTTTGAAAGCGGGGCTGATCAGGTAACAGGAGGAAGTATTGCCGTTAAAAATCCCGAATTATTCGAGCAATGGATTCAAGAGTATTCTTCAGAGCGTATCGTATTAGGAGCTGATTCGCATCACGAGCAAATTGCCGTTTCAGGTTGGCAAGAAGCTTCCGAATTGAAGGTAGAACCCTTTATTAGCTATTATATTGAGAAAGGAATCTATACGGTCATTGCTACCGATATAGCAAAGGATGGAATGCTACAAGGACCCTCATTACCCTTGTACGAATCACTAATACAAGCTATTGATCGGCCATGGAATTTGATTGCAAGTGGAGGGGTAAGATCCATTCAAGATATTGAATCCTTGAATCACATCGGTTGCTACGGAGCCATTGTAGGAAAGGCGATATATGAAGAAACATTGAAGTTGGAAGAAATTAAAAGGTACAATTCATAGTATGGTCGCTAAACGCATAATCCCCTGTTTGGA
>Ga0255772_10004079_pt1 | contig 13837 bp, 26 predicted proteins | sample 071ome_34_FD_179970 | JGI IMG/M metagenome (GOLD analysis project Ga0255772, IMG submission 179970) | Coastal salt marsh microbial communities from the Groves Creek Marsh, Skidaway Island, Georgia - 071411BT metaG (version 2) | ecosystem: Environmental > Aquatic > Marine > Intertidal zone >...
CAAAATCAAACACACCACCAAGTAGGTCTGTTTTAAAAGAGTCAGGTACTATATTAGCCATTTTTTATCTCCTTAGTATTTTGATGGTGATTCAGATTTCATAGTGGAACGAACTACACCATCTTGCCATTCGTCCCGACGTCTTCTACCTTGTTGTTCGATAGAATACGAATTCGCTGCTTTTGAATAAGCCTGCTCATAGTATTGTACCATATCTGCAGGACCTTTCAAGTATCCATATGTTTCTACCAGACATCCATATAAAAGTAAATCCTGATATTTATTACTTGTATAAGTGCCTTGAGTGCTTCCTGGTGAAGCTGTTATGGAATCTGGTTGTTTTGTATAAGCCATAGTAATTAAATTAGTGCTATCCGGTGTTGGTGCTACTACCCAATAATTTGCATCCCAATTGGCATAATACTTTGGTAATCCTGATTGAGTACCAGGAGTATTATAATATTCAGCCATAAAAGATGTATCTCTTTTTTCTAAAAATACTTGATTGCCTGATGAATCCGTTAATTGTAAATATCTAATAAATCTTAAATCAGATGGAATAGTGACATATCTATTTCCAGATTGTAAATTTGATGTAGCATAAAATCTATTATCATCAGAATCTACCTCTCTATAAATTCGGTTTTCAGCATTTTTGATTATAGTATTTAATATACCATTTGATAAAACAGAGCTATCCACCTCTGTATAATTTCTAATATCATCTTGTAAGTTTGCTAAAGTGTATGCCATATTATGGTGTTAATGTTACAGGTCCAGCTGTAACAAGACTTCCTCCAAATTTTCCAGATACAGTTGGTGTACTTCCTAAATTAAAAGTATAATTATTTGTATCTACAACTGTTATAGCATATCCGTTTGAATCTTCAAACAATGAATACGCTAATCCTCCAGGACTTCCATCTACATTTCTAAAAACAACAATATCTGCAGTAGATCTTCCATGGCTTGGTTCATAAACAGAAATAGTTCCAGATCCTGATGTTATAGTAAATGGATTTCCTGATAATAAATTAGGTGTAGCAGGTTCTACTCTTGCTGGTCTAGCTTTTGGTAAACCTTGTCCGTCAGCCGTAAATCTTCTAGGCTCTAACTGTGGATGCTTAGGCTCGAACTCTGAAACATGGACAAAGGCCCCATTCCATTCTGTAACCATTTCAGAATATGGAAATGCTTGACCACTTCTATCTGATATTGCTTGTGCGTATTTTCCTCTAGATAAATTAGACATTTGGATAATAAGTTTTTGGAGTTATAAATGAACTTGTTGAAGAACCATCTTCTTGTAAAGCTCTATTAAGTTCATCTTCATATAAAAGTTTTAATGCTTGTACTCTTTCAGGAGAAAATTTAATAGCTAAATAATAAGCAAGTCCCGCTAACATACACGGTACAAATCTATAAGGTACATCTGCATCATTAGTATATGCACCTGCATCTTCAATTCTTTTTGTGTAATAGTAATTAATAAAATTTCCGGCTTCACTTGAGCCAGGTGTTAAATATAAAGTAATTGTAATTTTATCTATAAATCTTTGTACAAAATATTGTACAGGTTGTCCTGTAGATGTTTTGTTTGATAGAGCTTGATAATCACTTCTTGAAATTTTTGTAAGAGGTGTATCTATAGAAGATGCATTCCTATAAGAGCACTCCAATATATCATCAACGCCATATATACTAGTGGCGTCAGAAGTTCCATCACTTGACGAACGATACATTGTATAAGTCGCTTGACCATTTACTAAAGTTATACTGTTGTTTCTAACCTCCCAATAATGAAGACCTCTATTAGCCCATTCTTGGAACATTATATTTAATGAGCGTCTTGCTCCTTTTAATTGATATCCAGACACTCCTTGAATACCAATTCTTTCATAAGCTTCTTCTACTATATCCGATATAGAAAAACCTTTTTCAAAAGTTGTTGTACCTGAAGTAGTGTTAGCCATTTAGACCTCCTACTTGTCTAATAATATAGTCGCAGCAGTTAAACTTGTGAATGCAGAAACTGTCATGCCATCAACAAATAAAATTCCATCTTCTGGAATATTAAATGCAAATACGTCACCTGCTGGTGCATCACCAATAAATTGTGTAACTGAATTTCCATCTTGTAAAGTTATAGATCCAGCGCTTGCTGTTGAGTTAGAAAGAATAATTCCTCTAAGTCTTGTTCTTCCAGCGAATACAGAACCTGTTCCAGTAACTCTTACTGCTTTTACATCTGATTTCATATTTTATATTCTCCTAATTTTAAGAGCTCCCGAAGGAGCTCTATAATTATTTATTATGATGATGCGATTGTCGCACCAGTGTCACATCTTTTCCAGTTAGAACCATCGTAAAATGCAAGAATTGCATTTCCGGCTGCTCCGTCTGAGAAATATGCGATTTGTCCTTCAACACCATCTGGTGCTGTAGCAACTGTGTAAACATTTAATCCAACAACAGTGTTAGTGTTCAGTGGACCTGAAAATGTAGTGTTTGCCATAATTATATCCTCCTAGTTTTCGAACATAGTCTCTAGGCCGTCGACTATACGCGTCTATGTTCTAGTTAAATTGTATAGTGATTATTTTATACAATAGATTTAAAAATAGTGCAAGAAATCCCTACAGAAAAAAGATCTTTTTTAGCGATGTGTGGTCTTAATTAACCAGCGTAAAGATGTACTTCGTAATCTTTTTCGTTGGTATGGACCTGCTCTTCCTGTTTTTTAATGATTGATCTAATAACAGTTTTGATCTCATCACCTAAAACAGACATTTCTGGTGTTATCTGCCCTTTGTTTTCAAGAAACAACTCGTTCCATCTAGACTCGAGTTTGAGTTTCTTGGCGAACAGTACCATGTTGTCCTGAGCCATTATAAACCTCCTCATAGGTTATATAAAAATCATTTACAGTACTTGTATATTGTAAATCATTTTTTTCCCAATCTATATCAGATTTTCCTAGAAAGTCAATGATATGAGGATGTAGCTCTTCAACAGCATTTATTTCTTTATCACTTTCAATTTCAAATTTTGTTTGAAGGTATTTTGTAAATATTTGTATTAAGTATTTATATTTCATAAGTTTCTCTTTCTATCAAAAAAGAAAGGGCCCATCAAGGGCCCTTTCAAAATAATTAACACTCGAAAGTATTAAGCACCTTCAACACCGAAGATACCTCTAGGGTCAGAAACTCCGAAAGAGTATCTTTCTCTAGCTTTGTATCTCATGTTTCCAGTATCAAAATCACCTTCCATTTTAGTAGAGATAGGTGATCTCTCAAAGTACTTCATACCATTTGGCACGTCTGTAATGATGTAGAACGCATCAGTGTCAGTTAGGAAGTTGTTAACCACATAACCTTGTGGAATCATTCCCATTGACATAATTGCGTTGATGTCATTATCAGCAGTTCCAACTCTTTGTGCAGACTTCATTAATCTCTCTGCTGTGAATTGTAATTCACTTGGAATGATCATTTTCATTCCTTTAGCAGCGATCTTAAGACCTCTCTCATCAGTCATCGCAGCAATGTCGATTAAAGACTGTTCAAGAGAAGTTTCATTCAAGTCAGCTTGAGTAGTTAAAGTGTTTTTGTAACTACCAGCAATTGTTGGGTGAGCAGTGTTAAATAAAGAAACACCGTCGCCTGAATTGTAATTGTTAGTAGTTGGTAATCCTTGAATTAAAGGATTAACAGCTTTAACTTGTTTTGTTTGTGCCATTGAACGAGCTAACGCTTTTGTATATCTTGAAGACAATCTGTCATACAAGTTATCTTCAATCGCTTCTTCAGTGATTGAGAACGCTAAAGCAATAGTTTCGTGAGTGTATCTTGCTGTGAAAGTCTCTTGAGCATTGTCAAAAGTCACACCAGAACCCTCAGGTTTAACCTGTGCTTGAGCGAAACCTGATAACATCACTTCTTCTTCAAAAGCTCTGTCCGAAGTTTCCTTCGTATAGATTTGCTCGTGTTGGTTTTCGTATTGTTTATATTCCAGACCGAATAAAGCATTCAAACCTGGCTCTAGTTCTTTAACTAGTTGTGATCGTGATATCGCCATAATTTATACTCCTTATATTCCGGCTGTTTGTTTCAAGAAGTGTTCACTGATAGTAACAACTACGTTCGCGTTAGCTGAACCTAATTCGCTATTCTCAGGGTCTTTTGAAACTCCGATTATTTTTAACTGAGCTGCAGTTGCTGCCATAGTTCCAGAAATTTCTACTCCTGAAACATAATTTGGCGCTCCACCTGCTGCATACACGATGTCAGCACAGTTACCAATATTAGTTTGGGCTACTGTACCAGCACTTTGTACTTCAAACCTCTCATAGGGATCATCAGCTACAAATCCAACAATGTCTGTTGCAGTGTTAGATGCAGCTAAGTGATTAGCCCATGTGGGTTTACTTGTTGAAGCGTCAGTATAGAAAACACCGTTAAGTGATCCTAATAAAACATCGCCTGCTGCCGCTACACCAATAGTTCCAGTTGCTAACATTTCAACTGGGTCCCATTGATAAATAGCTGTTGCAGAAGCTGCAATGCTGTACTCGGATAAACCTTGGTTGTCTCCATTCTGACCAACTTTTCCTATTGCTTTCAATCCGAAAGCGGCGTCTTTATTTGCCATAGTTGTGTCCTCCTATTAGACATTTAGTTTAGTTTATCCTTTGATGGTTAGGAATAGTTAAAAAATTAACTCTTCTTTGAGCCACCGAAGGTTACACGTGTCTGTCGATCTTGATTGATCGGCATACTTGGGTGCTGTTCCTTCATAAGATCGTTTTCAACTGCTTTGTCTTGATCCATACCTTGCTGTGCAAAATAATCAGATCTCGACTTTGCGATCTCTTCCGGTACCCTTGTCAGCACAAGGCCACCAACTCCGATCACTCCCTTGTATTTTCCATCTTCAATGATTGGATAATCCGAATCTGGGTATTCATCAGCACGAACCATTTCGTAACCTGATCTTAATCTTCCAGCGACGTTTTTAGTGTCTTGGAAACCCATAGATTCTACTCTTACCCATCTATGTCGATACCCGTTAGGGGCAGGGGGTGCATCTAAAGATGACGGTGGAGTCCAGACTTTTTTTCGAGCTTCTTTTTCTCTAGTCTGACTCGCACGAGAAGCTCTTTTTTCGTTTTCATTACTCATATGCTTTTACTCCTTCGTGATTATATTTAATTGTTTCGCATATTCTTCAAGTGGCACACCTAATTTTTTAGCTATTGCTACCTGTGACGGTGTGAGTCGTACAGATTTGCGACCAGGTTTACTACTTCTGTTTGCCGAAGCAACAACTTGAGTAGGTTTGCTAGTCGTATTTCTACTTACACTATCAAATTTATGCGGAAATTCAAGTTTTATTCTTTTATCAATTTCAGAATAATACTCGTCCGTTTGTGGGTCATAACCTTCATCTTCAACTAGCTTTTTATGTAGGCTAAATGCAGTGTAAGTCATGGCTTCATCTTGACCAAACCATGTGTTCTTTTGAGCCCATTGTTGAGCTTTTGGATCTGGATTGATCGGTTGTTCCTGAATTTGAGGTTGAATTTGAGGCTGTTTTATTTCCTTTTCTTCAACTTTTCGTTCAGGTCTGGCTTTTAACTCCATAAGTCTTGCTTCTTCATAACCAAGTCTTGATATCTCAGTTTGAGCAGCAATCTCAGATTTTAAATCGCCATCTTCTCTAGCTTTAGCTAATTTACTAGCCGCAGCTTCCATAGAAGATTTAATCCTATTTTCCATTTCAGATATATAACCTGTATCTAATTTAGAATATTTGGACTTAAGAAGTTCTTGCTCGGTTTGAACTTTTTTTGCGTATTCTAAAGCAGCAGCTTCTCTTCTTTCTGCCTCACGCATTTTTTTAGTTAACTTCGCTATTCTTCTTTTTACTCCTTCAGAGTAATCTTCTAATTCTTTCTTTTTTTCTTCGTCAACTTTATTTTCTTCTGTTCCTTGGTCCGTGGTTGTGTCTGCTTGAACAGTAGACTGCTCATCAGATTTCTCAGCTGAGTCATTGGACTCAGTATTGTTTTCAGTGTCATTTGATACCTCTATGTTTGATTCAGATGTTTGTTCCTCCGGTAATTCAACCTCGGCACCTGGACCAGATGTATCTATGTCAACTGTTTTTTCTTGTTCTTGCATAGTCTTCTCCTATGTTAAAATTGATGGAAGATATCTTCGGGGTCTTCCACTGTGGCTAATACTTCATCATCATTTAAAAGTCTAACCTCCCCGCCATCGATTTGAATTCGGCTTCCTGCATAACGCGCAAAGATTACCCAATCCCCCTTCTTGCACCAAGGACCTTCAGGAAATTTTTCCTTATCATAACAATGTGGTCCCATAGCAAGAACTAAACCACAAGTCGATGCAACTTGTGATCGTTCAATAGACTCGTCAGCTAAAAAAATTCCACCTTTAGTTTTTTCTTTTGCTTTAAAAGGTAGAATCAACATTCTCCAACCTGTTGGTTTCGGAAGTTTAGTAGATGCTTTGTCTTTTATTGAATTATGTTTATCAATAGCTTCTTCAGCTTTTTTATTTTCCTCGTTGTACTTTTCTTCAAGCGCTAATTTAATCTTTGGGCTTTCCGAAGTCGACGACGTTTTCTGGTCTTTCAGTATCATTTTTTTTATCCTCCTTTGGATTTAGCAGGTTTGATATTTCCTGTTCTATTAATTGTAAGGCATGTGCCTGTCCTAAAAGATATCGATATTGTTCCATATCTTTTACTCCTCCAGCGACCATTGTTTCACCAACGGACTGATAAGAATCTCTTATTTTTTTTCTAAGTGTGGGTACGAAAGTTTCTAGTGTATAGTGTTCCGACATTTAACATTTCCATCTTCTGCGAGCCTGTCTTAGTCTTGAGTTTGGATCTTTCGCAGCTGAAGGAAATTTTTTCATTTGGCCAGCACTTCTAGCACAATATGATTTACGTCGATTAGCAGCTTTTGATCCTGGCTTGACTTTTCCAGTGACCGCTGTTTTTAATTTAGATCCAGGGTTTTCACGTCTGTATCTTGCAACACCCGCCTTAGTCATACCAGCACCAGATTTAGTGGGTCTGAAATATTTCTTAGAACGTGGTGGTTGTTTATCAGGTGTTCTTGCCATAATAAATTCTAGTTTTAGCTTCTTTTTGATTTTTTTGCAAACGTTTTTACGTTAGTTGGCTTAGGGCCAGTGTTCGACGCGGCACGTTTTCTGGCAACAGCACTCGCCTTTTGCGACTTTGTCATCCGAGTGGCTTTTGCAAGTGGTACGCATTTTGGATAAGCTCTTTTGCTTCCCTTCGATCTCCCGCACGGTTGATATTTCCCGTTCTTCTTCGGAGCTCCTATGTCCACCCATTTCTCTTTTACCCATTTACGTAATCCTCCTTGAGCCATTATTTTCTTTTTTTAGTTTTTTTCTTACCACCTGGTTTTATTTTACCAGAACAAACTGCAGACCCATACATATTAGCATATGCAGATGGATATACTTTAAATTTTCTTTTAGCCGCAGCTTTTCCTTTTGCGCAAAGTTTAGCCACAAGCTCTCATTCCTTTTTTGTAGCCCATTCTTTTAGCTACTTGTGGAGCTTTCTTTTTAAGAGCTCTTATTCCTTTACCTTTTTTACCAGCAGGAATTTTCTTTTTTGGTTGCATGGTTTTCTCCTATTTACGTTTAATTAAATCTGTTGCCTTAAGACCATACACACTCGCGATTACTCCCACGAAAATTGTCTGATACCAAAAAGGTAGTTGTGAAAAATAATCGAAGAACAATTTCATTTTTTCCATCGCACTTGGGTCTTCTGAAAAGACTGCCCAACTTAACATAACAATTGGAGCTGACAATAATAATAAAATGAACTCGTCTTTCCAGTCCGATTGTCTTGCTTCTAATAATTTACCTTGATACTCTGCTTCACCTCTCGCCATCTTTTCTGCATGCAACATTTGTGCATCCGCCATTAACATTTTTGTCTTTTGACGGTTTTTAAAAATATGAGAGCCAGCTTGAACGGCTAATTTAATAGCACTGAACCACATATTAGTACCACTTAGCGATTCTTACTTTTTCTGGCATTACTTTTTGTCCCTTTACTTTTTCAGACATGACTTCACCTGCTTTTGGAGTAGGAATTTCAACTCCACCAGTAGGATATTCTGCCTTAACTTTGCCACCTTTAGGCATAGGAACTTTTTTTTCTAATTTATCAAACTTATTCATTTTTTTCTCCTAGTTTTACTCTTTCCAGCTTCAGAAAGAGCGATTGCTATTGCTTGTTTTCTACTTTTAACAGGTTTTTTAGATTTTCCAATGGGTAATTTACCTTTTTTAAACTCTCTCATGACTTTTGCTATCTTTTTTTCTGTTTTTTTCATTACATTCCACCTCTATTTTTTAATTCTGCAGATAAAATAGTTTTTTCAATAGAAGTATCTGCTCTTAAATTAGCTAATTCTTCATTTTGTTGTAATTTTTGTTGATCAGTCATTTGATTCATCATCGCTTTCATCTTATCAACGTTAATTCTCTCTTCATCTACTTCTTTTCTTCTAGAATTTTCCTGTGCTCTAATATCAAGCTCTCTTGATTTTAATTTTGCAATAGGATCATTACCAAAATCACCATTAATTTTCTTTTCTTCTTGTAAAAATTCATCCATCATCTCTGCAACTAGCACAGCTTTTCTAGATTCAATCTTCATATTCAACTGCATAACCATTTGTTGCATTTGTGGGTTTTGCATTGCTTGTGGATTTTGTTGCATTGCTTGTAATTGTTGTATCTCTTGTACAAATTCCATTTCAACTTGTTCTAAAGCCATTAATGAAATGTGTTCAAATATATTTTTTTGTAATGAAGCATTAATTACAGGATTATTTTTTGCAATGTTAGTAGCCATAAAGTTTACATGAGCTGTAATATGAGCTCTATGATCTTGTCCTTTAAATGCTTGGAATGGAATACCACTTAATGAATCAATATGTTCTAATGATGGATCCTTAGGCATTGGTGGTTGAGGTTTTTTTAAAATTAAATCAATATTTTTTACACCCAGTGCTTCATACATATTTCTATATGCTGCATACAAATTATGTATTTGTGGATTTGATTGAGCCAATTGTAATTCCGTTTGAGCCAAAGATATTCTTTGAGTTTGAGAAAATATATTTGGATCTGCTACAGGTAAAATATCTACTTTGTCATCAAAGTCTGCTTGTTTAATTACTCTTTGACCACCCACAACATCATAAGGATATTCTTGTGGTAGATATAGTTTAAATACTCTAGCTAATAATTTAAATTCATTTTTAAGTGATACATATAATCTTTTGTGAATCGCACTCATTGTTCTTGATCCACGTTCTAACAAGGCGACTGTCGTTCCCACCGCAGCTTGTTGATTACCCTCACCTACTTGCATGTCAGCTATGGAAGCAAAACGCTGACCAGCTTGTACAACGACACCCATAAGTTGAAGAAGTGTTGCACTTGGCTCTTTAAACGGAAGTGTCATAAATGCATCTCTTATATTTCCGCCAGGAGCATCTACATCTCTGAATTCACCAGGTTGTATAGATTGTGCATCATCTCTAATTCTGATTCCTCTTTGTTTAAATCCAGCAGGTAAGTTTGATAAAGTTCCTGCATCTAATAAACTTCTTAAAGCTGATGTTGCTGTTCTTGATAATCCACCGATCATATGGATTAAACCAAATCCATAAAATCCTAAACCAGGTAAAAATTTAAAATGAACAAAGTATGAAATCTTTTTTCTTAAAGCGTCACCTATTTCATAATTTCTTCTGATTGATAAAATCTGTCGAGAGTTTTCTTCAATCGTTACAATGTATGGTAATTTGATACCAGTTATTTCCCCATCGGGCCCTCGATCTTCAAAACCCTCGATGTCTAAGTTAACATGACATTCAAGTAAGGTAAAGACATCTTCTTGTTTTCCCGATTGTTTCATTCCTTCTAATTCATGTTCTTTTTTATCTAAATCTGTTTCGTTATTATAGCCAGCAGTTAAATCTATATCTCTATAAAAACCTGCGACTTGTTGTTTTCTTAAATCATTTCCAGAAGTTTTAATTCGATGAATAATTGATTCCGCATCATCTAATGAGGTAGCTGCATACGGAACAATTAAATCATCAGCAGGAACGAACTTGGATACAGCTCTTCCTAGTAATTCATCGTAGTAAACTTTTTTAAACGCAGAACCAGATAATGGTAAATAAAATAACATTTGATCAAACTCAGTTTCATATTCTGGCATTTGATCCATTAACTGATAATTCATAAATTCTTTTACTCGTTCTGCTTGAGAAGATTTTTCAGGTGATGGAGCTCCAACAGTTTGAGTTCTCACTGGTCCTTGAGCCGGGAGCAATTCTTTATAAGCCAGTGATTGAAATTGAGTAACCGCTTCTGCTAATACTGGGTGTGTTGCACCACTTGCACCTTGGAAAGGTTCTGATTTTTGTTCGTATTTAAATCCTAAAAGATCTAAACCTTTTATGTAAGCTTGTTCCCAATCTTGTCTTGAAGATTTGTAATCTGAATAATTAGAAAATAATTCTGAACCAAGAGGCATCAATATTTCCTCTGGAAGTAACTCTGCCAAATTGTCGTAGTGATTTTCTGATTGAGCCTGGTTGAAGGCTCCTGGTTCAAAATTAATTTCTACACCTCCATCTTCCATAGGTGTAATTTCAGTTTCACCTACATCAGGTAAATCTTCTTGTAATTCAATATTCTCTTCGGCCGATGTTTCAGGACCTTCTATTTCAATTTCTTTTCTAACTTCGTTTGGAAGTGCTTTGTCGATTTCTGCCATTAATTTTCTCCAGTTTTACATCTTTAACAGTATTATACTCAATATTCAAGCCCTGTGATAATGGCCCAGATTTTGGTGGTACAGTTGTTGTAAGTTTTTTATACTTACTTGGGTGTTTAAATACAAATGTCATTTACCAATAATAAGTTTTATTTTTTCTTGGAAGTTCCTCATCTTTATAGTCTTCTGGATGAATAATCAAGCCCCCTTGTCTAAATCGCATTAATGCTTGTGTAGTGCTATCCACTAAGTCATCATGATCTCCATATGGAAAAGATGCACACTCTTCAATTACTTCTTGAGCAAACTCTCTGTCTTTAGGAGCCCAAACCATTCCGGACTCAAACAGAGGGGCTACAGAATTTACACGGCTGTGTTTGTCGTTACCTTTAGAGGGAGTATAATTAACGACGGGTATCCCCATCTGTCTGAGTTCATAAGTCAATGGAAGACCAGAAGCTTTTGCTTCAACTAAAACTGTTTCAGGTTGCCAATAATCATATTGTTCTTTTGCAAGTCTTCTTAGATCAGGAAATTCTAAACGTTGTTTTATTGCATCTAATAAAATTATATGTTGTGGATCTCCTTCATTTTCTGCAAAGATTCCCCAAGTAGTAATGGCAGAATAGTCGGCAGTTTCTTTTTTTAAAAATGCAGTATCATAACTTTGAATGACATGAAGTAATGGAGGCATATGATCTTTATCCCAATTTTGCCACCACTCACGTTTTAATAATGCACCTTCTTCTGCAGTTGGGTTTTGCATATACTGTGCATTCCATTTTGCAATACCAGCTGATGCTTTTACTTTTTCTAATTCTTCTAACTTCCAATATTCTGGCCATACAGGTTTATTGTTTGGTAAGATTGCAGGAAACTCAATTACTTCCCATTGATCTGCTTTCTCTTCTTTTGCTCCAGAATTTACAAGTTGTGCTGTTAAATCTTTTGTTGACCATCTTGTCATTACAACCACAATAGCTCCACCTGGTTGTAAACGTTGTCTTGGTCCTGATGTATACCATTCATATGCATTATCAAATGCTGTAGGTGAATTAACATCTTGCTCAGAATGTGGATCGTCAATGATGAGTAAGTCAGCACCCCTCCCGGTCACCGCACCTTGGACACCGACTGCAAAATATTCTCCACCACCATTTGTTTCCCAACGTCCTGCAGCTTTTGAATCTTCTCTGAGTCTTGTTTTAAATAAGTCTTGATATTCTTGTGAGTCAATTAATGTTTTAGCTTTTCTACCAAAACGAATTGCAAGTTCTGCTGTGTGAGTTGCTTGAATAATTTTTAAATTTGGTCTGTTGCCAATCATCCATGCAGGTAAAAAATAAGATGCAAATTCAGATTTAGTATGCCTAGGTGGCATATTAATAATTAATCTTTTACATTCACCTGTTCTAATTCTATTAAATGCATCTGAAATTTTTTTATGATGGTACCCTTCAATAAATTCTGGCCAAGTGTATTTTACAAAAGATAAAAAATCAGTTCTATATTTTTCTTGAGTAGATTTTTTTACTCTAGTTAAAATATCTAATTTTAATTGTCTTCTAACTTTCGGATCTGTAATTGCATTTATTTTATCTAAACTAAGCATAATATTTAATTATGGTACCAAAAAGTATTTAGCAGGAATCTATCTGTAAATCAAACACTATAGGATATATATTAGGTACCATATTTTAGAAATCTACCCCTCCCCCCTCTTAAAAAGTTCGACTTTTGACTTTGGTCTGGTACCTCTATGGGTGGGACCCGCCCACATGCACTCCCCATGACCTGCGACACTTTGTCGCACCACTACATCTAGTAGTGCGACGTTATGACATATTGACTAGTCTATGCAATCCTTACAGTAGCCCTGTTTCCATGACCACCAATCTAATCGCACGACTTGACTACACCCACGACAAGTGTTCGTTTGTTCGCACCACTCGTGTGCCTTGGTCAAGGCTTCTTTTTTAGAGAAGCCCTGACCAATAAACTCTTTTTTCTTTAAATCAACAGCAACACCCATTATTGAGCAACCTCAGGAAATGGTAGTTCTAATTGATTGTAATTAAAGTTCTCATCTTTTTTAATTACTTTCGGTTCACTCAATGAAGAATAAGCTACATTTAATAAATGGAATGTAGTATTCTCATTTGTATTTTTTAACTCACACACTTTTTTAACAGCTTGAGCTGTTTCAAGATCATAGACCTCATTATCCTCAATGCTCACACTAGGTGTGATGTTCTCGTAGTTTGTATGTTTTATTACTATATATGCCATTTTATTCCTTTCTGTTATGGGACATTATTAACATAATATCCCATAACCTGTCAAGTGTTTAGTTTTCTTTTTTTACATTAGGTAAAGCCACTAAATCAGTGTCCCACCTTAACCCTATTTTTTGACTTACTTTATCTAAAGCAATAGCCAAGCTGTCTGGTGTTCCACTTTCCATAACAGTATCAATCGCTTTTTCTTTTAGCTCTCTTAACTGTCTTAACCTTGCACCTTCTGGTCTTCGTTCTATTTCTTTTTCAGCTTGATTAGAAGCCCAATCTCTTAATTGCTGTTCACAATCAGATAAAGACAACTTCTCATCTCTATAACTATTGCCTTTATTTCTAAAAGAATAATTAAGGTCTTCATCTTTTGGTTTTTTCTGTTCAAAGAATGTTAAGGCCGTTGCCCTAGCATCTTCTAACATTTTTTCAGCTTGTCTAAATTTATTGATGATTTTATCAGCACCAATTTTTTTAGATAACTTGGCAACAGCAACATCAGTTGCTTTTGCTTTAAACTGTTTTACCAACAGTTCTTGGTCTTCAATCAATGGATCAAATTGTCTTCTTACTTTTCTTTCAAAATGATCTAATTGATATTTTGTCATTGTTTTTGTCATAACTTTTTCCTCCGTTTGTTAGTTATTAAAAACACATGTGTTTTA
>Ga0255772_10004082_pt1 | contig 13824 bp, 8 predicted proteins | sample 071ome_34_FD_179970 | JGI IMG/M metagenome (GOLD analysis project Ga0255772, IMG submission 179970) | Coastal salt marsh microbial communities from the Groves Creek Marsh, Skidaway Island, Georgia - 071411BT metaG (version 2) | ecosystem: Environmental > Aquatic > Marine > Intertidal zone > Salt...
AGCAAAATGAGCAACAAGCTGACATGACTGTAGCTCAAGAAAAGCTCTCTGCTGCAGGTGTGCCGCCAGAAGGAATAGCAGCTCTAGCTTCAGCGATGTCCCCAAAGACAGACATGATGCAAAACACTGGCGCTATGCCCCAGCAACGGATGCCTATGCCTGAAGCTCCTCTGCCTATGGCAGAAGCTATGCCGCCAGCGATGATGCCCCCACAGGGGGATGGCATCATGGCTATGGCTGGTGGCGGTCCTGTTCAACGTATGAGAGTTGGTGGTTCTCCAGTAAGTACAAGCAGAGGTTTCTTCTATGTATCAGAGGATGGTTTGACCGTCACTGACATTCAGGGCAACCCTGCACCTGAAGATGTTGCCAGAGAAGCTAGAGCGCAGAAGTATGATTTTGGCGTTAGAAATGCAGCGGAGAGAGATGCTGCATTCCCAGTTTCAAGCGCTTTAGGTAGAAACCTTGGTAGGTTTGTCCGTGGAGCGCCAGACACTGGCGAAGATCTGGGTATGATGCCACCATCCCTCAACGACACTTCACTAAGCGCACCACCCCCACGCTCACAGGAGTTTTTCCCAAGCGAAACACCTATTGCAAATGTGATGGACTCCGACCTCAGTTCTAACATGGATTATAGGCTGGCGAATATGGCTGCGACACGCGCCGCAATGAGGGAGCCAGTTGAGCCTACAGGTATAATGCCTCCGTTAGACATTTACTCATCTGTCAGGACGGCGTTCCCATCCAATCAAAACACTCAGTCGCTGATGGATGAACTGGCCGCTAAGCGCCAAGCAATGCGTGGCCCTGCCACAGGTATGATGCCACCAATAGATTTTGATGCCACAAGCACAGATGCATTCCCGTCTAATCGAAACACTGAATCAATTGCAAGTGCAATAGACGCAATGCGTGAAGCGCGGCGTCCTCCTAGAGATATTGGCGACACTACTATGATGTCGCCGTCTGATGTAAGAAACCTTAATGCAAGACGTAAGGTTGAAAACAGAATCAAAGAAACAGAAGCTCTTGATAGTTTCTTAGGCAATAGACGCGCCATGATGGGGGCCACAACATCTGGTCTCTCCGCCCCTGACGTTGCATCTACAACGTCGAAAAGAATAGCTGATGCCCAAGAAAGGCAAGCAGCTAGAGACGCTGCATACAGGCAAATGAATCAAGATAGTTTTGCAACGGACATTGGTCAGTTGTTAACTGAATCTGACGCATCCATACCACCTTTAAGTGTTGACCCTGTAGATCTTTCAAAGATGATGACACCAGCTTATGACCCAAGGTTTGAAAGAACTGTTAATCGATATGCTGGTATAGATGAGGCAATCGCACAAAAGGCTATAGAAGATTTTGGAAGACCTATTCCAACAAAAGATATTGGTGATTTTGTTGCACCTGAAAGTGCATCTGAAGATGATGTAGGTTTTTTTGGGCGTATAGCTGACTATTTAAATTTAGGTGCAAGAGAAAGACTTATTGCAGAGGATCAGAATAGACAAAAAACTCCCACTAAAAATGAAAAAGCAAAGTCTCAAGTGGCACAGGATGAGGCTAAAGGTGTAGTTAATATCGATCCATTTGCTGGCGCAGAGAGTGTCCTATCTCCCTCTGCTCCTTCTGATATCTCTGAAGTTATTAAAGGTGTTGAAGCAGCAGGTGAACCTGAATACACCTCTACTGAATCCGAAATACTTAATATGCTTAAAGAGCAAAAGGATCGAGTAGAGCGAGACAAGTGGATGTCGCTGGCAGCGCTTGGCCTAGGCATTCTGCAAAACGCTGACAAAGGTTTGGCGGGTGCTGTTGGCGCAGGTGGCATGGCTGGCTTGAAACAGATGAGCAAATCTCGTGAAGACTATGATACAGCTAAGCTTGCGTTGCTTGGAATGCGCCAGAAGATTGATGCTGCTCGCTCTTCTAGAGAAACAAAAAGAACAAAAGCATCTAGAGATTATTATAACGACTTAATTGATGACACGAGAGCACGGTTAAACAATCTGTATAGTGAAGCAAGAAGCTACAGAACATTTGTAGAGGACGATATGGGTGTGAAGTCTGTGCTAAAAGACGTTACACCACCGGGTCTTAAAGCTGAGATAACGGCTCTTGAGCAACAATTAAAGGTATTAAACGCAGCTAGAAGAGGTGTTAGTTTCGATGCCTCTACACCAATTGCCAGTGCTGCAAACTAATAATATTATCTAGCTCAATAAATATGGGGTAGTTTTATGGGCGTTATATCAGTCTCTGGTCCTCAATATGGACAGCTATACAACATTAATATAGCGGGAGATGCCCCAACCCCAGACGAACAGCAACGCATAAACCAGTGGGTTGGTCAGCAAGAACAGCTTCTTTCGTCTCAAATACAAGAGAGATTTGGTGCGCCAGCGGTACAAGCTGAAGCTCCAGTAGTAGAAGAACCAGATGATGAACCATCGGCTCTGGGTCGCGGATTTCGTCGCGGCGTTGAGAACGTACAGTCTCTGTTTGGTACGGCACTTGAAGAAGCTGGTAAGGGCGTTGGCCTTAAAAGCCTTGAGACTTATGGTCGTGAGCTAGAGCAAGAATCAGAAGAAGACCTTCGTAAGTTAGATGCGCTGGCAAGAACAACGCGCAGAGATGTTGAGGGTCTTGGCACAGGGCTTTCGTATGTTGGTGAGGTTGCTGGTGAACAGGCTCCAATCTTAGGCGCAACACTTTCTGGCGCAGGTACTGGCGCAGCAATTGGCTCTATGTTTGGCCCAATTGGCACTAGCGTTGGCGCAGTTATTGGCGGCGCTGCAGCGTCTTTCCCCCTCTTGTTTGGCGGTAATGTTCAACGACAAGAAGAGCAGGTTGCTGCTGGAGAACTAGATAAGGTTGATATTGAAAAGGCATTAATAGCCGCTGGTGGCCAAGCAGCCATTGAGGGTATTGCTGGTAGAATATTGGCTTTCCTTCCATTTAAGCCGGGGGTTGGTAGTCTTTGGGCGCGAGCTGGAAAGGGCGGTGCTATTGGCGCTGGCACTGAAATCCCTACTGAAATCACCCAACAACTTATTGAGCGAGCGCAAGCTGGCCTTCCAATTGATAGCGATGAAGCCATTCAAGAGTACATCGATGCAGGTGTTGCCGCTGGTATTCTTGGTGGCGGTATTGGCACTGTTGGCGGGGGATTTCGTAAAGATCAATCTAAGATTGAATTAGATCAGGATTTAGCAGAGACTGACCCAGAATTAGCAGAAGCCCCTCCACCCGGAACACTGCTGTTAGAAGCACCAGAACCTCAGATAACTGTGACTGAAGAGCAAGCGGTCACTCCTGAAGCGGTTGCTCTTCTTGAGAGAGGTATTGATCCTTATGAAGCTGAAGGCTTCACTATTAATGAATATAACGCTGTATTAGAGCAGATCACTAATGATGGTGAGCTTTTATTCCCAAAGGCACAAGCTGCTATTCGGGAACGCACTGGGAAAAAGACTGCTCCAACACAACTTGTGCGTAAGATTGCGTCCGTCCTTGAGAGAGAGGGTAAGATATCTAAAAGCCCACGCGCTAAATTAGATAAGTACACCCTGACACCTGTTAATCAAAGAGCGCAAGAAGCAATAGATAGCCTGCGGCGCGATACAAACAATACGCTGGATGCAATTCGCAAGATCACCAAAACATTACCAAGGCTTGAGCTTGATGTTCGTTATGCTGAGCAGACGGGTAAAGATACATCTGGAAAAACTGTTAACGCAGAAGATGTTCGCAAGAAGTTAGCAAGCAAACAAGTTCTATTGAACAAATTAAACGAGCGTCTGCAAAGAAACCAAGAGAAGCTTCGTTCAGTTAATCAAGACTTCAATGTTCCTGTCAGTGAAAAGATAGGTTTGCCAGCAACGCAAATCCGCCTACAAGACTTTATTGAAGCTGACCGTTTGAGGCAGCAAGAAGAACTTCAAAGAGCGCAAGAAGCTGCAAATGCTCGTGCTGCCGCTGATGCTGTTCGACGAAGTAAAGATGAAAAAGTTGAAGTAAGAACAGAAAATTATACCGCTGAACAAGGTAAGGTATTAGACGAGCTTAAAAGCAGGCTCCGTAAAATGGGCCTTAAAGATGTTCGGTTAGAGGGTCAGGCTGCTATTCGAGATGATGCAGGCAATATAGGATATGAAGGTGTGTCCTATACGGCCCCAGAGGGCGATCAGGTTATTGCGTTGTCTATGGGCATCTATCGCCCAGACCTAGATCAAGATGCTTATGTGAGGCGTCTTGGCGACGTTATGAACCATGAAATTATACACGCTGTTCGTAACTTAGGTCTATTCACAAAGAAAGAACTTGAGCTTCTATCTAAGGCAGCGCGTAAAACGAAATATGTTAAGACTGCAGACGGTAAAACAGTAAAAAGAAACTACACTTATTTTGACAGGGCGCAACGAATTAACCCTGAACTGTCCGTGAAGAAAGACAAGAACGGAGTTCTTTCCTCTTTAGAAGAAGAGGCAATCGCGGAAATGTTCCGTGATTATTCGGCTGGCAAGTTAACCAAGATAGGTCAGTCACGCTCTCTCTTAAAAAGGATTGCAGACTTCTTTCGTTCGATAGTCGGCGCTCATGTTGATAATGGCTTCAATAGTGTTGATAAGATCTTTGGTGGATTAGGAGAAGGTACAGTTGGTGCGCGTCAACGTGTAACCGCAGCTCCAGATGTAGATACTCAGGTAACGGGCAAGCCTTCAAGAGTGCCACCTCAACGCATGACTGGCGATGTTGGGGTTATGCCTTCTGATGTAGATCAAGCAAAGTTTTCTAGGATTGCTAGATCGTCAGCGACTTCAGGTCTTTCAAACTTTATCAAGAACAATCCTGATGGTTTTACTATTTCCCCAGATACATATGAGCCTGTTTCTGGAGGCTACGTTGTTGCACCTTTAAAGGAAGCTGAAATAATTGTTGGTGATACTCTTCCCGAAGAGGTATTATTAGACTATATACAGGATAATAAGGATATTGCGAGAGCAGTAGGGAGGCCTGTATACTTAGGTGGTTGGTTTGATTCGGAGAGTAATCAGTACTTCTTAGATAACACTTTGAATGTGCCAACCTTAGATGAAGCTTTATATATCGCAGATGCCGCAGAACAGCTTGCGGTATTTGATTTGAATAATTTTGAGGAGGTACGAACCGATGAAGGAATCAGAAGGCTACGAGAAAGTGGAGCTTATTCAGATAACGCCGCAGTCGGATATAAAAGACGACTTGAGGAAATTGGTCGTCGCTTTGCAGAAGCAAGGAATAACCGTAACGCCATCCAAAAAGAACAGCTTATTGGAAGAGAAAGACTAGAAGAACCAAGCTTAACCGATCAAGAGGTTGAGTTCCCGAACTACGATAACTCTGTACCAGTAAAAACTTCTAGAATTTATCAGCCAGAAAGAACCGTTAAGGCTTACAAGATGTTTACTCTTGGGTCTGACGGACAACTGTATCCATTGTTTGTGAACGCCGATGAAGCAATACCCGTTGGCGAATGGGTGGGGGCTACGTTCCCACTTACATTTGAAGTTAATGGCAAAAAATATGTTCCTTCTCGTGGGGCGGTAGATGATTTTGGTAAACCAACCAAAGGCACTGGCGATTATAAGGAAGTTCCAGATGAGGCAACACGGCAACAACTTTTAGATAATGGTTTCAAGGTATCTAGACCAAGTAAGTCTGCACCACACGGCAAGGTTTTAGCAGTTGCCGCGCGTCCCGGCTTTCATGCAGGCACATTGCCCAAGGCAAACCACCTTGGAAGAACAATGCCTCTCACGAACGAGCAAGCAAAAATAATGAGAGACGCGGGGTATGGTGCATCTATAAAAACAAGAGAAGGCAAAAGTTATTTAAAGCTCCGTCACCCAAATCATGTATGGGCAGAAGTTTTATATCCAGATAACAGTCATGGCACAGACTGGCAGTCTATGGCTGACCAAACAAACACAAAAGATATCAATGATGAAATGCCGATAGGCGGTCATTATCGTTACACCCAAGGTGCTGCTGGCAAGGATGAGACTTGGGTTATCAGTGGCGATATGCTGGTAAACAGAATACTTGATCCAAAAGAAGTTGATGCAATAGTTGGAAGTAACTCTAAGATACCAGATAACCCTAGGTTGGATCAGGTAGCAGAAATCTTAGGTGAGCAGGCTGCAATAGATGGACAAGTTGCTTTAGGTCAAAGTAGAAGGTACTCAAGGCTAAGAGTACCACTTACACAGGAGCAGCGTGATGCTAGTATTTTGGATTACCTTGATCCAAACACAGGACAACCACTGTTCAATGCAAAGCAAGGCGCAGAAACTCTTGTAAGTTTTGCAAATAAACTTCTGAGTCTGCGTAACACTCGTAGCTATGACATAGTAAACTCTGAGCAAGACCGTGATGAAGTTGCCAAGATCTTTGCAGCAGAGGCAGAGGCTGCGTTGTTGTCAAGCAGCGATGCTATTGGGTGGTACGACGCAACGCTCAAGCTTGCTAAGCGTGTACTTTCCATAAAGTACCCAGAGATATCACCAGTTCTATACGATGGTTCTGTAAACCCAGACTACGATCCAAATGCAGAGGTTGCTCTTGATTATGCAACCGCTGTTACATCTAACGGCATGGCGGTCACTGACAACTACGACTTTGCCGCAGAGCAATACGAAGCTCTTCGCGGAAGCCAAGACGGTAAGTTCCCAGTATTAGGTAAGGGTGATCAAGGCAACGCCATGCTTGGCGCTTTTGAACTTTGGAATGCTCTTACAGATAAAGGATATACTCCCACACAAATTAACGATTTGTTGATGAGGGAAGTAAGAAGAAAAGATGTTGATGGTATTATAGCTGAAGCTCTTGGCGTTGAAGTAAAAGATCTTCCTTTTAGGGCAGACACAAAAGAAGCTGCAAATGAAATTGTTTCAATTGCTTATCTTCTAGGCCCAAAAATAGGTAATGGTTTTTATCGTAATATTCGAGGAAACTTTGACCCAATTACTATGGATCGTTGGTGGATGCGTTTTGTTAATCGCATTACAGGCAATCCAATTAAAAATGTAGATGATGAATTAATTGAAAAAAACATAGATAGAGTTTGGAATAAAATAAAAAGCAAAGATCTAGAAGAAATAGACAAAGAGATTTTATCTCTAGCTGTTTCCCGTCTTAATACAAAAAGACTCAAACGCTCAGATATGAAGGATCTTATTCCAGAAATAGATAAGATCTTTCAAAGAGATTACTTTGCTGGGTCTTATAATAGAAGATTAAAAGAGCTTGTGGCAGAGGGTTATGATCAAAAAGACCCTCGAACCAGAGAGATGGCAAGAGAGGCAAGGCCTGCAAAAACTGATTTCTTGAGAGGGGTTTCTAGGTATGTTGAAAACACCAAGCAACTTCTCCAAGAAGATCCTAGAACATCCTCAGATCGTATTGCTATGCGCGATGTCACCGCTCGCGCAAAACGAATACTTGAAAATGATTTAGGTATAGAAATAACAAACGCAGACCTTCAAGCTCTTATGTGGTACGCTGAGAAGCGTATCTTCGCCGCTGGTGGTGTTCGCAAGGGGCGTGGTGAAGATAATGATTACGCCGATGGCGCAATCTATGTACTAAAGAAGAGAGGTGTAAACGATGAGCGAATCGAAAGCGCACTCCCCGCTGCAGAGCGACGCAGAGTCCGTGCTGTCGGAGATGAACTCAAAGCAGATATTGAAGCTGACGGAGCTACTGTCACAGTTGATGCCCCTAGAAGAGGAGACTTCTTCGGACCAAGAAGAGATGTCCTAGAAAGCCGAGAGGGAGTCGTTCCAGAAAACTATAACGCTAGGTACAGTAGGCTCCCTCAATATGCCCGTGTCGGACAAGCTGGGGCGCGAGGTGTTGGGCCAGCAGATCTAGCTGCTCGTGCTGAGATGATTCGCTATACTAAGGTTCAGGACGTTATGGCAAAGTATCTTGCCAAGGTTCCGTTCATTAGTGATAAGGCGGCGAAGGAAAAGACAGAAGCATTTATGGTTAAGCTGCAAGACAGTATGCTTCCTGTCGGTAAAATGTATGACACACTGCGTGAAAAGTACGGTCCAAACGTAATCACGCAAGACATGGATGCATACTTCCAAGAGAGCCTGATGCACGGTGTTGCTGGTCCCAAGAAAGAAAAGTTCGATAGAACTTCTTTCAAGCCAGTGCTTGAGCAGGTTGCGAATATGAATGTAACCGATCAAGAAAACTCAGCTCTTGGAAATGTTTCTGGTTACTATCGTGATATTCTTAAAAAGCATGGCAACAAATCACATGCGTTAGCCAATGCATACTTGTATGCATTACATGCAAAAGAACGCAACGCTCGTATAGCTGCCCTTTCAAAGGGCGAAATACAGAACGGTTCAGGTATGAGTAATGCTGAAGCTGATAGCATTATATCATTTGTTAACGCTCTTCCACCTGCAAAGCGGGCAACGCTTCGTAATATAGAAAATCAAGTTCAGGGCATGATTAAGCAAACCAACGAGGTTTACATCGATGGTGGTCTGATCCCTGACTATATGTTTGATCAAGATATTGATGATGGTCTGAAGGTACAGTTTGAAAGGTATACAAACTATATTCCTCTTCGTGGGTTTGCTGATCCAGAGACAGACATAGACATCTCTGAACAAAGCTTCTCCCCAGCAGGCCAGAAGTTTGGGTCTATAGGTAAACCAAATAGAGCAGCTCTTGGAAGATCAAGCTATGCTGGTGACATCCTTGCTAACGTGGCAGTGCAGCACCATCAGGCAATCGATAAGGCTGAGCGGAATAAGGTTGGTCAAGCGCTTCTCAAGTTACTTGAGAGTAAGGACATCGATACCTCTGAGTTTGGTGTTGTCCTAGATCAGCACCCAATGAAGAGAGCTATGGTCAACGGTGCAATACGATATGTACCTGACAGAAACTTTAACTCTTATGAGCAGCAAAAAGATGTAGAGGGCGCTATCGAAAACGGCCCGATACTAGCGGTTCGCCGTGGTGGCAAAGAATATCTTCTAGCTCTTGATGACAAGATCGCCAAAGCGATGAAGGGGTCTATGTCTCCAAAGCAAATGAAGGCACCTATAAACTTCTTGCACAACATTACGAGGTTCTATGCAAACCTTTTGACAAGCTATAACCCTGCGTTCCTTCTTTCTAACTGGCCGCGTGATATTGAGACTGCCATCTTTAACTCTCAACAGTACGAGATGAAGGGTGCGTCTAAAGACATTATTAAGAACGTGCCTAAAGCTGCGAATGCAATCTTTAAAATTGCAAGAGATAAAGAAGGTGGAAGCCCTTACTGGAGAAAGCGTTATCAAGAGTTCTATGAGAATGGTGGTCAGAACGTACTGAACCAAATGTCAGATCAGATAAATGCTTCTCAAGATATAGCTAAAACAATTAACAATATTGTTGATGCAGATAGTCGAGGTCTTACACAACAGGTAAAGAAAGGCTTTGTCGGTAAGGGGCAAAGCATCCTTGGTTACATTGAAGCTCTTAACACGGCAGTTGAAAACTCAACGCGACTAGCCTTCTTTGACAGGATGGCATCAGAGCTTAAAGCTCAAAATGTTCCAGAGAAAGAAGCCCTAAAACGTGCAGCCTTTGCAGCCCGTAACCTGACAACGAACTTCACCAAAGGTGGTGAAATGAAGAACGGTCTTAATACGGCATACCTGTTCTTCAATGCATCGATGCAGGGTTCGATGGCTATCTTTAACTCTCTTGCTAACAGTAGGAAAGCTAGGCAGCTTGCAGGATCTGTCGTTGTGCTTGGTTTCTTAATGGATCAGCTTAATGCTGCCATGTCTGAAGAAGATGAAGAGACTGGCATTAAAGATTATGATAGCATCGGTGAGTATACACGCGGTCACAACTTCATACTTCCAGACCTCAATGGCGATGGTAATTATATAAAGATACCAATGGCCTATGGTTTGAATACTTTGTTTAACCTTGGCCGTATAACATCGAACCTTATTCGAGGTGGTATGGGGGATGTTGGAACATATACTCCAGAAAAAGCAGGCAAAGAGCTTGTTGGTTATGTAACTGAAATGATCAATCCATTTGGTGGCAACGATGCATTATCAGCGGTAATGCCAACGGCAGTGGATCTCCCTGTTGAACTTCTTAGAAATAAAGATTTTAGGGACGCTCCAATTTATAAAGAGCTGTCACCATACCAGCCATACCTGTCGCGCAGTGGTTTGCATTGGTCAACCACCAGCCCATCAGCAATTTGGATTTCTAAATTCATAAACGACACACTTGGTGGCGGTGATGACTACATACCCGGCGAGATACTTGGTATGCGCGTGGACATACAGCCTGATGTGATTGAACACATCTATAACTTTATGACTGGTGGTGTTGGGCGCTTGATTGGCCAGTCTGTAGACACCGCAACATCGAACGCACCAAACGCTGTGATGGGTCAGTGGGAATCTGACATGATCAGAACCACTCCATTCTTGAACAAATTTGTAACCACGGTAACAGACAAGGACCGCTCATCAGATTACTACGACAAACGTGACGATGTGTTTGCCGTGCGTCGTTCGTTCAGGGCGGCACTTCAAAATGGTGATCGAGAGCAGGCAATAAATATCCGCCAAAAGTATCCTGAAATTGTGCGGATTATGGAGCCAGTCAACAAGATTGACCGCGCCATCACAAAGCTTCGTAAGAGGCTGAAAATGGTAAAGGCAAACAAGCGTATTGGTGATGCCCAGAGAAAAGAACTAATCGATAAGATCGAAGACAGGATCTACATGCTCCAGTCTCGCGGTATACAACTAATGCAAGGTATTTAATTTCAATTAAATAAACAGGATTCAAATCGCAATTTCAATCCGATTTTTTGGAATTAATTTTCTTGAACTTTTATTCTATAAGCTGGAATACGTCATTGGCGTTTTCTCCATCTATAACCCTTTGTAAAGATTGAACTATAAACGCCATCTCTTCATCATTAATTGTATCGTTTTCAATTTTGTCAGCTAGGTATCCGAGATATGCCCTCATCCTACGATCTGTTTTATATTTTTTTCGTTCTTCAATTGGATCTTTTCCATTAAAAACAATACGCCTATTTTCTTTTGCGAGTTTTTGTGCCGACTCTAGGCTTACGAGATCCAGAGGCCCCAAGCCCATCTCTCTCCGTTTCTTGGTAATTGGACTGGTAAATCTAAATATCCATGATTTAGTTCCTTGCTTTGAGACCTGAAGGTAAAGGCCTTTTCCGCAAGGGTGACAACCAACTTCCTCTATTTCATTAATACTTTTTTTTGATTTAAGAACAGTCACTTTATTATTTTCCTATTGCTGTGTTGTAGATTCCAGTGGTGTTTGTTTTTGTAATTAGTTCATTTGAACTTTTTAAATAAGCCGATATCGATATGACAGACAGGCTCAACATCTTGTGGATCTGATCTGTCTGTTCTGCCACCCATCTTTACGGTGGTCTTTACGTTACTCATGTTAACGTAACCAACGTGGTCTACCCACCGCACCACTAAGAAACATGGTATCCCAGTTGCCGTGTTGGTAATGCCTGCGTTTATTACTTTAGTCATTGAGATCATGTAGGTTGGGTAGTGTTGCATCCTATTGCTGCGCGTTTTCATTTCTATGAATGCAACAACTTCCCCATCTCTAACAGCGGCATAATCAAAGTGATCACGCGGCTGTAGCTTCTGCATCGTGCAGTTCCATTGCTTGGAAACAAAACCACTAAGAGAGACTTCGTTCTCTAGGTCTTTCTTGGTTTCGTAAATCGGTCTCATTCTTCCAGTTTACTTTGTATCCAAGACTTGATGTCCTCAACCCTCCAGCGCCTCATGCGAGGGCCAAAGGTTATCGGCTTCGGAAACGTCTCATCCTTTTGGATGATCGAATACATAGTCTTTGGATGAATAGCTAACATGGCAGCAATGTCATTCACTTGAAGCAATAGCTTCTCTTTTACATCTGCTTTTTCCATTCTCTAAACCCTTCCCTCAGTTGTTCAAACCTATTCCTAGCACCTACGTTATCTCTAAACTCCGTGCGAGATTTAATACCACATACATCCCGAATAACTTCTGCGGCATCAGACTCCATTGCAACCGCATAACCTATATCCTCTAGGTATTTCCAGAACTCATCGTTCCTACAAAGCAATCCCGCTGATGCAATCATGCGCTCTATGCGCTTTTGTTCCTCTCGCATCTCTGGTTCGTCCTGATCGTTTAGCCGAACCATACCGACCATGTAGCGAGTACCAACCCAGTCGGTGTGTAACTCAGGGGGGCAGTCGTTAGGATGTACATTCAATCGTAAGATTATTCCGTTTCGATCCTGAGACATTGAGACCTTAACAGCCTCGAACCCCATAGCCGCATCTCTAATGCTGTTCATTATATTTTTCCCAGTTCTTTGACGCCCATTCCTTGGCATCGATGCCCTCTAAATCCCACCACGTTTGTTCATCTCCAAACGCATGTAATTCCATGTGGCACTTATGGCAGAGAGGAACGGCCCAGTTGTCTCCTGTCTTACGGGCCATCCCTCTTTTCTCTGCTCTCATCAGGTGGTGTGCCTCACCACCCTGACCACACACCAAGCAAGGTTGCCCACGCAAGGACCGCAGGTACTTCTCATTTACTAGGCGCTTGGTCTTTTCGATAGTCATTAGAACGGCACTTCATCATCAAGCTGTTGCTTCTTCTGACCGTAGCCGTTTGGCGCTTGGTTATTGTAAGCGGCGTTGTTCTTCCGCTCCATCAGCAAGCTGCTACGCAAAGAGAGGAAAGGCTTTCCGTTCTTTGACATCTTTTTCCAACCAGCAAGCGAAGCCTTCGGCCTCTCGTTGCCTGACTGAAGCTGATCCCACAAATCTCTGACAACCTCTGGGTCCATCTCCATGCTGCCAGTGTAGTCTGGCTGCGTTTCCTTTTGCTTCTTGTCGTTCTGAAACAAGATACCTGACGCGGGGTACTGACTCATGCTGCTTCTCCTTTAAGTTCAGCGTTTCTCTTCTTAAATGCCTCGACGACTTCGTCATAATCATCGGGCCTAGCTCCCTTCAACTGCTGAAGGGCATCCTTGTTGGCAGACCAAAACTGCCTGACCGTTTCTTCGGTCTTGTGGATTGGAAGGAACTTGATAAAGGCCTGTGTGACCATCTCCCAATCACCTGTCTTGTGCTTATCCCCGTCACCCTCGACAGTCACTACATCAGGGGTGGCGTGATAATCCTCTTTAGAGGGGGCTGGAGAGGCGTCTTTAGCTTTCTGCTTGGCAGGTGCAGGTTTCTTAGTGGCCTCTTCCTGACGCGCCTCTGAGGCGCTTTGAGGGATATCCTCACCAGCATAGATGTAATGACCCAAGCCATGCATAGCGATGGCCTTGGCAAAGCAACGCATACGAGCATCACTAATGTCTCTGGATGTAGGACCAGAGATAGCTTTGTTGCGGTAGTCCATCACAGGCAACCACATTAGGTGGGTTTGATCCGCCACTGTGACACTGACCCTGACCTCAACAGTGCTATCAGGGTAGATGATGTTATCGTGAACCTCGTAGGTAGCGTCTGGGTAATTGTTCTTTACCTCACCCCATGCCCAAGCCCAAGACAAGTAACTCAAACCGTTCTTGTCTTCCTTGTGATCGTTCACATTAACTGCTGATAATGTTTCCCAAACAGATTTGTTATCGGCTTTTGCCATCTTCTTCTCCATCGTTTTTGTTCTATTGAACTTTTAATTATTGCTCGATTACTTCTCTCTATAAAAAACATGA
>Ga0255772_10004084_pt1 | contig 13823 bp, 16 predicted proteins | sample 071ome_34_FD_179970 | JGI IMG/M metagenome (GOLD analysis project Ga0255772, IMG submission 179970) | Coastal salt marsh microbial communities from the Groves Creek Marsh, Skidaway Island, Georgia - 071411BT metaG (version 2) | ecosystem: Environmental > Aquatic > Marine > Intertidal zone >...
ATTAGACTTCACAGCAAACGGCTTCAAACCTCGTGCTGTAAGTGATATTAACAACAGTAGCAAAACATATATTTACCTAGCCTTAGCTGAGTACCCGTTCGGCGGCGACGGTGTTGAACAAGCGAGGGCAAGGTGATGGCTAAAAAAGTCAGCAACAAAAAGAGTCACCGCAAAGTCATTAAACGGCGGACTAAACCAGCAGGACTAAAGCATAGAAAAAAGCTTGGTCCTAAATCTAATATGAGAGTACGGTAAATTGGAAGGCTCAATTGACATTGGATTAGTTGTCACAATCGGTGGCATTATTTTTAGTGTTGCTGGAGCAGCGGCTGTAGCGCAATCACAAATTAAAAATATTGTGGAAATGCTACATGATTTAGAAGCTAGATATCGGACATTTGATCAACGACTTGATAAAGGTCATACTCAAATTGAAACGCAATCACAAAAGCTTGGAGTGCTTGCCAAGATGATGGACCCTTCTAATGAAGCAGCAAGGCACAGAGAAATGTCTAATATTATTACACGTATTGACAGGGCTGAAAAAGATATCTCAAAATTAATTACCATGCACAATGGCAAACATCCTAAAGTAGAATAAGTATGAAAGAAAAATTAATAATTGATGGAGCCATTGCAACACCAGCATTAACAATGCCGTGGTGGTTACATATTTTTGAAGAATGGGCGCAATTTGGTATAACAGTAGTAACACTTATTCTTGTTTGTAGCCGTTTGTATGTTTTATACAAAGATCATAAGGAGAAATAAGATGCCTAAAGTTGCAGGAAAACATTATCCATATACAAAAGCTGGTTATGCAGCAGCTAAAAAAGCTAAAAAATCTCAAAAGAAAAAAGCTAAAAAGAAATGACTATAAAGTATAGAAATGAAACTTTTTCGGGATATAATAAACCTAAACGTACACCCGGAAAATCTAAAAAATTTGCTGTGTTAGCAAAAGATGGCAATGATATTCGATTAATCCGTTTTGGTGATCCAAATATGACAATTAAAAAAGATCAACCGGCACGAAGAAAAAGTTTTAGGGCTAGACACAAATGTGATACAAATCCACCTAATAAACTTTCAGCTCGATACTGGAGTTGTAAAAAATGGTAAAACAAGGTTTGTACGCTAATATTAATAAACGTAAAAAATTAGGTATTTCTAGGCCAAAATCTAAAAGTACAATTAGCAAAAAAGCTTACTCAAACATGAAAGCCGGTTTTCCTAAGAAACGAAAGAAAAAATAATGCCTAGTTTTGGAAACAGATCACTAGACTGTCTTGAGACAGTACATCCTAATATCCAGTTAGTTCTACATGAGGCCATTAAACACTACGATTTCAGTGTTATTGAAGGACATAGGACTAAGGAGAAGCAAGATGAATTCTTCAAAACTGGAGCGTCAAAGCTCCCTTTTCCTAAGTCTAAGCATAACCAGTATCCTTCTCTTGCTGTTGATATTGTACCTTACCCTATAGATTGGGAGAACCTACAAAGGTTCCATGAGTTAGCCGAAGTGGTCTATGCAGCCGCAGAAAAGCATGGGGTAATTAATTTACACTGGGGTTATGATTTATGGGAATGGGATATGCCACATTGGGAGCTTAGGTAATGGCTTTTGGTATTGATGACGCTATTGCTTCCGGTTTAAAAATTATCAATAAGTTTATTCCTGATCCTCAGGAAAAGATTAAAGCTGAACAAGAATTACGAAAAGACTTATTAGCTGCTGATGTAGCTCAGATGGAAGTTAATAAACAGGAAGCAGCCCATAGGACTGTTTTTGTAGCTGGATGGAGACCGTTTATTGGATGGACCTGTGGTTCTGCATTTGCTATGCATTATGTTTTATTTCCACTTTTGCAAGTCTTAAGTTTATACTTAAATTTTACTCCTCCTCAGTTATCTTTTGATATGGAAAGTTTACTTACAGTTATGCTTGGTATGTTGGGATTAGGTGGTATGAGGACGTATGAGAAATTCAAAGGGGTATCTAAATAATGGCTTTTAGACAGATCATTAACAAAGTCCTGACTCGTCTTCGGGAAGATACAATCACTTCGGATTGGACTGGTGATATTAATGATTCATCAGACGTCGATGATTATCAGAAGCTTATTGGTGAGTTAGTAAATCAATCTAAGCATTTAGTTGAGAATGCTTGGGATTGGGGTGTATTACGTACTGTTGAGACTGTTGCTACGTCTAGTGGGACTGTAAGTTATACTATGAGTAACTTAGACTATAAAGCTCGTATTATGCAAGTCTTAGACGATACAAATGACTCTGAATTGAAACATATTTCAGATAAAGACTTCTATCGCTTTACGTACATTGGTGACTCTCAAACTGGTCAACCTATGTATTATCGTTTAAAGAATAATGAGATTAGCTTTTGGCCTACTCCAGACGCTGCCTATAACATTAGGGTCCATGCAGTGCAGCCTCAGGATGACTTAACTACTGCCACTGAGACTATGACTGTTCCTGAGCATCCTGTTGTATTAGGAGCCTATAGTATGGCTATTGCAGAACGGGGTGAAGATGGGGGTACGATGACTGACTTAGCTAGTTCTATGTTCTCTAATGCACTTTCAGACGCTATTTCTCAGGATGAAAACCGTACAGTGAATGAAACGACTTGGTATGCCGACTAAACCTATTACACCAATAGTCCTTAGTGGACTTGGATCAGCAGGGTTAAATACTCAATCTCAAGATGCTACTCTTGGGCCGGAGTGGTTGACTGCTGCCGATAATGTGGTATTCGATTACCAAGGTCGTATTTCGTCTAGAAAAGGGATTAAACAAGTCTCTAAAACCATTGGATCAAGTATTAAATCTATAGGGTGTTATATCAAAGCAGACAGAACGAGGGAATACTATGCTGGTGCTGGAAATGCTATTTATAAGCTTGATACAACTGTCACTCCATATTCTTTAACTTCTCAAGCCTTCTCAGGAACTCCTCAGACCATCAGTAATGGGAACTGGCAATGGGTTAACTTTAATGATGAATTCTGGGGTGTCCAGAGTAGTCATAAAGTGGTTAACTTTGACGGTACTAATTGGTACGATATGGAGGACTTAGGGACTTATCTTGCCCCTGCCGGGATTACCACTTTTGATCCGTCCTGTGCTTTAGGTGAATTTGGACGTATGTGGTACGGTGGTGTTACTGAGGCTCCTGGTGTGGTATTCTACTCCGATAACTTAATTGGAGAAGCTCTTAGTGGTGGTGCGTCTGGTATTGTAGACTTAAAGACTGTTTGGGGTAATGACGAAGTAGTTGGTTTAGGCTCCATTGAAAATAAACTGATTATCTTTGGTAAACAAAATATTGTAATCTATACTGGTGCAGATGATCCTGCTAATATGGTTTTAGATGAAGTCATTAAAGGTATTGGTCTTGCAGGTAGGGATAATATTTCCTACGTAAATACTGACATTATTTTTATGAGCTATGAAGGCTTAAGAAGCTTAACTCGTACTGTCCAGAATGACGGTAAGTCTCCTATTGATGATTTATCTTTAGCTATCCGTAACGACCTTACTCGTCTTTTAGCTTCGGCGGATTTGACTACTGTAAAGTCTAGTTATTACCCTGAAGACGGTATTATAGTTACGTTTTTTCCTGGAAGTCGAAAGTGCTATGTTTTTGATATGATTCTTTTTGCTTCTCAGAATCGTCCTAGGATCACTACTTGGTCCTTTACATCAGCCCCTTTATGTGGATTAGGGACTATTGACGGTACTTTATATTTGGGCTTAAGTGACTCCGTAGCTGAATACTCTGATTACTATGATGTAACCATTTCTGATGTAACTGGTACTTATGGAAACCAGTCGGTATGTGAAGCTGCTAATAATACCTGGGAAACCTCAACTTGTTGGAGTTACACTAACAATAATTATAATTACACTTGGCAGTCGGCTTGGTTAGATTTGAATAACCCCGTCATTGCTAAAATTGTAAAGGCAGGTTTATTTACATTTGTTGGAGGCAGAGGAGCTACTTCTGAAATCTTTATTTATAAAGACTACGATAGTGGTTCTCCGTACTCTAAGTCATTTTCCTTAACTACACAAGGGACTACTTATCTTTACGGTAAACTTAATTCCCTATATGGTGCAGCTATTTATGCTTCTCCTTCAACTGCTAAAGAATATAAAGTTCCCTTAGGAAGAACTGGTCGAGTGATTAGGTTAAAAATGACTACAGAAGTTAATGGCAATTACTCAAGCTTGGTCAATACGACCTTACTCACAAAACAAGGTAAAATTAGGTAAAGAGGAATAATAATATGTTAGGTGGTCTATTTGATGCGGTAGGAAATTTCTTCACAAAGAATGCTTCTGATCTAGTAGGGGCAGCTATTGGTGGAGGGCTTAGTTACCTAGGTGCTTCTCAAAAAGCCGATGCTGCTACGGCTGCAGCACAGGCTCAGGCAGACGCTATGAGGGCTAATGCTGCCGCTGCGGAAGCTGCTGCACAGCCTTGGGGTGTAGGTTCCTTAGGTGGTACTGCAGGGTTCGATGAAGCCTCACGTACAGCCCTTCTTAACCTATCCCCAGAATTACAGAACATTTACGCTGGTGCTTTAGAACGTAGCGGTCTATGGGGTACTCAAGCTCTGGCCTTAGGTGCTGATCCTTTTGAGTCCGCTAATCGTTTATATGATATTCAACAGCAATATTGGGACCCTAAAGAAGCTCAATTACGTACTGACCTAGAGAGTCGTTTGTTGGCTCAAGGACGTCTTGGGACCACTGGCGGTCAACGTACTATGGGTGAACTTGAAGAATCTATTGGTGCTTTGCAACAGGCCCGTAGAAATGAATCTATGTCTCAGGCTCAGTCTTTGGTCAACGAACTTCTTGGTAGGGAAACTTCAGACATTGGTCAAGCCGTTGGTCTCCTTAATATTCCACTCCAACAAGCCAACGTAGGGATGGGCTTAGGCGGTCAACTCGGGGACGCTGCAGCAACAGCTATGTCTGCACGTAACGCAGCCGCCGCAACACGTTATCAACCTCAAGCGTTGTCCGCTAGTGGTACAGCCCTCTCAGGACTTGGAGGGTTGTTCTTGGATCGTCTACGTCCTGAAAAAAAAGAATAATAGAGTATTAACATGGCTATTACTGGACTACTTGGTGGAAACATTCCGGATTGGTTAGGCGATTGGTTACTTGATCCGTCGTCAAGTCAAGCCTATACGTCAACGATTCCAACATGGTTGAGTGATTGGGCATTTGAACAGCCTAGGTATAGACAAACTACATCCGCCTTATCGCCATACAGAACACAAGTATTCTATAGTCCTTTGGTAGAAGGAGCGCAAGGGTTATTTGACTCCTTAGGAGGAGACCCGCAGGCTGGTCCAGGTGGGACCGGGATTTCAGGTCCAGGAGCAGTATCCCCTACTGGAATGGAATCAACCGCCACTACAGCAACTGGGAAAAGTATTAGCGAATTAGCTGCATTAGCAAGCCTAGGGTTTGAAAATCAGGCTCAAAAATCGTTAATGCAAACTGTAGCGGCATTAGCTCCTGTCCCTGGAATTAGTGCTGTTGTAGGTCTCGGACAACTTGCAAACCAAGCTGCGGCCAGAGAAGAGATTAGTAAGATTGTTGATTTTGCATTTTTGGATGAATTTAGTGATGAAGAGTTTGGAACACTCCAGGCTTTAGCTAATCAATCTTTATTCGGTGGTATGTTTGATGAAGATCCTTTAGCTGAAGTAAAAGGTTTGTTTAGTAATATTGGTGAGCAGGAAGGATACGGTGTACCTAATTATGGTGAGGAAGAGGTTGCCGAAGCGATAGCACAAGGTTTGGAACCGTTTGGTGGTTTGGGAATGAGTCCAGACGCTGCAGCGGTTTCAGGGCTAGATTCTGCAGCTGCAGCGGACTTAGGCGCTGGAAGTCCAGAGGGCGGTGAAGGAGGAGATGGTGGTGCCTCAGGACCAGGGGATGGTGATCCAAAGATAATTTGCTCTATGATGAACCGTATGTATGGTTTTGGATCGTTCCGTAATAACATCTGGCTACATTATCAAAACACTTTACAGCCTCAAGAGGAGTATGAGTTAGGTTACCATAAAGTATTTATGCCTCTTGTTAAACGGATGCCCACCAATAAACTAATCCGGAAGAGTCTGGAGTATTGGGCGAAGCAAAGAACACAGTCTATACGTAAGGAACTGCGAGGGGAAGACATTGGTTTCAAACATAAACTTCTTCGGAAACCTTTAGAGGCGTTATTCTTCGGTGTAGGCAAATTGATTAAAAAAGGTGTACTCAAGAAAGCGGACATTACACCGTTGAAAGAGATGGAGATTAAAGAAAATGGCTAATGAATTCTCAGGACTCTTTAAGAACAATATTACCCCTCAGGACGTCTATGACAAGATGGGTCAAGAGCGTGAAGCGCGTATCCGTCAGGCAATGGCAGACAATATTTCCGGTGGTGGTAACTACTACTCTAGTTTAGTTGCTAGAGCTAATCAACAAATGGCTGAAGCTTTACGTGGTGGTGTAGACGTCTTTGGTACTAAAGCAGGTATTCTTCGTGAAGACCCTAGGCTTGCCAAGGCTCGTAAACTAGCCACTGATAAAAAAGAAATCATGGACATCATTGGTAAGTTTTCAGACCCCACTAGCCCTGGTGGTTCAGAGATTACTGAACAAGAACTTAAGGTTGGCTTTGCTGAACTGATGAAGCGTGGGTATCCTAATGAAGCTCAACAATTCATGACTAATGCTTTAGCTATGCGTAAGTTGGATATTTCAGAAGGAACTATGAAAGCTCAGCAGACTTCGGCCTTAGCAAAACTACAAAAAGCTGCTGCTGGTTCTAATGATCTTAAATTTGAAGGACCAGTTATGAGGGCTAAAGATGGTTCTCTATGGCAAAGTGCTTCTACAGAAGGTGGTCAGGTTAAATTTATGAAGCTGGCTGGTGGTGCTGACGCTAAATTTGATCCAGAAGGTGCAGTAATTGTAGACACTAAAGGTCAAACCTTTATTGAGCGTGTTAAAGAAGCAGGGGCAACTGCAGAAGTTCAGGAACAACCTAAACGTACCACTGCACAATTGAAAGAGCAATGGAAGCGTGAAAGCGCTAGACTTCAAAAAGATTTAAACATTGAACAAGCTCAAGCTGAAAAACTAGCATCCTTAAACTTAACTAGCCGTGATAATTTTATTCAAGCTGGTGTTATTGCACGTAAAGGCTTAAGTAATGCTCGTCAGCTTCTGGAGTTGTCTAAGCAAATCAAAGGTGGTAAAGCTAACGAAGCCTTACGTGAATTTGGACGTATCTTTAACATTGAAGCTAAGAACGAAGCATCATTCAGAACTCAATCTCAAATGATGATGATCCAAGCACTAACACAACTGATGGGGGCTAAACCAACCGATAAAGACCTTGAGGAATTAGCTAAAGCGTTCCCTGGTCCGATGCAGACTACTGAAGCAAATATTGCTATGTTGGAGAGAATCATAAAACGTCTTGAGGGTGATGCAGAGGCTGGAGATTTCTTCAGTGAAAGCTCTTCTAGGACTCCTTCTGACTATTTAATTTACTTACGTCAAAAAGAGACGCAAGAGCGTAAGAAGGTTAACTTTGGAGACTTAAAATAATGGATGTAACATTACCTAATGGTACGGTTATTGAAGATGTTCCAGAAGGAATGTCTAAAGCTGATATTTATGAAAAAGCAATTAGAAACGGACTAGCAACTCCTGAAGATTTTGGCGAGTATAGACCAACTGTGGAGTTTGACCCTGAAACTTTTATTACAGAACCTAAAACACCTAGAACTCCCGGTGAATTTCTTTCCGACACTGGAGACCAAGCCATTAAATACTTGAAGGGTAATATGGAATTACCTATGGGCCTAGGTGGTAGTGTTGCAGGAACTTTAGCTGGAACACCGTTTGGACCACCAGGAATGCTTGCCGGTGGTATAATCGGTGGTTCAGTTGGCTCCGGTATTGGTGCAGCTACTTCTGATGTTCTTTCTGGTGAGGATATTGACGTAGGAAATGCGTTAAAGGAAGCCGCTATCTCTTTAGGTATTGATGTAGCTACTTTAGGACTTGGTAAGTTAGGTAAAGCAGCCTATACCGGTATTAAAAAAGCTATGTCCGAAGGTGTTCCTGTAGAGACTATTGCCAAGAAGTTAGCTACCGGGGAAGCTGCCGACTTCGGGACTGAGTATTCCCGTATTCAGTCACAAGAATTAGCTGAGGCTGGTGGTTTAAGTTTGACTCCGTTTCAGGCAGGTATTCAATCCAAATGGCAGTTATGGAAAGAGAATTTAAGTCGTACTGGTTTCCTTTCTAAAGGTACATTTGAAGACACTGAGATGGCTATGGGTAGTTTAGTTAGAGATGAACTAGATACCTTAATCGGTCAGTCCTATCGTATGTCTTCTGATGAATTAGGCCAAGGTATTTCAAGTGTAATATCAGAGGCACGTAATGTTATCTCTAAAGAATATGGAGATAAACTAACTGAAATTAGTACAAAGCTCTCAAAGAATACTGTCAACTTAAAACCTTTGAATTCAGCCATTGATGGTTTTCTTAAGGCGAATAGAGACTCTTTAGGTAATTCCATTCTAAATAAGAAAACAATGGAAGTTGTAGATGAACTTAAAGGACTAATGACGGACGTAGATAAAGCCCCTGCGTCATTTCTGTTAGACTTTGACAAAGCATTGAATAAGAAAATCAATGAAGTGTCTAACTTTGGATCACCTTCTTTTGACCCTAATACTGCCAGGGAATTGGTAAGTTTATCTAAACGGGTTAAAGTGCGTATCCGTTCAGAGATGTCTATGGTTGATCCTGTAGCCGGTAATGAATACAAGAAATTACAAAAGGCTTACTCAGGAGACGTCACTACGTTATTTCCTGAAGTAAATACTTCTTTTGTTCGTAATGCCAATAAAGGACTATATTCGTCAATCGGGAATATGTTTACCGTTGGGAATAAGGTTGAAAATATTCAGGCAGTATTAAAGTCTATTGATAAAGCGTACAGTAAACTCTCACCACAAGAACTTAAAAAACTTCCGTTCCAGTCTGCTGATGAAGCTAAACTAGCTATTAAAGAGTCCTATATGGAGTCAGTAATTGGTAGTTTAGGTACGGACCCTTTAGACCCAAAAAGGTTTGTTTCGGAGGCTAAGAACTTAATTGATCCTACTCATGCGAAGAAAGCTAGAGTAATCTTAGGTAAGGATTTCAATAGTTATAAGAAGCTAGTAAACTTAATGGCTACTGCTTCTCAAAAACCGGAATCTGGATTAGCTACTCTATTTCTACGTGGTAAGGAATACTATGCCTTAGCCGGGTTAGGTACAGCAGCAGCAACTGGTTTTGTATCTGCTCCTGGGGCATTAGGAAGTGCAGCGTTGATCTTAGGTGGTCCTGTGTTTATGGCTAAAGCCGCTACTAATCCTAAATACGTAAATAAGCTAATGATGATTGACCAAATGGGCAAGAAGGCGACTCCCGAAGATATAATGAAAATGGCGAGTGTAGTTGCTAATGATTTCATTGACGACTTAATATTAGATGGTTACGATGAAGGCCAAATCAGTAATATGTTAGGTTTAAATAATGAATGACCAAGGCTTATTCTCTAAAGCATCAAATATCGCTTCTAATGTTTGGGATAATATGCCGTGGTATGATAAAGCGGCATTAGTAACTTCTCCAATTCCTGTAGTTGGTGATGTCGTTGGATTAGGAGCAGATTTAACTAATTTATATAAAGACCCAAATTGGGTAGATGCTGGACTAACTGCCGCTGGTTTACTCCCTTGGGTCCCACCTGCGGCAGCTAAACGAACTTGGGAAGCTGTTTCACAGAACATGATTAACGACCTACCTACGTTTTATAAAGGCGGTAAGGTAATGGAAATGGGGCGTACTGGCGCTATTGGCGCTAAGAATGCTTTATTACAGTCTTTATCTCCTACAGGTCAAGCCTTAATGCGTCAAGAGGGAATCTCAAAAACAACGAGAGACGTAACCAAGAAAAAACTTAAAAGCATTGAGCAGTTAGAAACGAAACGGAATGTTCTAGAAAAAGCAGGGGCTGATCCAGAAACATTAAGAAAAATAAATGCAGAAATATCTAAAGAAACTAAAAGACTTCAAGGACAAATCGGCCAGAATACCCTATTAGGTGAGCAGTATGGACGTCCTCTTAAAGCCTCTAAGATAGGTGAAAAAGGAACATATGTAGACATGACAGGATTTTCAAAGGAAAATCTTTCAAAGTCTTTAGAAGGATTTAACCTTGATCCTATTGAACAAGATCGTATGTTTAATGCCATTTCTCAAGTACAAGGCTTAAAGGAGGGTGATTCCTTAATGGCAGTAAAACAAGCAGTTTCTTCCCCAGGTGCTGGAAACCTTTCCCATAGTGTAAGGATGGGCGGATCGTTTCCTATTCTAGAACAGATGTTTTCGTCTCGTCCAGTAAACGAACCCTTTAAATCCTTTAAAAACTTTGAAAATGCTTTAATGGAGGGATTATCTAAAACAAATAAAACTAAAGTTAAAGATCGTGAATTACTTCCTGAACTTAAAAAAGCCTTTAGAAATAACGATGTACTTAAAAATGCTGAAACAGCAGAAGAGTTTTCAGATGAATTAAAACGTCTTGGTATTAAAGGTGTAACACCTACAATGGTCAAACGTGCTTTCTCAAAACTACCAAGGAAACCTTTTAAAGACAATCTAGAACTCATAGAAAATTTAGAGTCTAAAGGTATTCGTGTCTATAATAAAGAAAAAGCTTTACAAGGTGATCCTGTTTTAATTATGAATTCACATAAATCGTCTTCATTTGAACTAGGCGGTGTAAATATTGTAACTACTGTACGACCTGACGGAACTACAACGTCTTTAGTTAATGACGTTAACGACATTGGAGGGTTTAGGGTTCCAGGGACGTCTAAACGTGTAGAATTAAACACCCCAAAAGCTGAAAAAATGATTACAGTATCTACGCCTGTTGATATTGACTTAGGTAATAACAAAGTACGTAAAAACGCTGTAAGTAGGACTCAGAAATTAGAAAGACAAACTAATATGTCTAAGGGACGGGAAGAGGCGGCTAAAGCTGTAGAAACAGCATATGGTGTTGATCCTTTTAATAGTCCTGTAAAACAATTAAATCCGGCCCAACGTGCTGTAGCTTCTGCCATAGCAACTGTTGAGCCGGAAGTTCTCATGGAAGATCGTTTACGTGTTCTTCGTAATGCAGGTATCTTAGGAGGTGGGGGTTTATTTCGAGGAGTTAAGCCTATTGAGAGAAACTATGAAGAGGAATACTAACTACACTCTTTCTGGCCCGTCTCAGGATCAATAAAGCAAGCTGCTCCATCTTCCATAAGGTCATCCTCAGGTTCCACTTTAGTCATAATACCGTAACGTTTACCGGAGAGACGGAACGTGGTGACACCTTTTAGTTTACCTTTCCATGCATTAAGGTATACGTCCTTAAATTCATCAAAGGTAACTTCTTCCCCTACATTAATGGTCTTAGATACTGCTGAATCAATCCAAGGCTGTACTGCAATCTGCATATTAAGATGATCGTCTACAGTTAATTCATCAGCAGTTTTATCCTTAAGACCATGATAGTTCCATACGTAGTCCTTTAGCGGTACTTGGGTAGGTCCAAACTCAGTCTGAACAGTCCTATTGACTTCATAGGCGAACACAGGCTCAATACCACTACTGATGTTGTCTGCAGTAAAACTGATGGTCCCTGTAGGGGCAATAGAAGTCAAATGACTATTACGGATACCTTGTTGTTTAATCTTGTCCTTCAAGTCCTGAGGAAACTTCTTAATGAAGTTACTGTTTAGGTAGTCCGGAGTATACGTAGGGAAACAACCCTTCTCTACGGCTAGATCACTAGAAGCTTCATAGGCAGTTAAACATAAAGTCTTTACAATTTTTCTAGTGAATTTAAGAGACTGATCGTCCCCATAACTGTAGCCACACATAGTAATGGCATTTGCAAGACCAGTGATGCCTAATCCCATTCTTCGTTTAGATTGCGCTTCGAGGCGTTGATAATTAAGTGGATATTTCGTACGATCAATGACGTTATCCATAGCCCTAACAACGTCCGGAATGTCCAGTTTAAAACTATCGAAATCAAAGCTCCCGTCCTCTACATACTTAACCAAGTTAAAAGACCCCAACAAGCAAGCACCGTAAGGGGGCAGGGGCTGTTCTCCACAGGGATTCGTAGCTTCAATGGTTTCAGCATAATATAGGTTATTGTCTCCGTTGATTCGGTCGAGGAAGAGGATTCCTGGTTCTGCCCAGTCCCAAGTAGAACGCATGATTTCATCCCACAAGGCTTTTGCATCAATATGACGGTAGACTTGTCCATTAAAACTGAGAGGGAAGTTAGTTCCTTTTTGCACACAGGACATAAACTCGTCCGTAACACCGACTGAGATGTTGAAGTTGGTAAGCTCGTTTTCGTTTCGTTTGGCACGTATAAACTCTTCAATGTCCGGATGATCAACCCGAAGAACTGCCATCATGGCTCCACGTCGATGACCTGCAGAAACAATAGTCCGGCATACACTGTCAAATATCCGCATGAAACTAACAGGACCACTAGCGGTGCTGTCAAGAGACACAATACGATCACCGCTGGGACGGATACGACTAAAATCATAACCGATGCCACCACCACGGCGCATAGTCTCAGCAGCTTCTTTAGCTTTGTCCATAATAGAGTCCATCGAGTCTTCAATGACTCCTGAAACGAAGCAATTGTAGGCAGTGACATCTCGTGGAGAACCCATTGCAGATTGCACTCTCCCGGCTGGCATAAATCGTTGTTCTCCAAAAATTGATTTAAGTCGTTGTCGGTGTTCTTCTGAGTCTGACATTGCGGCGGCATTACGAGCAACTCCCTCTTCAAAGGATTCATTAGGCAGTCGATATTTTGTAGCATGAAGTTCTTTACATTCTTTAACCAAAGGACCCATAGTAAATCTCCTCTCCGTTGTTCTTATTCTTTATAATAACACACCTAGCGTTTAAGTCAAGAATGTTTTTTATTGATTTCTCTATTTTTTCAATAAATTGTAATTTATGTTTGTATTCACATTCATCATATGTAACCCCAATTGGGGGAATAAGGACAGTTGTTTCAGTCACATATTGATTCGGCAATCCTCTAGGATCAGCCAAGACTATTGTAATGATTAAGATTAAACTTTTCATGTGTGTTGATCCTCGTTTGTCTTAGTTGCTCTACATTCTTAATGGTCTTTGCATGTGTCACAGTAATTTATTTTGTAACTCCTAATATGTGTTACTTCCGATACTTTTAAATTATCGTACTTAACTCATAAGTTCCTTCCAACTAACCGGAAACAAATCACTCATGTAACCGGAGATCATCTCAGCTATTTCCTGAGTTTCCTTCTGAGAGTGTGGATCAAGCCGTAGCTTACACACTCTAGCCCACGCTGCTAACGATCCTGTCCAGTACCATTCAGTGTACATGGACTGAGGAAGAACCATACGGGCTTGTTCGGGGCAACAACCTTCATCTAATAACTTCAGATAAATCGTTTTAAGTCCTTTAACATGGTTATTCAGCCACATTAAATCGGTATGCTGAAACTCTTCATCAGAACTACCCTGCTTCACATTGTCTGCCTTCTTACGCCACACTTCAGGTTCATAGAACTCCGGTTCACTATCGACGTACCTACGACTTACTTCGTTCCACACCATACCTACTTGATGCT
>Ga0255772_10004086_pt1 | contig 13823 bp, 7 predicted proteins | sample 071ome_34_FD_179970 | JGI IMG/M metagenome (GOLD analysis project Ga0255772, IMG submission 179970) | Coastal salt marsh microbial communities from the Groves Creek Marsh, Skidaway Island, Georgia - 071411BT metaG (version 2) | ecosystem: Environmental > Aquatic > Marine > Intertidal zone > Salt...
AATACCTGCACTTGGAGCTATAGTGAATGTAACATCAACAGCTGCTTATGTAACAAATCCTGGTACATGGTCTCCAACAGGACCAGATAATCCTACTGAAAATATAATGGATTTTTTAGATAAATTCATTGGAGGGGCTAAACAACACATAACAACTGTACAAGGACAATATGATACAATATCTAACTATCCTGGTTTCCCACTTGTTCCTCCTTCTCCAGGAATAAGACCATGGAAAGGTTGGACTGTTCCTGGATAATCATCTATAAAATTATAAAGAATATATTTATATTAAGATAAAAGAAAACAATTTAAAATGGATACTAAGAAATTAGCAAAACTAATTAAAGTAATTGTAGAAGCTGAAGTAGCTAAAAAACATGAATCGTTTCTTACTAAAACTTTTCCAAAGATTTTAGAAGAGGAAGTTAATCGTAGAGTCAAAACTTTATTGGAGGAGAAGGGGGGTGTTGCTGATTCCTCCACTCAAATCGTGGAAGAAGAAGTAGACCCGTTTCAAATAGCAGAACAAGCACTACAAGAAGAAAGACAACAACCCAAAAAACAGTTTACAAAAAATACTGTTTTAAATGAGGTACTAAATAATACAAAACCATTTTCAGCAGAACAAAGAAAAGGTACACCAACTACTAAATCAGTATTGGATAATTTTCAACAACCTGTAAATGAAAGTATGGATAAAACTGTAACATTTAACTCTCAAGGTGCACAAGGTGGTACTGATATGATGAGAGCTCAGATGGCACAAAAAATGGGTTATGGTGATTTAAAAAAAGGACCAAATAAAACAGGTCTTGGAGTTCAAACAGGATTACCTGGTTTAGATAGAATTCTAAATAGAGATAATTCTGCACTTGTAAAAAAGTTTAAAAGATAGGAGATAACTAATGGCTTATGTTGTTGGTAGGAAAATTGTAAAAGATACCGAAGATTTTGATTCATATGCTTATGGATTAAAATTTCCATTGCAAAATGGAGAGACGGGATTCTTTGACCAATCATTTACATCATTTGAACAAGCTAGAGCCAATTTGCAAAATCTTTTACTTACTAAAAAAGGTGAGAGAGTAATGCAGCCAGAGTTTGGTACAGGACTACAAAGAGTTTTGTTTGAACCAATTGATGGTGCATTTGAAGAAAAAGTTAGAGATACAATTACAAGAAATGTATCTTTTTGGTTACCATATATTAATATAAAAAACATTGAAGTAGAAATGACAGATGAGTTAAAGGATAAGAATCAAGTTAACTTACATTTGGAATTTACTGTTGGTAATCAAATAGATTTACAAAATGTAACATTTACAGTACAAGGATAATAAAGATGGCATTAAATAGTATCACCAGAAAAACAAACCAAGGAAGAGATATAAAATATCTTAATAAAGACTTTGCTCAATTTAGAAAAAACTTAATTGAGTATTCTAAGACTTATTTCCCAAAAACATATTCGGATTTTAACGAATCATCTCCTGGTATGATGTTCATAGAAATGGCATCGTATCTTGGTGATATTCTTTCTTATTACATAGATGATTCTTTAAAAGAATCGATGATGTTATATGCGGAGGATAAACAAAATGTTATAGCTCTATCTAAATACTTAGGATATAAACCAAAAGTAACCTCACCTGCGATTGTAAAACTTAGTGTATATCAATTAGTTCCTGCAACAGGTATTGGTTCTGATGTAAGACCCGATAGTGACTATTACTTAAGAATTAAACAAGGCATGGTTGTTGAGTCATCTAAAACCAATACAAAATTTAGAACAACAGAAATATTAGATTTTAATGATGAAAATGATAGAGAGATAAGTGTATATCAAAGAAACTCATCTACAAACGAACCAACTCAGTATCTTATTAAAAAATATGTACAAGCAATATCTGCTGAGTTAAAAACACTTACATATGATTTTGGTTCTACACCTGTTGATTTTCAAAAGATACAAATCGCTGATAAAAACGTAATTGATGTTTATGATGTAAGAGATTCAAGTGGAAATAAATGGTATGAAGTTCCTTATCTTGCTCAAGAAATGGTTTATATAGATTATCCAACATCGGAACAAACAGATAAAGATTTAGCACAATTTAAAGATTCGGTATCAAGTGTTTTAAAATTAATAAAAACATCTCGTAGATTTACAACAAATATAAATGCAGATAATACAACTTCTATTATATTTGGAGGAGGAACTGGTACTAATGATGAAACACTTATACCTAACTTCAAGAATGTAGGATTAGGACTTCGTTCATCTGTTGATAGATTGGGTTCATCATTTGACCCATCAAACTTTTTAAAAACAACATCATATGGACAGGCACCAACTGGTGAGTTCACTATATCTTATTTAGTTGGTGGGGGAGTAAAATCAAATACATCAAAAGGTGAACTAACATCTATTAAAAGAATTGAATTTGATGATGATACAAAAACATTTTCACAAAACGATATAGCCCTTTATAACAGAATGAAGGCATCTGTTGGTGTGGATAATGAAGAACCCGCAACTGGTGGTAGAGGTGCTGAAAGTATTGATGAAATAAGAGAAAATTCTCTTGCAATGTTTGGTTCACAAAACAGAGCAGTAACAAGAAAAGATTACCAAGTACGAGCTTTATCATTACCATCAAAATATGGTGGAATTGCAAAAGCATATTGTGCACCTGATGGGGAATTGGATAATAACTCACCATCATCTATTTTAAGTAATCCTGATTCATTAGAAGAATTTGCTGGATTAGTTCAATCTTTAAATAAATCAAATTCAAGTGAACAAGATATTAAAGATGAAGTACGAAGATTTTTAGGAGGTAAGAAAAATAATCCAACGGAAAAAAATAATCCATTTGCTATAAATCTCTATGTACTTGGATATAACTCAGATAAAAATTTATCTACATTAAACAGAGCTGTGAAAGAAAACTTAAAAACTTATTTAGGCGAATATAGGATGTTAACCGATGGTGTTAATATCATTGATGGTTTTGTTATTAATATTGGAGTAGATTTTGAAATCAGAACATATGGGGGATATAATAAAAGAGAAGTTTTAACACGAGTAATTACTGAATTAAAAGAATACTTTGATATTGATAATTGGACTTTTAATATGGCTATCAATATATCTGAAATAGAAATATTAATAGCAGGTATTGAAGGAGTCCAATCAGTTCCAAAGTGTGAAATTGTTAATAAGTGTTTAGGAAATTATTCAACTCATTCTTATAATATTCAAGAAGCAACTAAAGGTAAAATGGTATATCCATCTTTAGACCCATCTGTATTTGAATTGAAGTTTCCAAACAAAGATATAAAAGGGAGGGTTGTATAATGTATTACTTTGTAACAGCATCAAAAGATTCAACAATTTATTTACAACAACCATCTCAGAATACTGGATTCGATGAGATATTAGAAGTATCTAAAGTTTATTATGGAAATCTAAAAGATACCGCAAGAGCTTTAATTAAGTTTGATACAACTCCTCTTTCACAATCAATTGCAAGTGGAGAGGTTACCATGAGTTCGGCACATCTTATTTTAAGAGAAGCTGAATCAAGTGAAATTCCAACTGATTATACAATATATGCATATCCTGTTTCTCAATCTTGGGATATGGGTATTGGTACTCGTTTTGATGAAATTAGTACTAATGGTGTATCTTGGAATAAAAGAACAGATTCGGATTGGTTAATTAATGATTATGCTAGTGGTACTACCGGTTCTTTCAATGGAAAGGGAGGAACATGGTACACAGGTTCATCAGCATCACAGTCATTTTCATATGAAACAAGTGATGTTGAAATGAATGTATTAACTCCTTTAAACACATGGATTAGTGGTTCTATACCAAACGAAGGATTTATAATAAAACATGACTCTTCTAAAGAAACTGATACAAACGATTACGGTCAATTAAAATTCTTTTCAAAAGAAACAAATACTATTTACCAACCTAAATTAAGAATTGGTTGGGATGATTCTTCATTTACAACAGGTTCTTTAACAGAACTTACCGCTGATGATATTCATGTAACCTTTAAAAGATTGAAAGTAAGATACAAACGAGGAAGTAAACCTATAATTAAAGTTTTTGGTAGAGAAAAATATCCATTAAAAACATATACTAACTCATATGGATATACCGATGTAAAATATTTACCATCAACAACCTATTATCAAATAAAAGATGCAGTAACTAATGAAGTTGTTGTACCTTTTAACGATAACTATACAAAGGTAAGTTGTGATTCAAATGGAAACTTTTTTAAATTAAATCTAACTAACTTTGAGTACAACAGAGATTATTATATTGAAATCAAAGTAGATAGAGATGGTGTTGTAGAATATTTTCAAGATAAAGATTTAACATTTACGGTAGAAAAGTAAAATGAGTTTAAGAGATAGATTTAGAATTGATGAACTTAAGATAAAGGGTTCTAAGGCTATTCCGAGAGATAAGTCGGGTCGTATTGTTGTGCGTAAAACAAATGGATTAGAACTACCTCCTAATTTCTCAATGGGAGATAGAGAAAAACAACAATACTTTCACAGAAAAAAATCAGGAAAACCAATTCCAATAAAATGGAGACAAAGGAGAAAAGAAAAACCATTTGGATTAGAACCAATAAAGAAAAAAACTATTTCTCCAAGAACAAAAGAAGATTTAACAGTTCAGCCTTATATTCCAACACAAGAAGAATTAAAAGGATATCCTAATCAAGAAAGTTTTGGAGGAGAAACATCAGGAAGAATTGAAAGACCTGTTTATGATGAACAAGAATTACAAAAGGCAAAAGATTTAAAAGTAGATGAGTTAATTAAACCTCGAAAACAATCTAATGGAAAGTTTGTAAAAATTGAAAGATTAAATGCTTCAGAAGCAAGGCTTAGAAATGAACAAGAAATATCAACTGATTTAAGACAACAACTCAATCAAGCTAATTCACAAATTGGAGTTCTTGAAGGAAATGTTAATTCATTAGGAGGACAGATAGAATCTTTAAATGATGAAATAGTTCAAAAAGATACTGAAATATCTGATTTATTTGCAAGGTATGAAAAGTTATTAGAAGATTATCAATCATCTGTAATTAAAGGAACTAAGGAAGGTATTGAGAGAGTTTCATTAAGTGCACAAGTACAAGGTTTGCAGGCTCAAAAAGAAACCCTTCAAGCTCAAATGAATGCTCAAGCTCAACAATTACAAGCTCAACAAGACATTGTAAAATCTTTACAATCACAACAAGAAATACAACAACAAGTACAAGAACAACAAATTGAGGCAAAAGAAAAAGAAGTAGAAGAAGCTAAGAAAGGTAATTTATTAGATGTTGTTGGTGATAGACCACAATATCAAGTGAAGGGTAAAGTTGCATGGGCAGCTGCAGCTTCAAATAAAAATATCAAACCACAATGGCCTGTTTATTGGGATGATAGAAAGAAAGGACCTAAAGGAGTTCTTTCTGGTATGAAATTCGATTTCTTTAACATTGGAGAAGAAGATGTTATACTAAATGTTACAGAACAAGTTCTTAAAAAAGGAAAATGGTTAACCGGAGTTCCATCAAGTATTAGAATACCAAAAAGTCCTGATAAGGGTTCATCACCAGGACAAAAGACAGTAACTTTCGGAAGAGGTAGTACTGGTAAAGGAACATACGAAACTATGATTAGTTTTAGGAACGCCAACACAGGTGAAGAATTAAAAATGAAAACCCATTATTGGCAGGCAAGAAGAAGAAGGAGAACCTAATAGATTATGGCAATTAAAAATTTTAAAGAAATATCAGATAGAAGAGGATATCTTGTATCAAATGAAGATAGACAGATTTTTGAAAAAGAAATCAAAAAATCTAATTTTGGTAAAGGACAATCTGATATGATTGAATTTATATTATATGATTCAAATGATAACCAACTGCCCCAAGGTGATGAAGGAAAGTTAGTTAGGTATATTGATATAAACGATTCTAATATTAATGAATATTTTATTAAAACAAACACTAATGCTAATAATAAAACTTTAAATGATTCTCCTGAATTCTTAATTGATTTACAAAGATTAATCAATGATGCTGGATATTCAAATGGAATTTTTAAAACACAAGTAACTCTATTAAACAGAAGAGTCGGTTCAGAAGAACTTCAAACAGATAAGATGTGGATTCATGAAATCGCACCATCGAGAACTGAAATAAGAGTTGTACCTTTAAAAAACACATCATCAAAAGATTTAATTAAAAGATTTAACTTATTCACAGAGGGTGGAGATTTTAGAGATGATACTATCTATTACGCAAATCAATTTATTGAAAATGTAGATGTGAATAGAATCTTAGATGAGTTTTTAAGACTAAAAGGACGAATAAGAGATGGTAAAAATTATCAAAAACTAATAGAAAAAGAATTTGGAGTTCAAATCCCAAATTTATTTCAAAAAATAAAAGAAGAGTATATTAACTCTATGAAGTATTTTATTTCTAATAGACAATGGGATATTAGAAGAAGTAATTATGGGCAAACTATAAGTAATGGTAAAGATATTGAACTATCTGTAAATACAATTATAAAAACATCTGAGGCTTGTTTTTTAAATGCAATTAATAAGTATTTACCAAAAAGAAATATTCAAGAAACAAACGAACTAAGTTCAGACCAACAAATTACATTAGATAGAGTTAAAAGAATTTTAAAAAGTGCACAAAGTAATTTAACAATAAAATCTACAATACCTGATAAAGTTGGTGGTATTGTTAGAGGATGTACTGATAAAAATGCTGAAAACTTTAATCCATTGGCAAAAGAGAATGATGGTTCATGTAAATATAAGGATGAAGAAATACAGGCTATAGTTGTTAAAGGATGTACAGATAAATCTGCTTTAAACTTTAATAAGTATGCAACAAAAGATGATGGTTCTTGTCAGTATCCTGACCCTGTTATTCCAGACCCAATCGAGCCAGTTGATATTGATACTGATTTTGTAATTGACCCACCACCTCCACCACCTATCCAAGTTGTAACTAAAAAATATTACATTTGGTCTGAAACTGGTGGAATAAAATATACAGATAAAAACAAAAGAGCTTTAAAGGTTGAAGGTGTAGAATATGATAGTTTTAGTATAACTCACATAAAAGGTAAAGTAAGTTTTAAGGGTGATGTTAGAGAAGTTCCTAAAATCAGACCTATACCTCCGAAGGTATATGGATATATGATTGAAAACGTATCACATAAAACTAAAAAAAGAACAATGTTACCTCGTATAAAAAAAATAGAAAAATTCTCAACAATAGAACGAAGGAGAATGGTTAGAGATGATATTATGTTTGATGTGCCTATGGGTGATTTTACATCAGCACCATTCAAAGGAACATCTGCGAGTTTAAAATACAAAGATAAACTTGGAGTACCTTCAACAACTTCTATTATTGGAGTGGGTGAACGAATTCTTGTTTGTGCACAAGAAAATACTATTGCACAAGTACCAGGATTTAAAATTACTAAATTGGGTAATTGTGGTGAGGTAAGCTTACCACCTCCACCACCTCCACCACCAAGAAAACGAGGATGTACTGATAGGAATGCTGAAAACTTTGATAAAGGAGCACAGATTGATGATGGTTCATGTAGATATAAAATTATAGAAATTAAACCGCCACCACCACCTAAACCTATTGATGTTATTGAAGAACCGGAATTACCAGATGTATCTTTGTCAGATATACCAAGGCCACTTGATTTGGATATTAAAAAACCAATACCAAGGCCAACACCAACACCACCACCACCACCAAGACCAAATAGTGGAGGAAGAGGTTCTGGTGGAGGCGGAGGCGGAGGCGGGAATCCGTTTACCGAGGATATAATTGATATTGATAGAAATGATTCTTCGTTGGGAGGTGGATTGGTTAATCCATTTACCAATAGAGGAGATTTAGTCAGACTAAGAAAACCGAATCAAAATTTTAAGTAAAAATATTTATATAGGTACTGGGAGATAAATAATAAATGGCAAGAAGAAGAAGAGAATTTGATGAAAGTTTTTCTAGCGAAGAAAACTTCGGTAGTTTTGGTAGGTTTGGATTTAATCCAGACGCTATCGAGGAGCTTCGTATAGATGATTCCGATTTCGGAGGCGGAGGAGGAGGAGGTGGCCGACGTCCTCCTACCGGTGGAGGAAGGGTAATAGACCCTCCAATTGATAATTTACCACCACCACCACCTCGTCCTGTACTTGACCCACCACCACCTCCACCACCAAAGGAGGAAATAATACCTCCACCACCAATTGAAGAGGTAAGAGAAACTATTACTCCAATTGTAGGTGGGTGTATGGATAGAAAAGCTCTTAACTTTAATCCTAATGCTACTTATGATAATGGTAAATGTGTTTATCCAAAGCCAAGTTTACCAGTTGTAAAAGATTACGATGCACCTGTAAACATTAATGTTACGGTCACCAATGGCCCTGCTATGGTACAGGTTGATGGTAAGGATGTTTCTAACTCACCAGAACTTTTAAAGTTTACTGAAAAGGGATTACTTACTCCAAAAATTATAACTGTTAAAAAGGCAGGATTTACATCAAGAGAAGAATATAGGGTTAGTACGGTTCAAAGAATAATTAAAAAACCAGTTAAACCAATTAGACCTGATTTACCTCCTGACTTCTTAAGAGGAGGTAGGCCTGAAACTGCACGTCTTTTGGGACGACGAAACCCACAACCGAGAATATCAGTTCAAGATGGAGATGATAATCTTGGTAATAAACAATTTTTTAATGGTGAAGGATTTGGTGAATTTAATATTAATTTAAGAGAGGATTTTCTTAGAGGAAATATTGCTCCATCAAGAACTTCTGGTGGAAATCAATTCTTAAACACACGAATTGGTGGTGATGAAGTTGTTAGAATTGGAAACAGAAGTCCATTACAACTTGGTGGATTTGGAAATCAATCAATCAGAGGAAACTCATTTGCTAATATATTTCCTCAGGCTTTTATAAATCCATTAACAGGAAATGATGTTAATTTTGGATTTACAAAACCAGTAATTCCAACAAATGTTAAACCACCAACTATTAATTATGGTAGTACTTCTTTTTCTTATTACGATTTAAAAATTGAAAGAAAATCGAGTGATGGTAAGTGGGTTGAGCAACCATCTAGCAGGGGCTCAGGTAAAATAACAGAGATTGCTCTTAGAAAAAAAATTATTTCTTTTGGATTAAAATTTAATTTAACAGATAATAAAGAAGAAAAAGAGATTGAATCAAATAATAAAAAACTTTCAACTCTTTATAAGATACGATTATTAGGAGACGTTCCTGCTGATAATGTTCTTGCTTGGAGAACAAATTATGGTCAAGTTGGTTTTGTATTAGATGATGATGATTTAGTATCTTTTGAATTAGAACAACAACAAACAGATGATGCTCCATACATAGAGTTTACTGGTAAAAATAATGTTACTGATTTTACATATAGTGCTGTTTATAGTGTTCAAACTGATAAACTTAGAGAAAAAGAATTTCTTGGTGTAGAACAAAAAATTATACTACAGCCAGGTAAGAATGATATCAGTATTGTATTAACAAAAAATTCAATAAAAGAAGAACCAACCACACCTACTTTAAGGGTAGATAGAAGTTCTGTTATATTCAATGTTGCGAATCCAAAACCAATAAGAATTGATTATCAATCAAGATTTGCTGATTATGTTACTTATTCACTTGGTAAGGTAAGTCGAAGAATTGGTACTGGAGGTACAGTAACATTAAAAGAGTCTGATTTCCAAGCTGGGTTAGGACAATACACCCTATACCTACAACCTGTATCTGAAAGAGGAGGTAGTGGTGAAGTTAGAAAAGTAGTAATTACCGTAAATAGTAAGGCTTTCATACCTGGACCAGATATTACACATATTAACTATCCTCAAAATATTAAAGGTAAAGATTTTGCAGGATTTAATGTTCCTTTTGAAATATCTTGGCAATCTATAAATACAAATTATGTTTATATCTATGTTGGTAAAGTTACTCCGAAAAACTATTTAGGAAAATACTCACCAGCTGGTGCTGCAGAATTTAATGTTGCTGATATTATTAAAAAATCAGGAAATACTTTAAATTCTAACAGAGATATTACTGTTATGAATCTTTTACTCGTTCCCTATAATACAGAGGGAGATTCAGTAACTGCTGGAAAAACCGAAGAAATTAATATAACATTTGATAAAGGTGATTTAAAACTAAGAAGAGCAAATGTTGTTCAAGATATTTATAAAGTATTTAGAAACCAATTAGATGCAAGTGGTTTTGATGAATATACATCTCCATTCTTAACTCATTATTTACATCTTGGTGATGGTGATAATAAACTAATAGGTACATGGGGTATTGATAATACAACATTTAGTGAACAATATAGAGATGGAAATGGAAACATTAGATATAGAGAAGGTGATAGAGCCATTGTATTTAAACTATATGAACCTCTTCCAAGAACGGTATCTCCCAATGATAAGATTTGGGTTTCTAAAATACAATCTGTACCTTTAATAGACCAGATTACTCTTGTTGATGATACAATAAGTGTATGTACTCCACTACAACCAAACTTTAGTGTAGAAATAAATGATGATATTGGTTATCAGATATTAGATGATTTGGTAGCAAGTGGTTCGAGTACTTCAACTGATATTGTAAATCAGTTTGTATCATCATCTCAATTATCTCTTAATAATTTGGATATTGAATTTGTAACCCAATCTACTGTTGTTGAAGAAACAGAAGGAGGGGGTTCGTATCTTAAATTATCAGGTACATCGGAATATAATTGGAAAGAATTCATTAAATACTCTTCTGCAGAAGAAAGAGTTAGAAACTTTTTCTATAAAGTTCAATTAATAGAATCTTACAATAACAAATACACCTTATTAACATCGGGTAGTGGAACAACCGAATGGACAGGTTCTGTTTCTATTTTAAATGAGGCCAACAAACAACTTGTAAAATCATCAGAACTTAAGAATGGGTTTGATGCTTTTGAAAAATGGTTATACACATCTTCTTCAGTTGGTGGATTAACATATCCTGGTGCAGGGCAGAATGAATTATCTTCATCAACAGATTCATCTGTAACAAATTGGTTTAACTCTATTGTTAATGATGCAGGTGAGTATGATGAGTATAACACATCTCGATTAGTTTACAATTTACCAAAACATATTACAAACGATGAAAAAAATACAGATTTTATTTTATTCTTTGATATGGTTGGTCAACACTTTGATATTTTATATACTCATATCAATGGAATAAACAAAAGTCGAGTACTTGAAAATAAAAAAGATATTGGAATTGCAAATGATTTAATATATCATATGTTAGAATCTCTTGGATGGAATGCAGATTCAGGAGTTCAATCTCAGTTCCTTTGGGAGTATGCATTTGGCAAACATTCAGATGGTACTGTTGTATCTGAAATGAGTGGTAAAGATAGGCAACAAGAGGTTTGGAGAAGGATTCTAAATAATTTACCATATCTTCAAAAACACAAAGGTACTAAACGAGCTCTCTCTGCTGCTTTGAGTTGTTATGGTATTCCTGCTTCATTATTAACTGTAATGGAATTTGGAGGACCTAAAGACCCAACACAGCCTGCAACTAAAAAGTTTACATTTGAAGATAGAACCGCATCAATTAATGTTAGTGGTTCATCTGCTATAAAAATAGATTGGAAACAATTTTCAAATGATTATAGTACTGATTATCCAAATTCTATTGAGCTAAGATTAAATACAGAACAAAGACAAAACCAAGAAATTATAAGTGGTTCTCAATGGTCACTACATTTACTTAAAGATACTGGTTCTATGGCTCACTTAGAACTTAGAGTAATGAGTGGTTCTACTTTAGTAAGTTCTTCAACCGATAGTGGTTCATTCTTTAATGATGAATATACTCAAATAGTAGTTAACAAACAAACTACTAATGGTGATGATGTATTTACATTTTATGCAAAAGAAGGATTTAATGAAAGAATTAGAACAAATGTAAGTGGTTCATTAACCGTAAGTGGTGTTAGTGGTTGGACAAGTGGTAGTGAAATAAAAGTAGGAGGAACAAATCTAACGGCATCTATTGATGAAATAAGATTATGGAGAACTCCGTTATCTGAATCAAGAATAGATAATCACACTTTATTACCTGATGCAATAGATGGTAATCATGTATCGGCATCAACTACTGATTTGATTTTAAGACATGATTTTGAATATCCTAAAAATAGAGGAATTGATACTGATATTAAAAATGTTGCTTTAATCACAACATATGGAACAGGTTCGGATGCAGTAAATTTTGAATCAATTGTTTCTTATCCGTATAACTATACAGCTTATGATAGAACAGTAACCGCTGATGTTCCTTCGAGTGGTGTATCTGTTGGAAACAAAATTAGGTTCGAAAGTCAAACAAAAATTACAGATTTAAGTTATAGAACAAGAGCAACAAAAAAATCATTTGACCAGGCTCCATTAGATAGTGATAGATTAGGATTATTCTTTTCTCCTATGAAAGAGATAAACATGGATATTTTAAAATCACTTGGAAGTTTTGAAATAGATAACTATATAGGTAGTCCAAATGATGAATATTCAGATGAATATAAAGATTTAAAAACTTTAAGAAATTATTACTTTGATAGATACACTTTAAACCTACATGAATATATTCAACTTGTAAGATATATTGATAAATCTTTATTTGATGTTTTAGAATCTCTTGTACCTGCAAGAGCTAAAGTTTCAAGTGGTTTATTAATAGAACCCCATATTCTTGAAAGAAGTAAAACAAAATGGACAAGACCTAATGGTGAAAAGAAAGATTATGCATCAAGTATAAATGTTGATGAAGATATTAACTTATTAGGAGAGAGTAATAACTACTTAACAGTAATAACTGCATCAAATGAAACAACATTATCAGGTGATAATATACAATATTCATCTACAATTGTAGCAGAATCTGATATTAATTTAACTTCAAATACAAACTATTATCAAAGTTCAATTGATACCGAATCTGATATAAATTTACAAGGAACTATAACAAGAAACTCTGGTTCAGATATGGGTGGTATTTCTATATCAATAGATTGCGGATTTACAGGCTCAGTACTTGGAGAATATGAAGGTGGTTCTTTTGAACAGGTAGGAAATGACCCATTATCTATTGGGGTTCTTGGATTCGGATTATATGGAAGTGGTTCTCATGCTATTAGAACACGATTAGATAAAGATAATAATTTTGTAAAAGAAAGAGTAAAAGTATTTTTGATTAATGAATCATATACAGTAGATGTACCAGAAAATATATCTGCAGATTCATCTCAAGGTAGACAATTTGTAACTCAAACAAAGTATAGAAAAAAAGTAAGTGTTTTACCATTTACAGGTTCGGATGGATTAGAAACAAATACTCCAAGTGGAGATAATATTGTATCAGCAACTCCTTTGAATGGATACTTCCCATCTCATTATAGAAATGTTGGTGATTTGACAACAGGATTAGAAAATTCATTCTTTAATGGTTCTAAACAAACAAGTGCAACTACTTTAGATGGTGGTTCACCTGTACAAACATTTACTACTAATCCTAATACTCTTAGAGTTTCTGATAGTGGTAGAGGTAGTGGAGAACCAATTTTAGAAGTAGATTAATAAAGAAAAATAACTAAAAATAATAAATGTTATATTTATATATTGAACAATAACAAGGAATT
>Ga0255772_10004088_pt1 | contig 13822 bp, 12 predicted proteins | sample 071ome_34_FD_179970 | JGI IMG/M metagenome (GOLD analysis project Ga0255772, IMG submission 179970) | Coastal salt marsh microbial communities from the Groves Creek Marsh, Skidaway Island, Georgia - 071411BT metaG (version 2) | ecosystem: Environmental > Aquatic > Marine > Intertidal zone >...
CCATTTGTTAGGAAGACACCCATTCCCTGGTCCTGGTCTCGGAATCAGAATTTTAGGCGAAGTGAATCGAAATCGTGTAGAATTACTACAAGAGGCAGATTACATTTATATTCAAAAACTACGAGATGCGGGTTGGTACGATAAAATCTGGCAAGCTGGAAGCATTTTATTACCCGTTAATAGCGTCGGTGTTATGGGTGATGAAAGGACCTACGAACAAGTGGTTGCCCTACGAGCCGTTAGTAGCACGGATGGAATGACCGCAGATTGGGTTCATTTACCCTATGAATTGCTTGCGGACATATCCAATGCAATAATTAATCGAGTAAAAGGAATAAATAGAGTAGTATACGACATCAGCTCAAAACCACCTGCAACTATAGAATGGGAATAATATGAACAAAATCTTGAAACCGATAAATATACTTTGTTTCGTTTGTTTATCCTTGTTAAGCAAACAGGCTCATGCAGCAGATACCGCTGTATTAAGGATTGGTTTCTTACTACCCATTTACAACGATTCCAATTCCAGCCAAAGTCAAAAAGCAATCGGACAGGCTGCATTGGATTACTACAGCGGAGTGAAGATTGCTTTAAGTAGATTACAAACTCTCGGTTTACACGTTAGAGTATTCACATGGGATTTAAACCTAAAAAATGACTCGACATTAATTGATATTACCAAAAGCAAGGCATTTCAGACCTTAGATGTCCTAGTGGGTCCAATAGATCAAAAATCTACAAATACGATAGCATCACATCTTCAACACACTGATTTTCTTTGGATTTCACCACTAAAACAACTGAATTTACCTAATACCGTTAATTCTCTTAATTTTTTCGCAGATGATATGTATAGGATTCGCGGTTTGATAGGAGATCTACGTATTAAATATCCCAATCACGATTGGTGTTTAGTAACTCCAAAAGAACAAAACGAAAGAGTAGCCGTTTGGATAAATGAACTTCAAAAAGCTGGGATCAGTTATAAAAAGGTCATCTACAGCAACAATAAAATCTCCCCAAAACCACCACGAAAAGAAGAGGTTTTACTGATTAACGCAGGAACCAATAACTTTTCAAAGCTATCTCAATACAAAGCGATTGCAAGAAAATACGATAGCTATATAGTTGGAGATTTAGAATGGTATCAAAACGTGATGTCTATTGATGAAGTCGATGAAAAACGGATTATTTATCCTCAGATTAATATGATTTATGGGCTTGATAGTTTGACAGAATCATTTACAAAAGAATTTGTCGACTCATCTCTTGCCGAGCCTAGTAAATTTGCTTTCATCGGATATGACCAATTAAATTACATTGGACTAAACTTTTTGGCATTAGGCCATGATTTTTATCACCATTTCCCGAAAGGTGAACACACTGGACTTATCAATAACATCCAAATCACAAAGGCGACTGATAACCAATGGGTCAATACGGGTATGAGGTTAAATCAATTGGAATTTATTGAAGTACGGGAAATAGAAAACGAAGAAGACTCCGAACAGGATAAGAACTAACACTCTCTTGAAAAGGCATCCAAGACATTATTCTATCTGTTATGAGATAATTCAAAACTACAAGGGTGACATTCCCTTTCCGCTTTACTTTCAAAATATATCAAGAATCAATAAATCCTGGGGTAGTAAAGATCGACGGTCCTACCGCGAACTATCCTATTTATACCTGAAAAATATTGAATTCTTTGAGAGGCTTACCAGTGAAGCAGAGTTCGTAGAGATCTGGAAACAACTAGAAGAAGGTACATTAGCGTATTCTGAGGCCTACTCACGATTTGAATCCCATATTAGTAAAAATATAAACATCCAACAGCTCAATGATTGGTATCATAAAACAGGTCCAGTATTCGTGCATGCATTGGCCATAGATAAACTAAAGGATATTCTCCTTTGGAATCAAGCAGAACCTACCGATTATAAAAATGTAAAGTGTTTTCCTGCTAATAGTCCTATTCAATCATGGGTAGATAAAGGATGGGCTTATGTACAAGATATTTCGAGCTTTAAAGTCATCTCTGAAAATAAAGAATCGTTTTTAGATAAGCGTATATGGGACACGTGTTCTGGTGCTGGGGGCAAGGCATTGAGCATTACAAGAATTGCGCAACCTAAGGAGTTGATATGTACAGATATCCGGCAAAACATCTTAAAAAACCTTAAAAGGAGGTTCGAAAATTCACCTTATGATACACCTATACATTTTACTTTCGATGTAGAGAGAGATTCTTTGAATGATCGACTAAAAAAGTCAGATGTTATTTTTGCTGACGTACCGTGTTCAGGTAGTGGCACTTGGCGTAGATCACCAGAACAATTGAATGCGTTTTCTACCGATTTACTTGATAATTATACATCAAGACAGGGGAAAATACTCAATCGCCTATTAGGGATGAAAATGGCAAGTACTGTTATTTATTGTACATGTTCTATTTTCAAAGAGGAAAATGAAAATCTCGTAAGAAATGCTGTTAGTGAAAATGATGAGTATCTTTTAGAGAAAGAGTCCTACCTAGGGACTGATGATTATACGGAAGGTGATTATCTATATTACGCCGTATTAAAGCGCCCATTTTAGGTAAATAGCACCCCAAGTAAATCCGCCACCAAACGTACTTAAAATCAGGTTATCTCCCTTTTTAAATTTATCCTGAAAATCCCATAAGAGTAATGGCAAAGTACCCGCTGTGGTATTTCCATATTTCTGAATATTGATCAGGACTTTGGAACTATCTAAGCCCATCCTGTCCGCAGTGGCATCAATAATACGTAAATTGGCTTGATGAGGCACCAACCAATCTACATCATCACTGCTTAGGTTATTTCTTTTCATGACCTCGTAACTCACGTCGGCCATATTCGTTACAGCAAACTTAAATACCGTTTTACCTTCTTGATACACGTAATGCTGACGAGCTTCTACGGTTTCTTTAGTCGGGGGATTCAATGAACCACCCGCGGGTTGATACAAGAAATTTCTTCCCTGCCCATCAGAATGAAGCTTTGCATCAATTACACCGAATCCCTCTTCATTGGGTTCGAGTAAGACACAACCTCCCCCATCACCAAATATGATACAAGTGTTTCTATCTGTATAATCAATTATGGCGCTCATTTTGTCTACGCCTACAACAACTACCTTTTTGTACGTACCAGATTCAATGAATTTTGCACCTGTTTGTAACGCGTATAGGAATCCTGAACAAGCGGCGCTCACATCGTAACCCCATGCATTAGTTGCACCAATTTTATCAGCAACCACATTTGCTGTTGCTGGGAAAATGTAATCACCCGTGATGGTTGCACAGATGATGATATCTATCTCATTAGGATCGATGCCTTTCTTCTCCAACATTGGTAGAATGGCACGAGCGGCCATATCAGAGGTAGCCTTTCCTTCTTCTTTAAGAATACGTCGTTCGTGTATACCTGTACGAGTTCTTATCCATTCATCACTCGTATCAACCATCTTTTCTAAATCTGCATTGGTCAATACAGTTTCAGGAACATATCCGCCAACTGCGGTAATTGCCGCGTTAATCTTCATTTTTTATTCGTTTTCGGTCAGCAATATAGTAAATGCATCCTCAACCTTACGACAAAAATCACTTTCAACTGATTGTTTTGCCAACTCAGCCATTTTAACAAACGTTTCAGCTTTAGAAATTCCATGTCCAACAACAACTGGTGCTTTAACACCCAATACAAGTCCCCCACCGTGATTTTTAAAATTCAATCCATTTAGGAAGTCATCTTGCACTCCACGCTTCACAAGTTGGTAGTAAAATCCTTCAATAATTTTTACCATTACATTTCCGGTAAACCCATCACAAACCAATACATCATGGTCATCGGTGAAGATGTCTCTACCTTCAATATTTCCTATGAAATTAATCTGATCGGTCTCTCGCAGTAACTTATTGGCTGCACGAGAAAGTATACTACCCTTCTCATCTTCTTCACCAATATTCACCAATCCTACACGTGGATTTTGGATGTTCAATATAGACTCGGCATAGATACTACCCAACAATCCAAATTGCTGTAAATGTTCTGGCTTATTATCTGCATTTGCGCCAACATCTAAAACAATTCCTGGCTGTCTAGATGGTTTGGATACCGTGGTAAGTAAACTAGGGCGATCAACTCCATTAATCGGCTTTAGTATTTGAATTGAACCTACCAACATGGCTCCAGTATTACCGGCACTTAAAAAAGCCGAAATACCACCCTGAGCCAAATCCATAAAGCCCCTAAAAATACTAGAATCTCGTTTTGAAGCCATCGCTTTCACAGGGTGCTCCCCCATTTCAATGACTTCAGAACAATGCACTGTATGCAAACCATCCAAAGAAATCCCTTCCTTGACAGCTGTTTCCTCCACGATAGCCTTATCGCCATAGAGGTAAAAATCTATTTCGGGAAACTCTTGTTTTGATAGGCTAGCTCCCTTTATTGCTTCGAGTGGCGCAAAATCGCCACCCATAGCATCGATACCTATTTTCGTCATGAGGGTTAATCTTCGTTACGACCCTTCATTACTTTAACCCCGCGATACATACCTGTTTCTAGGTTCACACGGTGATAAAGCGAAACGTCACCCGTTACTGGGTCTGCGATCATTGGTCTCACGCTTAACTTGTCATGTGTACGACGCTTGTCTCTACGAGTTTTGGATATTTTTCTCTTTGGATGTGCCATAATCTCTTATTTCTTATTCAATAACTTTTTTAAATCGTCCCATCTAGGGTCGGTTGTTTCTTGTTTGTTTGTTTTCTCTGATTTATTTGAATGTTCAAGGTGAGTCAACATGTCTTGATTACAAGGTTTCTCATTAAGATCATCACAATTTTTAACCATTGGTAAAGCGGGTAAAAAACTCTCGTATATACTCTTAGCGATGTTGAACTTAAAGTCATTCGCTGTTAGATACACAATATCTAAGCCAACTTCCTCAGCTTCGTTCACCTTACTAAACTCAGAGTTTAAATGATAAATCACCTTAAATGAAGCCTCAACTGGATAATCCAGACTCTCCAAACAGCGATCACATTGCAAGCCAATACGTCCTTTAGTGGAGATATCAACCACAGCCATGGTAGCCGTTTTGTCAACATTGGCCTCTGTTTTCAAGTCTGCACTCAGTACTTGATCATTCTTAAATAACTCAAAGAACGCTTCATCTAACTCATACGTGTACTGATGATTTCCGTTTTGCAGTTTGACGTGCTCAATATCGAAATCTCTCATCATAGAACAGTATTCGTTAAACGAACGGCAAAGATAAATAAATTCAATGTATTATCAGTTATAAACAAAAAAAAGGGCCTCCGTAAAGAAGCCCTTTTAGTATAGATAAATAGACAATCAATATTCCCAAACGTCGTGCTCGAAAATAAATAAGTCGTTTTTAATCTTATCTGATTCCAAAAGCGCGGCTACACCGTCACCCTTAAACTCGGTTTTACCCGAAATGTATTGGTCATCCCAATCCGTTCGTTTCACAATATAACTATCGAAGATACGATGCAGATTGATTTGCTGATCCCAATTCAAACGCATGGCGTCGTTGTATCGGTTAAAAACCTGACTCTTCGCCAAGGTTGGACGGCAATCATCCATTTTTAACCAGAACGGACGACTTTCACCAACCATTTTCTTTTTGGTTGAACCATCTGGTTGAGGTTCATCTATGAAGTTTGGTTTGAGAGGCGCAATCCCAATGATGATTGGTTTTAGCTCACCGTGTTTGTAATCAAACACCCAATCTTCCATGATTTCAAACTTCTTGATATCCTCCCATTTGAACTGAACGATGATGGTTGAATCCATGTAGTCATCAGCCGTCGCGGTTTCAGGATCAATTCCTGACATCAATACAGGTACTTCGTCTAACGAAGAGGTTTCCTCTACTATTTTCTCAGGTGTTATGATACGATTGAAAGAGTCATTCGCATAGGCTCTAACTAAACCCTTCGTTCCTAACTCCCAAAAGACTTGGGAAATAGGACTTCTTGGCCAGGTCCACGCCTTATTCAATTTCTGTCTCAAATCAATCACCCTCCAGATACGACGACGGAACTTCACATCTGCTTGACGCAGGTATGGACGTTGAATCACCAATTGATCACCGTGTAACAATGAAATATTGGTGTCCTGATTAACGTATTCCGGCTCATAATGAGCAGCTGGCTCATCATCATAATGCGTACCAATTGCTTCAACCGTGATTTTTGGAGGTGCTGGTTTAGCCTCTTGAGTTGAAGAAGATCCTAAAGATACATCCTCTGATCCTGAATCGTCATCGCCTCCTCCGGATCCCCAACCTCCGCCCCAACCTTGTGCATTCAAGGATAAAGAGCTCGCTAGGATTGTGAAAAATATGAATTTACGTATCATTATAATTTATTATTTAACTATCGCACTGGCGTTGTCCAATAGACGTTGAGTTCCATCAGGACCTACAGCCGTGATATCCGAGAAGGACATTAAGTCACCCGACCCAAGAAGCCCCAATACGCCTTTAATAGGTGCTAAACTTGCACTTCTACTTGTAGCGAACCGTGGACCATTTGTTCTACGACCAACTGCCATAAACTTATAACCTGTCACTTTAAAACGAACGCCTTCGTAAACGAAACCGTTTAGTACAGCTGTTGCAGCTTTTTGAAGTTTCAGGGCATTCACGTTCACCGCACCTTTAAATTCTACACCTCCACATTGAAAACGCGGATCTGGAACACGGTTAACCTTGAATACTTTTTCGCCCATGGATTTTACACGACCATCTGGAAGACGCACTGCCACTTGTATTTTTACACGGGCATCTGTACGCTTCTTGATTTGCACTTTGTAACGACCCTTCGATCCAATAATTCTTGCTCTGGTCGGACCGCCTTTTTCGTTCACTATTCTAACCAAATAGTTTGAAGGATCAATTCCACCTACAGATATGGAAACTGGGTTTTCAAGACCTACATAGAAAACGGCAAGCGCATCAGCTGAAATTGCAGCAGAAGGAGCGAAAGCCGTAAATTCAGCTTTACCAACCTTGATTTCTTCACCTCCACCTGGTTTAGGAACAGAGATTTTAACGTCAAGAGTATTGGTACCTGGAGATTGTGGAGTTACCTTATATTTACCTACCCCAGCTTCTACAGGAACGGAACTTCCGTTAACAAAAACCTTCATATCAGCCTTTGAATTGTAGGCCGCTAAAAGGATGTCAGCTTCATAGGTTTGGCCTGTTACTACAGCACCTGTTTTGGCAGCTACCACTGGGATAATCGCATCAAATTTAAAGTCAGCCGCACTAACAGACTCAGCTAGTGCCTGACAAACCTCAGATTCTAACACCTTCGCATCGTTCTCAACCTTCGACAAGATTGCAAAAACCGCCGCCAATGGTGTACTGTGGAAATAAACCTCAGCCCAATGCAGTGATTTTCCTTCTCTATCGGTAAGTTTTTCAGATTTGTTTGAAAATGGATCCTTGACTAAACCAGCAACCAAAGAAGTCTTTCTCGCCAATTCGTTCATTTTCCCTTTCAAGAAAGAACGCGTCTCTTTGTTTTTACCCAAGTTTGTATCGTTCTGTGCCTTCTTAAGTAGACCTAATAAATCAACACGAGCCTGGTTAATCGCTTTCTCTAGGTCTTTACCTCTTTTACCACCATTTTCCTCGTTAAAATAACGAACGTGGTCGTCTAGGTTATCGCCAGATACTAACTCAGGCATCTCACCAGCTTTGGTCTCAACCCAAGGATATTTTTTAAAAAACTTATGATCCTTTTTGTTCTCTTCTGGTATGTTAAATCCAGCCTCTGGTTTGATATTCTTATCGTTAGGGTCTTGGGCACCCTGGGAATAACGCAACAAATGCGTTTTGATCTCATGGATATTATCTACAAAAGATTTAGTAACCTTATTCGCCTCACCGGTGTATACCAAAGCTGCTTTTGCCGCATCGTTATCGGAAGCAATCTTACTTAATTGCTTAACCATTTTAACGGTTTTTGCGTCAATATTCGCTGTGGATTTTGATAATGAGTTATCAATAACCGTGAAGGCGAGTAGGATTTCTTTCGTTACGTTCAACGCCAAAAGAGCAGTCAACACGAGATACATCATGTTGATCATTTTCTGACGTGGACTTACTTTTCCTCCTGCCATATTTCTCTATTCTTAATTTTATGTAAGACTAACGAAAGGTATTAACCTTTATTTCCCATGGCACTCAACATGTTGCCATAGATGTTATTTAAGTTAGATAGATTCTGATTCAATTGACCAATCTCATCCTTGAATTGAGCCGTTGCTTGCTCTGATTCAGACAAGTTGTTCATTACATTAGATAATGAACTTGAGAAAGATCCCAATGTGTCAGAAACAACCGCTGAACTATCTGCAATATTTCCCATGTTTGAAGTCGCCTTATTTGTAGCGTCTACATATTCATTAGTAGCAACTGCCGCATTAGAAAGGGAGCTCATTTCTTTAACATTTGAGCTTAAAGAAGTCAATCCAGAACCTAGGCTTTCGATCAATTCAGGACCCACTTTAGCTTGGCTTAACATTGAATCTAATTGTTGAGAGACTCCAGCACCATTAGACTTTTTAGAAGGATCACCTCCAGCTAATTCAGGATAAACCAAAGACCAATCTGGCTCTGAGTGTACTGGTTCAAATGCAGAAATGGTAAAAATAGCTGCCTCAGTAAGAAGTCCTACGGAAAGCATGATATTAGCACCCGCAAGGTGAAGAATTTTGAAAAGCGCTCCTACGATTACGACGGCCGCACCCACACCATAAATAAAATTCATGGTCTTTTTCCACTTTTTCGATTCAAAAAAACTTTTGCTCATTTTAAATTTAGTTAATTTTAGTTTGGTTTATTGTTTGTTATGTATTGTTCTTAATTATTTGGTGTCCAAAATTGAACGACCGATATATTCCTGTACGCAGCGGAATCCAACGTAACACTTACTTGTATCTTGGTACTCATAAGTACGCGCTCCACATTCTATGTAATAACCTACATCTTTCCAGCTACCGCCACGGATAACCTTCCTTTTACGTGAAATAGGAATAGACTCAATTTCCTGCTGCTCTTTTGCATCTTCAGAATGTTCCTTGATGTACACGTTGTAATTACCGTTTAGGTCGTGTACAAAAGAATTATTGGTTTCATCCCAAGCCGTACGTGTCCATTCGGATACGTTACCAGACATATTATACAAACCGAAGTCATTCGGGAAATAACTGTCTACTCGAACCGGATAAACACCACCGTCGCTCGCACCATAATCACCACGAAGTGGTTTAAAGTTTGCTAACATACAACCTTTGGAGTTACGCGCATACGGTCCACCCCAAGGGAAACGATTACCAATACGACCACCTCTTGCGGCATATTCCCACTCATACTCGGTTGGCAACCTGAAATCTTCGGTATTCGGCAATCCCACATGGTCCCAGTATCCTTGTTTTAGCTGTGAACGCCAGTGACAAAAAGCTCTAGCTTGTGCCCAGTTTACACCAACAACGGGGTAATCATCGTAACGTGGATGCCAGAAGTATTTGCGCGCCATAGGTTCGTTGTAAGAGTATGTAAAGTCTCGTATCCAACAAAGTGTATCTGGATAAATCAACACATCCTCATCCACAATAAATTGCTCACGATTTTTGGGGTTGTACTTATCCCTGTCGATATCGGCAGCCAATGCAAGATCGAACCACTGGTAATGGTATTTTAACTTTCTAGTATCTATTTGGCGCTTAAAACGGAACCTTTCAGCACCTTGGTAATACATTTCACGATAGAGTATATCGTCGAAGTTTTCGTTCTTGCTCTTGTATTTAGGATCTAATGGCTCGTTATAATTGATGTATTTGATAGGATCACCGTTATTATCAACTGCGTTTGGATCGTAATAGTCATCCATAGGGTCACCATTATCGCGCGAAACAAACAACGCAACACCTTCGGAAGGTTCCTGAGATTTATTCATTAGTACACGAAGTACACCGTCAGGTATCGCTTGATCTAAAACCGATCTAGACATAGAATCTATCACGTAACTTACAAACTGACGGTATTCGTTATTGGTTATTTCAGTTTCATCCATCCAGAAACCAGAAATCGTCATTTGCTTGTTAGGCTCAAGATAAGATTGAAAAATATCTTGTGTTCCTTGACCGGTATGAAACGTACCAGAGCGCACGTACACCATTCCCGGCGGTTGAGGATGAAGCCACGGACTTCTTCCTTGGACACCGATAAGGTCTCCAGTATCACCTGGACAACCTGCTATGAATACCGCAACTGCAATCATCGCTATACCTTGTATTTTGCGTGATTTTCTTGCAATTCTGCTCACATTCATTGCTTTTCCTAAAGAGATGAAATCCTTCAAACGGTTTTTCATGATCATATTCTTTTATTTCAAGTATAATTCTTGTGAAGTTGCAAAAATATGGAAACTCGTCGATTTTCCAATCTATTCACTCCTTCGACATCTTTAACGATAATATTTTGTGTTTATTGTGTGTGGATAAAATTAATCTACATTCGGATCACGCTGCATCCAACGAGGGTGGCGATAAATCTTTGGTGGACGATCAGGTAAGGTAAAGTTGAAACAGTAATTCACTTGCAGCTCATGCGTACCAAAACTGGTGCGTCGAACATTGGACAATGTTATATCGTATGAATAACCTACTCTTAGCGTTTGTTGTTGGCCAGTACCTGAGGCACCGATGGGCACATAATAACCGAGCATCAAACTCAAGGCATCAATACCAGCTATGTAACTTCTTAAATTAACGCCGGCAGCATACAAGCTGTTGTATGTCACCATACCTTGAATGTCTAATTCAGGCTTGATAAAACCTCCATCCTCACCCATTGCTGACTTTAAAAGAACCGCGGGTTCTAAGCGCAAAGCAGGGTTTCCAAGAAATTGTTCCATTCTAGTTCCTCCTGCAATGTATAAGTTTGGTGTTGTAGCCGTAGCGACGATATTACTATTCCCTACGTTATATTGAAACTGACTGGGTAGCATATTGGTCATACTTAATGATGCCCAAATTCCATCCATGATATTCGGATTGGTATAATATGCCCCTACTCCCATATTGATTTTGGTATCTCCGGTTAACCCAGTTGGTATGTTAGGGTCGTTTGGATCGTGGTAACGAAGTTTTGTTCCGTCAAGTTGTTTTGTGAGTGACGTAATTTCTAATCCCACACGAATACCAGAACCATCGGGTAATTCATAAGCACCTGCAAGTCCACCTCTAAAGTAGGTGCTGTTTTCGTAACCCAATTGATCAGAAATAAATGCGGCGTAGGCTCCTCCCACATTCTTTTTCTCCTCTCCAATCTTCCAACGAATTGGAGCACTAAAACCAACACCAGTCGTTCTTGGATTAATTCCTGTTACAATTTGGTTAGGATTTCCTGCTGGGAAACTCGGATTTTGCGCACCAATCAACGGAGATTCATCATCATAACCTACCCACTGCTGATGATTTATTGCGTTTAAGCAAAAATTATTCGAAGCACCCGCATAGGCTGGGTTGTACAATAATTTGTTGTAAGCAAAGTGTGTGTAGGATGGATCCTGCTGTGCTTGTAGCTGCAGAATGAATAATCCACCGAGCAACAACGCGGCACTTTTTGCTTTGAATTTCATCGATGAAACCATAGAATTCAATGTTTAACAAATATGGGGGAATAATCATTACTGAACAAATAATTTTAAAGCACCCAAAGAACCTTGAATTTCAAATGACCTTGGTCTTACCACATTACTAATGGAGTAACCAATTGCTATCATATTATTATACAAATGATTAGGCTCAAAACCTTTCGTACACTCTTGACCTTTCTTTACTAACGTGAGCAATTCGTGGATAACACCCAAAATTTGCCAATGGTGTCTACTTTTTTAATCGCCATATTTGTGTACATAATATTTCAACCAAACATGCCGAATATATTAGTTGTAGACGATGAAGCCCCAATCAGAGAAACGCTGAAGGAGATTTTAGAATACGAGAACTTCGAGGTAACCCTTGCTGAGAATGGTGAAAAAGCATGGCAAATAATCCAAAAGAATGACTTTGATGTTGTTTTATGTGATGTAAAAATGCCTGGAATTGACGGTGTTGAGCTTCTGGAACGTGTTCATGCTATTAAACCTGAGACTCCTGTGGTCATGATTTCGGGGCATGGAAACGTAGAAATGGCCATCGACAGCACCAAAAAAGGGGCCTTTGACTTCATCACCAAACCACCCGATCTTAATCGTTTGTTAATCACACTTCGGAACGCAATTGATCGTAATAACTTGGTTGTAGAAACCGCGGTACTCAAAAGAAAAGTTGCGAAAACCTTTGATATAATAGGCGAAACTCCGGCTATCACAAAAATCAAAGATACGATTGAAAAAGTTGCCCCTACAGAGGCACGTGTGTTAATTACGGGTGAAAATGGGACAGGTAAAGAGTTAGTTGCTCGCTGGATACACGAAAGAAGCACAAGAGCTAATAATCAATTGGTTGAAGTTAATTGCGCCTCTATACCTACTGAACTTATCGAGAGCGAATTGTTTGGTCATGAAAAAGGCAGTTTTACATCCGCTATTAAACAACGAATTGGGAAGTTTGAACAAGCACATGGTGGTACACTTTTCCTAGATGAAATTGGCGATATGAGTATGGCTGCTCAAGCAAAAGTACTCCGCGCGATTCAAGAAGGTCGTATAAACCGTGTGGGTGGCGACAAGGAAATCAAGGTAGATGTGCGAATTGTTGCCGCCACCAATAAGAATCTCCTTGAAGAGATAGAAAAGGGGAATTTTAGAATGGATTTGTATCACAGATTGTCCGTTATACTCATACATGTTCCAACATTGAACGAGCGTACAGATGATATCCCACTAATCGCAGATAAATTCTTAAAAGAAATTTGTTCAGAAAACGGATTAACTGAAAAATCATTTTCCAAAGATGGATATGCTGCTTTACAAGAGGTAAACTGGACAGGAAATATTCGTGAGTTACGTAACGTTGTTGAGCGATTGGTGATTCTATCTGGTAAAGAGATTACGGGAGATGATGTTTACATGTACAGTAATCCTGCACAACGAGGATCGGATCCTTTTGGCGTCGTTGATGAATATCAAACCCTCCAACAATTCAGAGATTGGGCAGAAAAAGTTTTTATTGAGCGCAAATTGATACAGAACAATTGGAATGTGGCTAAAACCGCGGGTGAAATTGACATCCAAAGAAGCCACCTTTATAATAAAATTGACAAATACAGCCTTAAGCGCCGATAAAAGATGGACACCCAAGTGGGTTCGAATATTGGGATAGCCAAAAAGTATTTGGATGATGGTTTCGCGGTAGGTATTCCTACTGAAACGGTTTATGGATTAGCGGCTAACGCTTTTAATGAAGATGCTGTAAGTCAGATATTTAAAATAAAGAATCGTCCAGTCTTCGATCCATTGATTGTTCATGTAGCAGATTTAGAAGCTGTCGGCAGGATTACCACCCATATTCCGGAGAATGCTAAGAAGTTAGCCGAAGAATTCTGGCCTGGACCATTGACATTGATTCTCAATAAATCTTCTCTCATTTCAGATTTGGTCACTTCAGGACAATCAACTGTTGGTGTGAGAATTCCTCGTCATGCACTTACTTTAGATTTGTTAAAGGCACTAGAATACCCATTAGCAGCGCCTTCAGCCAATCCGTTCAAATACGTCTCTCCCACCTCTGCGCAACAT
>Ga0255772_10004090_pt1 | contig 13819 bp, 10 predicted proteins | sample 071ome_34_FD_179970 | JGI IMG/M metagenome (GOLD analysis project Ga0255772, IMG submission 179970) | Coastal salt marsh microbial communities from the Groves Creek Marsh, Skidaway Island, Georgia - 071411BT metaG (version 2) | ecosystem: Environmental > Aquatic > Marine > Intertidal zone >...
TAACTTTATAAAAGATCAATTATTATTTAGAAGACTATGATCTTATGAACATTAGTTTTATAATTATTTGAATGTAAATGATTGTAAAACTAATAACGGCAAATTTTCTAAATTTGGAGTTAATTTAGTTAATTTATTGATACTATTTATAATTATTTCATTTGTATTAGTTTTATTTACTATTATAAAATAATAATCTTTATTATAATTATAATTATATCTTTTATTATTTAATTCATCTTGTAATATTTTATTTAATTCTCCGTTTTTATAAAATTTATATATATCTAATTTATATGAAGTATATGATTCTACACATAGAGATAAATTACCTATATTATCACTTGTAGTTATAGTTGAAGTTTTTATATTTATCGGTAAATAAGATTCAGAAAAATAATCATATATAGCAATATCATACCAACTTCGTTTCTTTGGAATTATTATTTTATTTGTAAATTTATCTAATAATAATGTTATTATTATTTCTTCATCATTTATACTATTACATCTTCCGTCTATATTATTTTTACTTAAAACTATATTACATTTTTGTAAATAATTAAATACTTGTTGTAAAATAATTGGTAATTGTTTTTTTCTTATTACATGCATTCTATATAAAGCTTGGATTTTTATCAAACATATAATATCATTATCAGACCAATTATTCATCAAAATAAAATAAGTTAATAATATAATATAGAAGAACTATTGTGTATATAATAAATATAATCAATTTATTCATTTTTTTTATTATTGGATATAGAAAAAAAAATGAATATTTTAATATAGAAATTATATACCATTATATTACTATAACAGTTTTTAGCCTTATTATTCAGATGCCTGTTAATCTTTATAATTTTGAATGGTTTTATTCTAACAAAGACACATTCACTATTAAACAATTAGAAGACATTATCACTAAAGCAAGAGAAGCTTATTATAATAAATCTAAACCAATTATGGATGACGATGTATTTGACGCATTATTTGAACTATTAGAAGAAAAAGACCCACATAATAAATTACTTATTAATGTCGGTGCAAATATTGGAGATAAAAAAGCATTTAAATTACCATATTTTATGGGTTCTATGAATAAATATAAAGATGAAAAATCTATTAAAAATTGGGTCAGCAAATATAAAAATGAAGACTATATTATTACTGATAAATTAGATGGTATATCTGTTCTATTACATTTTAATAAAGCAAACAAAAAATATCATCTTTATACTCGTGGTAATGGTATATATGGAACTGATATTACTCATATTACTAAATATATTAATAAATTACCTTCTATCACTCAATTACATAAAGCTACAAAAGAAGATTTATATATAAGAGGCGAATTAATTATTAGTAAAGAATTATTTACCAAATATTATAAAACATCAACAGAAGCCAGAAATGTAGTTTCAGGATTAGTTGGTGCTAAAACCAAAAAAGAAGATGAATTAAAATATATTGATTTTATCGCTTATGCCGTATATAAACCAGATAATTTAACTCCATTACAACAATTACAACTTATTGAATCATATAAATTTACTTCAGTTCATTATAGTTGTGTTAATGAATTAACATTAAATAATCTGTCTAATGTTTTACAAGAAAGAAAAGCATCTGGGGCTTATCAAATTGATGGATTAGTTATTTATTTTAATAAATATTATCAAGTTGTAGAAGAAGAAAATCCTAAACACGCTTTCGCTTTTAAAAGTATTTTAACACAAAACACCGCACAAGTAATTGTAAAAGATGTTGAATGGAATATTTCAAAAGATTGCTATTTAAAACCAATTGTGCATTTTGACCCTATTGTCTTAGATGGGTGCACTATTCAAAAAGCTACTGGTAAAAATGCTGCATTTATTCAACAAAATAAAATAAATATTGGTAGTAAAATATTAATTGTTCGGTCAGGTGGTGTTATACCAGATATTGTTAAAGTTTTAACAACATCAGAAAATCCATTATTTCCAGATATATCAATTAATAATTATCATTGGAATGAAAATATGACAGATTTAGTTGTTGAAAATTGTGATAGTGATGATTATAAATTACGCAGAATTGAGTTTTTCTTTAAGAATATTGAAGCTAAAAATATTAGTATTGGTATCTTAAAAAAATTATTTGATGCCGGATTTGATAGTATATTTAAAATATTATATATTACTAAGCAACAAATTATTACCGCAAATATTGATGGATTTAAAGAAAAATTAATATCTAATATTATTGATTCAATTAAAAATGCACTTGATAATTTAACATTAGATAAAGTTATTGTTGCATCTAATGAATTAGGAAGAGGATTTTCAAAGAAATATGTTACACTATTATTTAATAATTTTCCTGATTTAAAAACTAATATTGATGCGCGACCAACATATGAACAATTAATTTCTGTTAAAGGATTTGGTGATTCAATTGCTAAACAAGTTAGTCAAAATTATTCTATTCTAATAGATTTTATAAAAAAAAATAAATTAGAACATTTATATAATACAACTAATGAAATTATTCAAACAAATACATCAAATGAAAATATTAATAATAAAGTATTTGTATTTACTGGATTTAGAAATAAAGATATTGAAACCGAAATTACACAATTAAATGGTAAAATAACTAATTCAATATCTAAAAATACTGACTATTTAATTGTCAAAGATGAAGCAGCTAAAACAAACAGTAATTCAAAAATAGATAAAGCACATTTGTTAAATATTACAATCTTATCATTAGATGAATTAAAATTACTATTATGAATTATTACTTATAATTGATATTATATATATAAAAAAATTTTTTTTATTTAAGACAATTTCGAATTTTCAGAAATTCGTAAAATCCTAAAAATTTATCAATTAAGGGGGATTTAAAGGAATCCGGTTATAAAGAATTTTGCCAGAATTATCTATAAATTTGTAATAATTATATTTATAAGTTTTCTTTTATATAAAAAAAAATAAAAAAAAATAAAAAAAAAATAAAAAAAAAATTATAATAATTATTATTGATATTTATAAATAATTTTGGCAGAATTTCTTATAAGGCATTGCTGCCTTAAACATATAATAATTAAATATACTTAAGCGCAAGGTCATAAGGAAGGAGAGACGCTCTCCGCCAAAGGTACCCATTTCTTAAATTTATTATTATAATAACATTCAAATGAAATCTTAATATTACAGTTCTTAAATTCAAATATTTTTTGCATCATTTTACTTACTTTTAATGTCGGAATTATAATATCATCGCGTTTTTCACCTTGTAGTGTATATAAATTATATACATCAGGCAAGTTAGTCTTTTCAATATTAAATACTTTAATCTTTTTCTCATCTAATTTAGAATCTTTATCTATAGATGTTTTAGTTAATATTGGGTCTATTAATTGTTTTGGTTGTTCCATAGATAATAGTATTGGTTCTTGTATTGATTCTTGTATTGATTCTTGTATTGGTTCTTGTATTGGATCTTGTATTGGTTCTTGAATTTTATTAATATTATTAAAATTATTTGTTTTAAAATTATCTATTACATCACTTTGCAAAGTATCTTTTATATCTTTATCTTGAATTTGTTCATGTAACTGCTCTAAATCAGTTTTTAATATTATATTATTTTTCTGATATTTAACACGAATTGTATCTTTAATTAAACTATCATCAAAATTATATAATATGCTTTTCTTTGTCAAATATAATGGAACAAAATATATACCACGACAAGCATATGGTAATTGTCTTGCAAATTCATCTACCAAATACTTTAATTGAGTTGGGTATACATATTTTTTAATTTGAAATTTACATATATCATATTTATCAGATATATATTGTGTTTTAAATAAGTTATATAATATATTTAATCGTTCCATAATTGTATGATTTATTAAATATTGACCTTTATGAACTATAATATCATTAATTAAAAATAACCAATTTGTATTTTCACCTTTTGGTTTAATCATCTCTCCATCAATAATTGTATCATTAAATAATTCATCATCAAAATGTAATTTTGTTAAAATAATTCTGGGTATAGTATAACCACTTTGAATTTTTTTATCTATAAATATTATTTGATTTATTGAATTAATTTTAGTTAAATATAGCAAATATGGATTACCATTCGATTTTAATGTAGCCAAATATGGGTATTTATTAATTTTACCAACACTAATTGTTGAATCATATTTTTCAAAGTGTTTTACTATTATTCTAATATTATAATTATTTTCTAAATCTAATAGTAATTTATTTTTAAATTGTTCGTCTTTAATATTCCATCCAATTTTATCACAAAAACTAATACGACCTAATTGCATAATATATAACTATATTAAACGCAAAAATAAACTATTATAAGTATATTATATGTATATATAAAAATTATTTTTATATTCATTTTTTTTTATCATTTCATTTTTTATAAATATTTTGTTAAATCTGATAATAAGAGATTAGACAATTACACCTTTGTGAAATTTAAATGCCGATTTTTATTTTATTTTTTTATAATAAAAGTCGGCATTTAAAATTATAAAAGGTGTAAAATAATTAATTATACATTAATGAATAATTTAACTTATTATTTATCAGGTGTGCGAAATAAAAAACTTTCAAATGCTTTTGAAAGTATAAGACTTAGTGAAATGAAAACATTTAACAAAAATACTAATATTCTTATTTCTTTACAATTAAAAAAATCACCAAAAAAAATAGAATTTGCTAAAGAAAATAATATCAATATAATATATTTAGATTTTTTACCAATTAAATATGATAATACAAATAAAAATAGTCAAAAAAATTTAATTATTGATAATATTTTAAATAATTTACCTAAAAAAATTAATTTAAAAAAAAATATATATTACATAAATTTTGCTGATTATACATATAAATCTACTATTACTATTATAGATAAACAAAATAAAATAGCATATATATATTTATCATTATTAGTTATTGATATTAACACAAATAAAATTAAAAATAATAATAAAGTACAAAATTGCTATTCATTTGAACATAATAATAATTATTATTTCTATGATTACACTAATAATAATAAAAACACTTTTAATTTTATTGTAACTCATAATGAACCAATTAATATTATTAAATACGATGATTATAAAATGTATAACTATTTTTTTACTGATGATAATACATTCAAAAATCCAACTGGTATAAATATTTTATTTATAAAAGATAATAAATACAATATATTTACATCTGTCGTTGATTTCAAAAATTTTGAACTTAAATATAATAATAAATATAATAAAATTTTACCAAATTTTAATGATGTTATTAAATATAATATTATATCATATAGATATTATGATTCTTATCATTATTTTATTACTACAACTAATGTGTATGTTTATAAATTCAATAAATATATAGATGTTTATGATATTAATGATGTAAAAAAACAAATGTTTCAAAACTATATTGACACAAAAGAAAAAATTTTATCAAAACAAAAAAATAAATATAAAAGACAACCAGTAGATAATATATATATATTTAATGATGAAAACCAATTATTTAATTATTTTATGAAAATCTTTAATAAAAATAATTATAAATTAAATGGTAATGAAAAAATAAAAGCTTTAGATACTATTGGTTATTTTTCAGATAGTATAATACTTAACGATTTACAAAAAACAACTTATAAACTATAAAATATTGTAAATAACTTATAATATACAAATTTACACTTTGTGAAATTTACACCACTTCTTCAATAAGTATAGGATATTTAATAGAGATATCAATGGTGCGTTAAATATCTTAAAAATAGGTAAAAATTGGATAGAACAAAAAGAAGAACATCCAATTTTTACAAGAAAAAAAAAATCAAGGATGAAGTTATAACTTCATCTTTCCTTTCTGCTGTGGTTTTTTATAAAAAAAAGATGACACTTGCGGTTGTCCCATTTTATAAAAAACCACAGAGATGATAAGAATGTAAAATATCTATATTCAATTCTTTATTATTATATTTTATACATTGAATAATTATTATTTTTATAAATTCGTAAAAAATCGATTTATATCTTTTATTACATTATAAACATTATTTTTTTCAGTATAAATATTTTCATGTAATATTAAATTCATTAAATCAATTATATTATTATGTTGTGCATAATAATAAATACATTTATAATTATTTAATTTAATATCAAATTTATTTTTATGAATTTCTTGAGAATCTAAAGTAATGATTGAATCATTTAAATAATTTAAATTATATTTTATAAATGTTATAAAACTAAATAAAATTTGTGAAATTTTATTATTATATGATATAACATTTATTTTTTTATTATATAAATTTAAATATATATTATTATAAGTTATAATATTTAAAATATTTAATTTTTGTAATATATTATATTTATCTATTGTATCATCTTTAAATAAATCTTTAATAGCTATATCTGTTATAACATTTTTATAAGACATATTTTTTGGATAATTTACATAAAATATTTTTCTTTGAATAAAAATTGGAACAATTAAATCATATATATATATTATTAAACCAATAAATTTCATAACAAAATTAATAAATACACTATTTTTTAAGTGAAAGTTACCAGATTTAATTGGACATGAAATAAACATTACTTTATCTATATAATTTGTACAATTAATATATTCTGAACCAAAATATCCATTTTCACATAATTTTATCATCTCTATTAGTGTATTACCACCCATACTATGACATATAAAATCTAATTTTTTATCATCTTTACACCAATTTTTATAAATTGGTTTATATATAATATTATTGGTATAATAATGATTATGAATATTATTTTTATTATTATTTTTTCCATTATAATTAACATTATTTCCAATTATACAATTAAATAATTCACATGCTCTATCGTGATTAGATAAAGTTGGACTAATTTCAGGAATAATAAATTTTTTTTTATTATTATCTTTAAATTTTAAAATTTTCCAATAATTTATATTAAAAAAATTATCATTATCAAATCCTGCAAATCCATAAATAAATATAATATCATTACGTATATCAATATTTTTATATTGTTGATTAATTTTTTTAGTTTGAAAATTTTTAAATAATGAATAAAATAAATATTTTATATTATATATTATCGTCATACATATATAATAAAAAATATTTATTGTTTTAATATTATACATTTTATATATAGATTAAATAATATTATTTTTTTATTATTATTTAATAAATAATAAAAAAATTTATATTATTATGTTTATATATATTACATATTGTATAAATATAATAATTGAAAATATAAAAAATAAATTTCAATTATTTCATAATAATTATTTATATAATAAAAAAAATAAAAATAAAATTAATGATTTATGTTTTCATATATTAGGTGTTGGCACAGGTCATATAACACAAGCAAAAGTATTATATGATATATATTTACAAAATGGTTATAAAATTCCATATATTATTTATGCATGTAAAGATAAAAAAAATATTAAAAATATAGAAAATTTATTTAAAAATAGTTTAGTTATTCATAAATATATGAATATAACAGAAAAAGATATAAATAATTATAATTTAAATATAAAAACAGCAATAAAAGTAATATATTATTATTTTAAATATTATAATATATTGAAATATAAAGCAGATTTATATATATCATTTGGAACACATGTTCCATATATAATTTATAATAAACAAATAATTATTACTAATGTAATTTTAATAAATGGTTGGAAAGAAAAATTATATTCAAATATATCAAAAATAATTTCCACGAATAAAATATATTCAATATTATTTAAAAATAATTTAACTAATTTAACATTACCATCATTAATAAATATGAATAAAATTAATAGAGATAATATTGATAAAAAAATGTGTATTGCTTATAGTGTAAGTGGATTTACTTTTTTTAATACTTTAATAGAAATTGCAAAAAATAATAAAAAGTATACTTTTTATTATTTTACTAACTATATTACTAATAACAATAATAATATTGATATACCCGAAAATATAATTTTGATGAAAAAAGATTTATTTACATTTAAAGAATATCTTTCAAAAACTACATGTGTTTTATGCACAACTGGAAATGAACTAATTCAAGAATGTGTTTATAATAAAATACCTAATGCATCAATATATTGTGATATAAATCAAAATGAACAATATAATAATTATAAATTATATGTAAAAAAATATAAATGGAGTATAGAAATGAATAATAATTTAATAATTGATGATTTAATAATAAACAATAGTATTATCAATAGTTATAATGAATTTATAGAATTAAATAAAAATGCAAAACAACGAATATTGGATATTATAAATTAAATAATATATAAAATCATCTAATTATATTCATTGGAATAAATTTCAATTCACAATTAATTAATTTTTTATTATAATTAGTTTTATATTTATTAAATATTCTATTTAATTCTATTTTATAATCTAAAAATAATTGTTCTTTTGTTTTATTATTTGAATAAATAATATTACCAAATACTACAAAATAAGATGGTTTATTTATTTTTTTTACAAATGGTAGTGGTATACGTTTTTTGAATAAAAACTTTTGAATAAAATTAATATCATTAATATTTTTTTCATATCTTTTTGTTATATCATGTTCGCCAAATATATACATAGTTTGTATATTATAATTATATTTTATAGCATAATCAAAAATTTTTAATTTTTCACTATAAAAACATTCACCTTCATTTAAACTAAAAACTTGATCATATGTACCACCAAGATATATTAAGAAATTATAATTGTTTTTCATAACATCTATAATTTTTTTAATATTTATACCTTTAAAAAATACAGAAATTATATTTATAAATGGTATAAATATCATAGATGATGAAATAAGTGTTACAGCATTATTATAAAATATATTATGAAGTAAAGAACAAAATAATATTGGAAATAAATTAAAAACACCATGTGGTGTAGTTAAACATATAGTATTGCTATAATTTTTAAAATATTGTGGAACTATTAAATTTATATTTGATATATTATTAGTAAAATATATCTTTTTTGTTAAAGTTTCATAAAACTTTAAATGTAAATATTTCTTATTATATATTACATATATTGTTTTATCATTATCATTATCAATAATAAATGTATGTTTTGTATTTAAAATATGTAAAACATAATTAAAAATATAGTTAATAATATATCTAACAGGTGATAAAAAAAGTTTATTATGTATATTATTGAAATTTTTATTTAAATATAACCAAAATATAAAATAATTTATAAATATAAAATAAATATAAAACATTATAAATATTTATAAATATTAAATTTAATTTAATTATATTTATATTTATATTTATATTTATATTATAAAAATATAATTCTTAAATATTTTCTATTCCTAATTTTTTAATTTTAGGTATTCATACAAATTTTTACTTATAATTTAAGGCTAATTAGCCAAAAAATGCCACGATAATTTACATAATAATGATGAAAAAAAAATGAATAAAAATTTAATTTATTTTTTATTTAAGTATTTACTATATAATAAATCAAAATATCATGAATTTACAAGAAGTTATATATATAACAAATAAAATAATTTTTATACAAAAATATTATAGAAAATATTTGAAATATAAATATTTATCAAATAATAATATAGATATTATGAATATTATTGATATATCGGATAAAGAATTATTGTTAAATACAAGAATTAAACATATGAGTAAAATTGATTTTGGAAAAACTTTTGCTATATCAAATCAATATGTTCATAAAAAAATATTACAATATAAATTACAAAAATATAATTATAAAATTTATTGTTGTGATGATAATGATTTACCAGATTATATAGATATATCTAATAATTGTTCTGGTTTTGATTTAGTAATTTTGAATAATAATACAAAAAAATATTATAAAGTTCAATCTAAATTACGACAAGTAAGTGGAAATACAGATACTTCACAAAGTACACATTTTGAAACTACACGTCGTAATTCAATAAAAAATAAAAATAAAAATCATACTGGACATGTTTGCTATTCTGTTAATGAATTTGATTTTGTAATAATTTCTTTAATAAATGTAAAAAAAAATTTTGATAATAGAATAAATTGTAATAATTGGACGTTTTGTATAATTCCAGTTAAAGATATTATAGATATAAAAAATCCTGAACTTTGTTTAAGTCATATTCCGTCCGATATATTACAAAAAAATATAATTGATTTACGTAAAGATATTTCACATATATTTATGTAAAATTTTCTTGTAAAATTTTCTATTTTATACTTTCATTAAATATTTTTTTTCCATCTAAATTTATATCACATAATATATATTTTCTATTTAAATTAATAGATGCTCTTCCTAATGTTCCAGAACCAGCAAATATATCTATGCATATATCATTTTCATTTGAATATAATTTAATTATACGTTCTAGTAGTTTGACTGGTTTTTGTGTCGCATAATTAACTTTTTCTCCTAATTGAACGTTATTTATATCTGTCCAGATGTCTCTTAATGGTATTCCTTCCATTTCATCTAAAAATCTTTTAATTCTTGGAATATTATTCTCATTATATACTAATCTATTTGTTTTATGTAATTCTTCCATTTTTTCTTTTGTAATATACCATTGTTTAGTATTTCCTTTCCATTCATATCGTAAATTTAAACGAGGATTTACATCTGGTTGTGAATTATGTATTGCTGTTGTAACATATTCTTTATTATATATTTCACACATTTTTACATTTGATTTTTTTTTATATTCATTATTATAAGGAAAATATATTGGATTAAATACTTGATTTGAACTTTTAGAATATACTAAAATTGTATCGTGGTATCTATTTAATTGATATTTATTTTTTGAATTTCCTCCTGTTTGCCATATAATTTCATTTTTGAAATTATTATCTCCAAAATATTTATCACATATTATCCGAAAATAATGTGATATTTTCGGTTCAATATGAATTATTAATGAACCAGTTTTTTTCAATATACGAAAACATTCTTTTACTCTTTTATCTATAAATTCTATATATTCTTCTTTTGTATTAAATTTATCATTAAAATTATAAAAATTTCTTCCTGTATTATATGGTGGATCAAAATATATCAGATTTATACTATTATCTTTAATTTTTTGTAAAAAATCTATATTATCTTCAATATAATAATTATTTAATATTATATTATTTTCTTCTTCTTTATTTTCTTCTTCTTTATTTTCTTCTTCTTTATTTTCTTCTTCTTTATTTTCTTCTTCTTTATTTTCTTCTAATAATTTTATAATTTCTTCTTTTTTTAATTTACTATATCCTTTTATTTTTTGTTTTTTACATTCATCTTTTAATTCTTTGTTTGATAATTTTGTATAATCCATTTATAAAATATTTTATTATAATATTATTATATATATAATAATTTATATATATATCATTTTTTTTTTATCATTTCATTTTTTTTAAATATTTTGTTAAATCTGGTAATAAAGGCATTCATACAAATTTTGCTTATAATTTAAGACTAATTAGCCAAAAAAATGCCACGATAATTTACATAATAATGATGAAAAAAAAATGAATAAAAATTTAATTTATTTTTTATTTAAGTATTTACTATATAATAAATCAAAATATCATGAATTTACAAGAAGTTATATATATAACAAATAAAATAATTATCAATTAAATAAATCATAATTTATTTAATTTGATAATTATAAAAAAAATGACATTTTTTATAATTTCTTACTATACCTTATAATTTAAGTGTAATTTTATAAAATATGTTACATTTAGACGATTATTCAAGAAATTATAAAAAATCAATTGATTTTTATGAAAAAAATAAACATTATATTGAATTATTATGTTTAAATAAAGTCAATTGTAATATTAAAATTGAAGAAGATACATTAAAATATCTTACTGACTTACAAATTGATATATCTGATATTCATGTTTATAATTATAAATGTTGTATTTTACCAAAAAATCATAGTGGAAAATGTTCGTACGATATTTTTCCGAAAATATTTCAAAAAAATGAAATAACGGATAAACTTAAAACAAGTATTCGTTGTTCTATTTATAGTACACCTGGTGATGATGATTATGTATATAAAAATAGAGCTTCAAGATTATATCCAATAATGTTATCTAATGAGATACAAAAAAAAATTCGTAATACAAAGATTAAAAAAAAATGTGCTATTCCACTAAAAGAAAGTTCTTCGCCAATTTTATTAGCACAAGCATATATAGATTATTTAACATTTATATTTAATCTTAGTGATATAGATACTATTCTTTTAGTAGATAATATTGATACAGATATTATTACAATGTTTACTAGACATAAATCTTATTTAATTAAACATTATAATCAATATAATAGAACTATATTTGATGATAATAATCATACAATCTGTGCTATTTTACATGAAAAATTATATATCAAAAATTATGTTGATTATACAAGAGATATTCGTTATGATAATAATGATTTAGATGTGCAATTAGGACATTGTAATCCTAAAAATGATAATGAAGTATCTATAAGAGGTTTAAATTTATTACCAATGTCAAGAAGAGGTAATTTATTATTGAGTAATTATTATTATTTACATAATGACTGGATTGAACAACTTAAAAAAATAGTTTATAATTTTACATAAATTAAATTTTTTATAAATTTTTTATAATATTTGAAACATATTTTTTTTCTTTTTCTATTAAAATACATTTTCTTTTTAATTCTTTACACGCAATACCCAAAGAACCTGTTCCAGCAAAACAATCAAGAACTAAATCATTTTCATCTGTTGTATGTAATATTATATTTTTTAATAAATCTTTTGGTTTTGGAGTTATATGTATTTCATTTCTAGATGCCATATCATAATTCCATACACTATGATGTGTTTTTAAATTATTAAATTTTGGTACAATATCATCATAAGTTAAACCTAATAATTTTGTTATTGGTTTAATTGTTTCTCTTGTTGGTAAATTACGACCAGTTTCTAAATTTGAATACCAGCCTGTCAATCCGCCTGTTTTACTTAATATTTCTTGTGATATCGTAATTTGTGAAATATTTAATTCTTCACGTTTTTGTTTTAACTTTTTATGATTATCAAATGTATAAAATAAAATATATTCTGCCATTTTATTCCAATTATGTAAATCTTCTTTTACAACATAACCATCCATATATCCTTTTTTTGGTGATTCTTCAAATCGTTTATTCCATACAATCATTTGTTTAAATTTAAATGATGTATTATTTTTAATCAATATCATTAATTCTGATATTGTTTCCATATTATTATGAAACATAAAGAAACTTCCATTATCTTTTAATTTTAATTCTAATTTTTTTATTACATTTAACATAAAATTATTATAATCTTCAATTATATCCCAATTATCTTTACCAATATTATAAGGTGGATCTATACAAATTAACTGTATTGATTTATCTTTTATAAAATTTAAACTTTTCAAACAATCATTATTATATAATGTAATATAATTATCTTTATAACTATGTTTATTTTCTTCTTCATTATTTATTTGATTATTTATTTTATTATTTTCTTCTAAATTTTCTTCTAAATTTTCTTCTTCTTTATTTTCTTCTAATAATTTTATAATTTCTTCTTTTTTTAATTTACTATATCCTTTTATTTTTTGTTTTTTACATTCATCTTTTAATTCTTTGTTTG
>Ga0255772_10004093_pt1 | contig 13814 bp, 12 predicted proteins | sample 071ome_34_FD_179970 | JGI IMG/M metagenome (GOLD analysis project Ga0255772, IMG submission 179970) | Coastal salt marsh microbial communities from the Groves Creek Marsh, Skidaway Island, Georgia - 071411BT metaG (version 2) | ecosystem: Environmental > Aquatic > Marine > Intertidal zone >...
CATCAGATCGTCCTCATCCGTGGTGATCAAACGGCGAAAGAATTCACTTTCATCCGGTTTCCCCGCCACGATGGCCGAATATCCACCCAGATCGGCATAAGCCCCTTCGCGGGTGTCCAGCCGCAGATCGGCTTCGCGTTGTGCTTTGTCGGGTCCGTGGCAACTGACGCAGTATTTGGAAATCAACGGACGAATGTCGGCGCTGAATGAGAGCGGTTTCTCAGCGGCGAAACCGACTCCTTGCGGAGCCAGCCAGCCACACAAAACCATCCACGGGAGAATGTGATGTCGAAGTGCTTTCATGGATTTAGCGGATTATTATGTGTTACAGAAAAGTGATCGCATGCGCGCATCTTGTCAAAGATTACACGTTAGTTGTTGGGATTCGCAGTGGGTTTTCCGGTAAACGGAATCAATAGACCATCGGTAAACAATTTGGGTGGAAGCAGATTCATGGAAACGGATGCCCTGATACGATAATACCGTGCGGTTGTTGGTCTGGAGACTTTGATGGCCAAGGGGTCGTGTGTCAGTGTCCAGTCGCTGGATTCCAAGTAAGGTCCGTTGATGCTCTCCGAGGTTTCCAGTTGGATAGATTTTACCGGATCGGGCAAGGCATCAATCGTTTCATGGATCCAGTCAAGTCGGTAGGAAAGGCGGGTGCCCCAGATGTTCGTTGGGATATCCTCATCCTGATCTTCAAAGAACTCATAAAACTCTTCCTGTTGGCTATCCTCGCTTTTTTGCACGAAGAACCCTCCCACATCCAACATGTTTGCAAAGAATGGTTCATCGTCTTCCGTTTTTTTGAACTGCCCACCGGCTCCAAAGGTCACGGCTGCCAATTTCCATACATTGCCCTGCCTCAAAAACATCCCTCCTCCGGAATCGCACGAGGCCAATCCTGCTTCGCTGGGGAGTCCGTTGCGGTCGAATGTTGCTCCAATGAGTTCACCGAGTTTTCTGGGTTCCGTATCTTCAACTCCCGCGATTTGGTCCACGATGTTTTCGCCCCAACGCATGAATCCTCCACCTTGACCCTGACGCCAGCCACGCACTTCCGATCCGAGCAGGACGGGTTCGCCGCGTTGTTCGCCCCGCCCGAACACAAGCAGTCGTTTGCCTATTTCGTCCTTACGTTGATAAATCTCTGCGAATTCCGGAAACACCTCCGCGACCCCCCACAGGGCGAGGTCGGTTTCCGGATCCAATACGCGTGCTACTGCTGTGTAGGACTTACCCTGAAAGGTGAACACTTCGCCGACAAATCCGCCAATGTGCTTGGCGGTGACAAACCACTGCGGTGCGATGGGGGTACCCTGACAGGTCTTCCAGGTTCCCTGTAGATGCCAGGCCTTTGCTTCGCTTGGGTTGAATGGAGGGGTGGTGTTGTGTCCGGGATCTCCCGTTTTGGCGAAGATGACGGCCGACAAGGAAAAGGTCGTATGGAAAAGGAGCAAGCAGAGCCCATGTAGCAGAAAGGACTTCCAATTCGTTAATGTCTTGCTCGGCGTCATTCTTTTTCCTAGCCTTCTCCTTTCCTATTTGGTGATAAAAATCAACAAACGGACAGCATGCAATCAAGTGTTCCACAACCCACGCGTTGTTTCAAGAAGGACGAGTTAAACGTCGAAGTATTTGCGTCTCAGCCGGAAATGGCTCTCAATGCCGCGCACACCGTGCGTGCCTATCTGATCGAACGCATCGAATCCAATGGAACTGCACGGGCGATCCTCGCAACCGGCAACTCCCAGATCCAGTTCCTGAAGACCCTGATCGACCTGGGCGGAGTCGACTGGTCGAAGGTCACCTTGTTCCATATGGATGAATATCTGGGTATTTCGGCCACTCACAAAGCGAGCTTCCGGCTCTACATGAAAGAGCGGGTGGAAAGCCTGGTGAATCCTCAGCACTTTCATTATCTGGACGGCAATGCTCCGCTGCCGTTGGACGAGTGCGATCGGTACTCACGGTTACTCAAAGAAGCTCCTGTTGACTTGTGTTGTCTGGGTGTTGGCGAAAACGGGCACATTGCATTCAATGATCCGCCCGTGGCCGACCTGGATGATCCACACTACGTAAAACTCGTCAAGTTGGATGACGCCTGCAAAATGCAACAAGTCAACGAGGGACATTTTCCGAGTCTCGAAGCTGTGCCACCTTATGCCTTTACTTTGACGATCCCCGCGCTCTGCTCGGCTCAAAAAATGATTTGCCTCAGTCCGGAAACCCGCAAGGCCAAGGCCATCCAAGCCGCGTTGGAGGGTGAGATCGGTACGGCCTGTCCGGCTTCTGCTCTGAGACGTGAACCACAGGCGACACTGTATTTGGACGGAGATTCTTCCGCCCTGCTGTCGTCTTAGCCGCGTCTGCGGTGGTGCGGATTCCCAATTGAATGATTATGGCTTAGTTTGAAGGTCTCGGTTCGGCGTTGCCGATTTAAGCGACTCGATCAGCAGATCATGCATGATCCATTGAAAGAGAAATGATGCGTTTCCAATCCATTTTGTTTTTCTTTCGCTTAGTCGTCTTTGTCTGCGTGGGGCTTCTAGGCGTGGTCGCCGCGGATGTTCCTGGCGAGTTGAAAGATTTCGCGAATCCTCCCGAGTCCTTTCAATGGGAGGATTCGCGATACGCCAGTCCGCTTTTGTTGGAAGACGGCACGCATGTCTCAGATAGACAAGGATGGTCCAAACGTCGGAAAGAAATTCGCGACAACTGGATGCAGTTGATGGGCCCATGGCCACCGTTGCTCAGCGAGGGATCCCTGGAACTGGGCGAGGTGCGGGTTAAGGATGCTTATCTCGAACAACGTATCCATCTCGACATTGCTCCGAACCAAAAAGCCGCCGGGTGGTTGCTGCTGCCGGAAGGCGATGGACCGTTTCCATCCGTGCTGGTGGTGTTTTATGATCCAGAAACCAGCATCGGACTCAAGGCCGACAAGCCCGGGCGTGATTTTGGCCGGCTGCTCGTCCGTGAAGGCATCGCTACCTTAAACATCGGCACCCCCGGAGGAAACGCCTGGAAACCGGACATCGGCAACGCAACCTGCCAACCACTCTCCTTCCACGCTTACGTCGCCGCCAATGCCTGGCATGCCATGGCCAGGCATCCGAAGCTGGATCCGGAACGCATCGGCGTGACCGGGCACAGTTACGGCGGCAAATGGGCCATGTTTGCGGCGGCGCTCTGGGATCGATTTACAGCCGTGGCCGTCAGTGATCCCGGCATCATGTTCGATGAAACACGACCGAACGTGAACTATTGGGAACCCTGGTACCTTGGGCTCGATCCCAATGTGCGACGCCCCAAAGCAGGACTCCCTACAAATGACAACCCACGCACCGGAGCTTACAAAACCATGATCGAACGCGGAATGGATCTGCATGAGATCCATGCTTTGATTGCTCCCCGTCCGTTTTTGGTATCCGGTGGAAGTGAAGATAAAGTCGAACGTTGGCACGGGTTGCATCACCTCGTGCAAATCAACCAAATGCTTGGCAAAGAAAATCGTGTATTCATGACCTTGCGTGACGGACACGGTCCAACGCCGGAATCCAACGACCAGTTGACGGCCTTCTTCAAACATTTCCTGAAGCCGTGACAACCACAGGTAGATCGGACCGTCCCGGTCCGCCCGCTAGCGCCAGCTATGCGGATGTGGGGCGAACGAACACCACAGGCTTCCCGAAACGACGAGCAACCGAGCTTATGAAAACCTCGAGGTGACGCGCCGGGGATCCACGCAGGCGCGGGATTCTACCAGGCTGATTCAGCCATGGCTTTTCCGGCCAGGTATCCGGTGGTCCAGGCGGCTTGAAAATTAAAACCACCCGTCTCGGCATCAATGTCCAGAACCTCACCTGCAAAATGAAGCCCGGGCACTTTTTTGCTTTCCATGGTTTTGAACTGAACCTCCTTCAGATCAACTCCACCGCATGTGACAAATTCCTCCTTGTTTCGGCTTTTGCCTGAGACTTGAAAGGTTGTCTTTTTGAGTGATCCGGCCAACAACCCGACGTGTTTGTTGTTGAGCTGGCGCCATGTTTTTCCCTGCTGGAATCCCAAAACATCCAGCATTCGTTGCCACAACCTTTTTGGCAGGTCGAAGGGTGAGAGGGTGTGAAGTTGTTTGTTGGGATGTTGTTTCATCATGGATTCCAAACCGAAACCCGCATCCGTTACATTCGGAATCCAATCAATATCACAGTCGAAAGACTTCGGACTCTGGTGAATTTCCCGTGCGCCCCAGGCAGAGAGCCGCAGGATGGCCGGTCCGCTCAACCCCCAATGCGTCACCAGCAAGGGACCTCGACATCTGATCCGGGTCCCACACAACAAAGCCTCCACTTGATCCACACTTAACCCCTGCAATCCTTCGATCAATGGATGCTTGATTTGAAATGTGAATAACGATGGTATGGGATCGACCATGTGATGGCCCCACTGCGATAACAAGTCCATCGCCGGACCCGGTTTGACCCCGCCCGTAGCCCAGAGAATCTTTCTGACGCAGTAAGTATGTCCATCTTGAGTGATGACTTCAAAGCCTTCGGATTCACTTTGCTTGATTTGGTAGACAGCTTGATACCTCCTGATGGAAACACCCGCGGATCCGGCTTCATTGAGAAGACATTCAACAATGCTGGAAGATTGATCAGAAATGGGAAACATCCTTCCGTCGGCTTCGGCCTTTAAGGGAACCCCTCTGGATTCAAACCACGTCACTGTATCCGACGGCTGCCATCGATGAAATGGTCCAAGCAATTCCCTGTGGCCTCTAGGGTAGTGTTTAACCAACTCGGCGGGATCGAAACAGGCGTGTGTGACATTGCACCGACCACCACCCGAGATCCGAACCTTTGACAACACTTCCGGACCCTTTTCCAGAATGGTCACTTTGAGCGCGGGGTCCGACTCGGCAGCGGTGATGGCACCAAAAAAGCCCGCTGCTCCACCCCCGATCACCAGGATATCCTGCCGGATTGTTTTGCTTGATTGGGGTTTATCTGGGGCGGTGGGATTCATGTTTCGCGGATCCTACGCTTCCGAAGAGAAGACGTCAAAGAAAGTCCTGATCCCCGGCTGCGATGCGGCGAAATCACGCATTTTTGCGGTGCCTGAAAAAGTAGAATAGACCTGTTAACGCGATGGACGTTATTCCGACCGAAGATGGTTCAGGGACGACGGTGACGCTGTAATTGTCAACTCGGAAGTGATCACCACTATTTCCCAGTTCCATATAGAATCCGAAATTCGAAATACTGCCTGAGAGTGTTCCGGTGGCTTGTTCGCCTACGGAAATGACACCCGAAGACCCGGTTGTGGCTGTCATCAGATGCCAGTTGCTTCCGCTTGTAAAATCACTCGTAAGTTCAAAGGTGTTCCAGGTACCTGAAGCGCCTTCATTTGTCGTGCTGGTGGCCGAGGCGGAGGATGCGTACCATTGGTTGTCAATTTGAATCACGAACCTCCCCAAGGCTTGATCCGAAGGGCTCCCATCGGCATTGATGCTGATGGAGAGTTTTGACAAACTGGCTATATCAGTGGTCTGAAGTGAGGCAGAGGGTTCTGATGTGAATATCATACCTGGTCCATCTGTGATGGTATAACCTGCATTTACGTCCGTTTTTACAAAGCCGTAACCATTCTGCGTGACTCCGACCGGCTCATAGGAAGTGCCCGAATTGATGGTGTGGGATGTAAGATCATCTACTCCTTCCGTATCATTCGAGAGCCAGGCATTCCAGCCAATCGTATTCATATTTGCTGGTGAATCGACCGAGAAATCTTCGGTATATACGACGGCTGCTGAAGTGCGAAACACAACACTTGAGAGTCCTGTTATCATGAGTAGGTAGCTTAATGTTTTCTGCCTACCTGCCATTTTCAAAGTGATGAGAAAGCCTCGGAGACTGGATGTCATGGATGTCATAGGATAGTCATTCAATTTGGCTGAAACCCTACAAACAAGTTTCGATAGGTCAACATGAATATTATGTAACATGCAGAAATACAGCAGATAAAACAAGTAATTTAAAGTCGGAAATTAATAACAATTGACGCATTTTCGATAAAACAAGCCTAAAACTGTGAGAAATTATATCAAAGTGGCGGAAATTCGATAAAACTGTAACAAAAAATGCCCTCCGATGCTTTTTTGTCCGCTCTAAAAAAACTGCCGTTAAAAACGACAAGACCTTACCATATCGACCAAAATATCACTGAAATGGATTGCTCGTAGTGGATCTGTTTTCCTCACCCATCCTATCTCGCCAAGTCGCAAAGACCGACAAGGACGCAAAGAATTTGATTGAGGAGAGACACCAGGTAAACCACGCACCCGCGCACGTTGCTTCGGGACCTCCCGTAACGCCCCCTCACTGCATTCCTGACAACCATCCACCCCCCGTTTCGGGAAGCCAACACCATTCAACGCCCTATGATTCCCTTCAAAAAACTTTGTCTCTAGAAGCCATCTCATAAATAAATATCAGCTCCTTTACCGGGGATATCTTGCCATTGGGGGCTATCAAGCAAACACTGGGCTGAAGGGACTTCCATGCGTTACCTCCATTCAGTTTGTGCTTGGCATGAATGAGCCAAGACTTGCTTCCGGGGGGTGGCACAGGCAAGCTTGGTTTCGGAATGGCGGACAAAGATAAAACTTACATTCATTTGACATCGCATGCGCATGAGCAGTCCTGGAAGACGGAGGTGATCGCCGAGTCTTCGAGTTGGATTTGTTTTAATAAGCATACCCATCTGGGAACGGAGTATGATCATTACCATCAGGATCGTCCTCATATGACCGGAATCGTGGAGAATGACCTGACTCGTGAAGCTGGTTGGATCAAGGAGCGGGGGATTACGTGGTTAGCTCCGGTAAACACCTTGGATTTTGAGACCACAGGGGCCTGTCTTTGGGCGAAAAACGAAGTTGCCGCGGAGAAGTTGAAGAATGTTTTTCATTCCGAACAACCGAACCGCATCTATCAAGCCTTGATTCATGGGTGTCCCGAGGAGGATGTGTTTGAGATTGATTTGAAGCTGGCGCCGCGGCCGTTTCAGCAGTGGCTGATGAAGGCTGATAAAACAGGGAAGAAATCTGTCACACAGTGTGAGACGATCGAACGTTTAAAGGCTTATACGCTGCTGCAATGCAAACCGGTGACCGAGCGTCATCATCAGGTGAGGGCGCATTTGGCTTGCCGCAAACACCCTGTTGTGGCCGATGCTTCTTATGGCGGGGATGTGTTGATGCTTTCGGAACTCAAACGCAATTATCGGTTCAAAAAGGATCGTCCGGAGAAACCGCTTCTGGATCGTGCTGCGATTCACCTTGAACAACTTCAGTTCCCTGATCCGGATACCGGGGAGGAGATTTGCCTCAAGGCGCCGATGCATCGTGATTGGGAAGTGGCTTTCAAGTATTTGAAGCAGTATGCTGTTGTTCATTGATTTGTTTAACCGCAGATTTTTTATTTTGAACGAGTGTACTTTTTCTACTTGAGGTTGTCTTTCTGTTGAAATCGAATGACATACTATCTTAAGGATACGATCTTTTTTCTTTTCTGCGATAATCTGCGAAATCTGCGGTTAAAAAATCAATCCAGATGAAAGAACTGCCGGGCGTTTGAATAGAGGATGCGTTTACCAAGGCGAAGGCATTCTTTTTCTGTGAAGTATCCGGATGAAATCTTTTCCTCGAATGTTTCGATCATCAACTGGCGGAAGGTTCGGAGGGTTCCGCAGGTTTCTTCCACATGCCAGTTGTCGCCGCCCAGCATCATGCGGCTTTCGTCGGGCAGGATTTCTATGGCTTCGTGGAAGGCGGACTTGAAGTGTGTCGGACTGAGTAACCAGGACCAGGTGAGATCGATCCAGATGTTCCGATAGACAAAGGCGAGTCCTAATAAATCCCGGCTCCAGGGATAGGCCAGATGCATGAGCAGGAAACGGGTTCGGGGATGGCGCTCGATGAGTCCGGCGATGTTCATGGGATGGGAGGCCCGTATGATCCCGGTGCCCAGGTGTGTTTGCACCGGGATGTCCATTTCGGCAGCCAGTTTGCAGATGTGATCCACCACGTAATCTCCGAACGCCAGGCGTTCCGCTTCATTTGGATTGGTTTTTCTCCAGGCTTGTTTGGCAAGTTGTGCATTGGGTGGATCAAATGAAATGCTTCGATCGTATGCCAGCGCGTTTTTGAAGGCGACTTGGCCCCGTGATTCCATTTGTCGTGCCAGCAGTGTCAGGGCTTCGATGTATTCCTCGAAAGTGTCGGGTTCCAGGCCTGCTTGTTTCAACAGTTTTGCCGCCGAGTTGCCGTTGTGATCTCGGGAGTCCGGATGCCATCCCAGCGCGAAGGCATTGATGCGCATGACCGATTGGTATGATTCGCCCAACGTGTCTTTCGCGAGGAGCAGGGGGTTGGTGTAGTCGTCGGTAATGATGCGATCGACGCCTGCTTTTTTCAGTGTGTTTGATTGAAAACCGGATTGTCTGCGGCTTTTGAGGATTCGGTTATTGAGCGCTTCCCAGTTGTCGCGGTCAATTTCCGTCCAATCGGGATCGCCATGCACATGAAGAATTCCGGACACAAGGTTGCGGACAAAATGATTCGATCCTCTTTCTTCCAGATAAGGAGTTAATGTGCTCCAGTCCACCGGAGGCAACTTAGACTCCATGGGAGGCTCCTCCTTGTTTTCCGAGGGGAGCGGGTAGGGACGTTCAATGGTCCAGCCTGCGTAGCTTTGTTGAAACAGTGTCAGTAGATTGACCTGATCGGAAAGATAGACCGATGGGATGTGGTGTTCATGCACATCCAACAGCGGCGCTTCGAACAGGGCTCGTTGCCATGTGGGTGTATGGGGCGGAGTCATGTTCGGGATTCCGATGGAAGTGAAATCAGTTTTTGAATTTATACAATTGGGAAATCGTTCTCACGTACATCGCCTCCTGATCGAAGGCGGGTGTGGTGTGGGTGGTGGCGTCGAGTTCAACTTTGTTGAGAATCTTGAATTCCGTGCTGGCGGAGATCACGACGAGTTCACCTGTCGTTGAAAGGCAGGCAATCTCGTTGCCGACCGCTACGGGTGATCCGAAGTAGCGGCTGCGGACGCGGTTTTGGTAATGCACTTCGCCGGATGCTGGATCGACGCAGGAGACGAATCCGGTGTCACTCCAAAAGAAAGCCAGATCTCCCACTGCGATGGGGGTGGGCACGTAGTTGGCTTGTCGGCGCAACTCGTAAGCCAGTTTGGGTTCGGAGGATGTCGTGTCGGACGGCGGTTCGATGGCGACCACGAAATTGCCGCCTCCACCACTGCCGCAGGAACCAAAGATTTTGCCTCCCGCCACGATGGGCGAGCTGCAGCTTCGTTTGTCAAATGCCTTGCCATAGGACCAAAGGACGGATCCTGTGTCCGGATTCAGAGCGCTGATGCCTTCTGCTTCACTGTTGCAGATCAATTGGTCACGGCCGGATGCATCGGTGTAGATACAGGGGGTGGAATAGGCTGCTTTGCCACTTTTGCGGTCGGCTTTCCAGACCCGGCTGCCGCTTGTTTTATCCAGAGCGATGAGAGAGCTTGCTCCCATTTGGTCGTTGGCGACGATCAGTTTGTTTTTGTAAAGCATGGGAGAGACGCCGACGCCGTGCTGGCTTTTAAAGGGGCCGAGATCTTCTTTCCACAACCATTCGCCAGCGTGATCCAGAGCTGCGGCGTAGAAATGACCGGGTGTGGCCCAGAGAACGTATACCCGGTCGGCGTCCACTGTCACACTGGGGGAGGCGAAGCTGTTGAAATCGTGTTTCTTGAAGGTTTCATAGTCGACATCCCGCGTCCAGAGGATGTTGCCGTTGGCAGCATTGATCGCAAGGATGTGGAATGCGCCGGTATCTTTGTTCATGCTGGTCAGGAAGATGGTGTCTTCCCACAGGATGGGAGAAGAGTGTCCTTCGCCGGGCAGATCGATCTTCCATACGGTATCTTTAAGGGTGAGTTGGCTTAGCTTGACGGATGTTTCAGCAATGCCGTTGCCATTGGGGCCTCTGAATCGGTTCCAGGAACTTGCGGCCTGGTTTTGTGGAGCTTGCCAAAAACAGACCGTGCAAAGGCACGCGAGCGCGATCGTTTGAATACGGGAGATCAGCTTCATGGGAGAACATAGTTACTTCCCTGCTTTGGAAATCAAGGCAAAACCATTTGGTATTTGCGTGTATCTGATGATAGTTTGCGGCGTTTTTTTCACACGAAGGCACAAAGACACGAAGAATTGGATGTTTTGGCTGGGATTACTTTTGATCCAATGGCTTCAGGTCGACGATGGTGGCGCCCCATCCGCCGTTCCACTCGGGTGCTCCTCTGAATCCGGTGACGTAATCCAGTTTGTTCAGAACGGCATGCACCCCTTTGCGCAGGGCTCCGGTGCCTTTGCCGTGGATGACCCGGACGCTCAGGATGCCTTGTTCACGGCAGGCTTCCAGATAGTCGGGAACCAGGTCACCGATTTCGTTGGGGCGAAAGGTGTGGAGGTCGAGTTCACCGTTGATGGGGATTTCGATGGGATCTTCCGGTTCCATGGTTCACAGGTTGTCCAAAAGCCAGGCGCGTCGGTGTCGGACCTGGTTTCGAAAGGTTTCGATGTCGTGCTCCAGTTGATCGGTCGCCCAGGAGCTGTTGGCTGATTTGAAGGCTACTTCTGGTTCCAGTCGCTTTTCCAGAGCATCGATTACCGGGAACATTTTTTCCGGGGTGAAGGTGTGGTCGAGGATATTTTCCAACTTATCCAGGAACACTTGACGAAAACCTGGATTCGCCAGCAACGGACCCGACAAGTGTCCGGGAGGACGCCACCAGCTTTGACCTCCGAAGGGACCGAAACGTCTTCGAAAAATGCCACCACCTGGTTTGTCGCCTTCGGCCCCGAAGCTCAGCGGCATCTTATACCAGTCATAGTCTCCGGAAGCGCCGTCGTAATCTCCCCAGGTTTTGTCCATGTCCCATGGGTACATCTCCCATTTCCCGGTCTTGCCTGTATCGTGATAGACGAAGTAGTTGTTGAAGAAACCGTCCCAGTTTGAAATGCACTGGCTCACTGCGTAATACGTGGCGAATTCGTCCACATTGAAGTGTTGGCGGATAAAGCGCCATTCCTGGTCGCCGCTCAGTCGGTCCAATGAGCGGTCCAATTGCACGATGTCATCGTGACCTGTGTCGAGGTTGGTTTTCTTTTCGTGTTGCTGGATGAAGTTTCTTCCATACCAAAGCAGTTTGTAAAGGTTGCCCTCATCGTTGCGATCGTTGTTCCTCAGAAAGGCTTTGTTGACCTGTTCCACCATGAGTTGATAGCCCATCCATCGACCGTCCATCCGCATCCGGTAATGGCCGGATCGGGGGGCGGGCACACCTGCCATGCGGTAGAGTTCGAAGCTGAGGTATTCGGAAAGGGCAAACCTCGGTTTGCCTTCATCGAGCAGATTGATGGTGGTCATTCCCTGAAACGGTTCCCGACTTTGAAACCGTACTTTGAACCCCCCGCTTCTTCGACCGACGCGTACGAAGTCCCGGACCTCGGGAACTTTGCTCCCGACCGGAAAGAACACAAACGCGCTTTTGCCACGTGAAGGCTCTGGAACGATGGCACTGGCACGGATGTCGTATTTGCGTTTGGCTTGTTCGGTGCCCGACGGGTTCATGATCATCACATGGGGAATCAGGCTGTCTGCACGGTAATCACTGACATAAAAGGAATACGCCGGTTTGAGCGATTCCGGTGCCGGATAAATGGTGGTCGCGTTCTGGGAGTTTTTGACGCGGATTCGGTATCGAACGAGTTGGTGGTTTTGAAATCCGTTCAGGGTTGCCTGATAGATTCCATTCAATTCATCACCTTCCATGCTGGTCATCGGTACGACCTGCTCCGGACTCAAATTGGATTCGTCCAATATTTGAAACGCCATTGAAACGCTTTCGACACCGTTGTCGTCGTGAAAAGCAGCCTTGATTTGGATGGCCTGGCCTGGCCTGGGATGTTCCGGTGTGTGAACCACCTGATTGATTTCTGCCGGCAGGGAAGGTTGGAGCCGATCATTGGGGCGGCCCGGTGTCCCGGTGGCGCTTGTAAGGTTGGGGAGATTGGATGCAGCCCAGTTCCGGTGACCATCAACCGTCAGTTTCGGCTGGATGCGTTCCAGCGAGGCGCCGTATCCATCGGGACTTTTCGGCCAGGGAGCTTTGTCTGAATATTTCAATGCGTCGATGACCTGACCGGCATCATTGACCAAAGTGATGCGTTCGCCGTTGTGTGAGAGCTGTTTCTTGAGCGGTCCGATCGCGGGCATGTTGTAGTGTCGCGTGAACGCGGGCACAGAAGCGGCGATGATCAGGAAAGATTTGGGCTGTATCCGGGTCCCTTCTGGAAAGGTGAATTCGATTCCTCCCTTTAATTTCCATCCCCCCAGGTCCTGGGCATCCTCCTCCAACGTGCTCATCAGCTCCACATACTGCAGGTCATCACGGGCGAGGGGAGGATGGTACATGATTTCATTGATCACCACGTTTTGCCCGAGTGATTGTCCTTCGCACAAAGCCACCAGACAAATGATCAAAACGAGCAATCCGTTGCCATTGGAAAACGATGGCCTCGGATGCCAGACGGGATCAATGGTTTGCATAAGAATAATATCCGTAAAAACGAGGCGGAAATCAAGGCTGGTTTTCTTCGGGCAGCGGTTCGTGCCGCCAGAAGTCCATCACCGCCCACAAATTGACGGGGGCAACGGACTCGCCTTTCTTCAGCATGCGTACGCTGCCGTCGGCAAATGCGTAGTTGGAGCCCCCCGAATTGCAGTTGCCTCCGGTGCGGTGGCGGTATTGTTCGACTTCTTCGATGTCATTGCCTCTTCCTTGATAAAAATCCATGTGCACATGCGGGGAGTCGCTTGCTTTTTCCCCAAAAATGATGGTTTCGGATGGATGTGGAATGGCGGTCATTTTCATGCCATGCGGCCAGAGACCATTGGTGAAACTCATGAAATTCTCCTTGTTCAGTGTCATTCGGAAGTAGTCGTTCCAACCGTTGATCAGGTAGCTTCGATCCGACATGAACTTGTCAGCCGGGCATTTCAATAACTTGCGGTCGATGTAGTAAGGTTGCAGTTTGAACATCCAGTTGCTCTGGAAGACCCGGGTGACAGGGGGGCATTCGTTGTCAAAATCATCGGCATACATGGTCAGTGCCATGCCCAATTGCCTCATGTTGTTGACGCATTTGATGCGGTTGGCCTTTTGTTTGGCAGAGGAAAGGGCGGGCATGAGGAGTCCGGCCAGGATGCCGATGATGGCGATGACCACCAAGAGTTCAATCAACGTGAAACCAAAACGTTTGGAAGTTGGAGTATGCATGATGAGACCTTCTTTTAGACTCATACACCCTCAGGCACGTTCGGTTTCAATTTTCTCAACTTGTGCGGCGGTCCACCATTTTTGCCAAAAGCGAGGACAATATCAGGCATTGGGCACTTTTCGATTGCTTTGCCTTTACGGCGAATCCCATATTGGTTGTTAGATTTGGGGCACAAAAGTAATAAAAAGAATCATGTTTGTTCAGCTTGCTCAATCAACATCTGTTACCGGCGATGGATCATTCGGTGATCTGTTGGTGTATCAATTAACCGGTTTTATCATCGTTCTTTCGGTGCTTTGCTCGCTTTGGTTGGCCGTGACCATCATGGGGAAACTCTTTAAGATCCTCGATTTGAAAGATCCGATCCCGGAAAACGCCGCCAAACCATCCGCTGCTCC
>Ga0255772_10004095_pt1 | contig 13809 bp, 13 predicted proteins | sample 071ome_34_FD_179970 | JGI IMG/M metagenome (GOLD analysis project Ga0255772, IMG submission 179970) | Coastal salt marsh microbial communities from the Groves Creek Marsh, Skidaway Island, Georgia - 071411BT metaG (version 2) | ecosystem: Environmental > Aquatic > Marine > Intertidal zone >...
TACACCAGTACGACCAAAGCTCAAGCTGAAACTATAATAATCAATTAAATCAATATGTTATCTGATAATCAAAAAAGAGCTGTGATTGATTTGGCAAAAACTGCCGGTGAGAAAATCATGGCGATTGGCAAAAAATGAGTGTTAAGGACCAGGTAAAGAAATTAATAGGATTTCTGGGTTATGAGATTAGCCATAAGATAATTAATACTCCTAACTATATAGTAAGAGATTCTAAAACATTAATCGCAGGTCCCTTTATGGGGGAGTTCGGTTGGGAGGTTATGCAGTGGCAAGGTTATATAAGATGGCTGTCAAAATTCTATGAAAAAACTATTATTCATACGAGGAAGAGCTCAAGTTTTCTATATGATGATTTTGCACACGAAGTAATAACAATTGATTCGAATAGTTATAATACAAGTGGCTATGTGCTTGACGGCTTTGATTATGATGAATGGGTTAGTAATGTACTGAGAAAAACAGATGCCGATATATTAGTTGCTGATAAAAGAGCAAGGCTACTAAAAGATTATTTTCATCAAGATTTTAGAAATATAGAAAAAAATCAAGGGAGAATTAAAAAAAGGGTATTAATACATGCGAGAAAAATTCCTGCATTTACCAATTCAATAGAAAAAAGTCTAAGAAATTGGCCAGGTGATAAATGGCAACAGCTTTTAGAAATGATGGCGGATTATGAAGTGATAGCAATAGGGCATGAAAAGCAATCAATTGCACCTACTGGCGCTAAGGATATGAGAGGTGTATCAAGCGATATAACAGAAGACTTAATGAAATCCTCATCGTTAATTGTAGGTCCATCATCAGGAGCCATACATTTAGCTTCATTATATGGCTTACCTCATGTTACATGGACGTCATCAAAGCAAGATATGAAATTCGGTGGTGGTAAATTTCGATATGAAAGAAGTTGGAATCCTCATGGAACAGCTTGTATTGTAATTGAAAATGATAATTGGGATCCAAGTGCATACGATGTACTAAGTGCAATACAAAGACTGGAAAAGTGTTAATTAATACTTTTATCATCGGTGCAGCAAAAGCTGGAACGACCTATGTCGCTAATTATCTTAATCAACATATAGAGGTTGAATTAGGAATTGGTAAAGAGTTAAACTTATTTCATAAAAATATTCCAAAAAGAGAAGATATAAAAAATAAGTTCAAAAAAAATAATAGAATATTAATTGATGCAAGTCCCGTTTATAGTGAGTGTAGTATATTTAGTTCAACTGCTGCTAATATATATAAGTATAACAAAAATGCAAAATTGATCTATCTCGTTAGAGATCCAATTGATCGAATACAGTCAGCATTCAAGCAAGCGTTAAAAACGGGTCATCATAATAAAAGGAACAAGTATGGTATTGCAATGCCAACAGATATAAATGATGCAGTAAGACTTTATTCACCCTTACTCACCTCATCAGCATACTATTTCAATGTTAGTTGTTTCCTAAAGTTTTTCCCTAGAAATCAACTGCATCTTATATTTTTTGATAAGCTGTTTAATCAAAAATATATGATAGATGAACTTAGAGCGCTCAATAATTTTTTAGATTTAGAAGGAAATGAGTTAGAAATAAGTTTTGAAAAAATTAACTCTACGCGTGAAATTTCAGAATTTCCCCCATATGTACCTAAAATATATACGGATTTAAAAAATAAGTCTCCTCTTCACAATGTAGAAACTCCGGATTTCTTGAAAAGAATGACTTGCCCAAGTCATAAAATGAACTTTGATTTAAATCATTCTACAATGAGGTTTATAAAAGCAGTGCTTTTTTCTGATGTGAAGAATCTCTATCGCCTTTGTGATATACCAAACGATCCATGGAGTATTGATGATTGGCTATAGTAGATTTTTTCTATTAAATCTTTTAATGCCGGTTACTGCTTTATTTAACTATTTCATCCTAGGTAACTCGGATCAGCTTAATAATGTTGGAGATTTTGTAAAAATTATATTACTATTTTCTTTGTTCGAGCCTTTTGTAACGATAGTGCTGCAAGATTATATACTTTTCTCGAAAGAAAATAATTCCTTATCGGAGATTTTCTACTTCAGTATAGTTCTTGGTATTCTCTTTTTTTTATTTTCGACTTCTATTTTTTTATTAAATTTTGAAAATATGAGTTTACCTAATAAGATTGTAGTTGTTTTTTATTTTAGTAGATTGCTTCTGAAGTCATTTTCAAATCCAATATTCTCAATTTTAAAAAGAGGGAAAAGACTTCGTTGTCTTAATATTTCCGTTTTTTTACAAGCGTTAGCATTTTTTGGTTCCTCATTGTATCTGATTCTTATAGATGAAATCTCTTTTTTAATTCTTATTCCCGCAATTGCTGCTGATTTTGTGGGATTATTTATTGCTGTTTTTATATTATTAACTCGATATTCATATCAGTTTGGCTCAATAAAAATTTTGCCATTTTCAGAATTAAAAATTATTTCAATTAGATCATTTTCTATATATATAAATAAATTTAGTAAAAGGTTGGATGAATATATATTGTCCCTCATGTTGGCATCTGACTTATTATCAATCTACCATATCATAAAAAAGTTTTCAGTAGATATATTTTCTTTAATTTTGAATTTGTTATATCAAGTCTATACAATTGAGTTTTCATCAACAAAAAAACTTGCCGATAAAGTAAATCTTTTACACAAATATAAGGAAGTTTTACCTGCTTTTATTTTATTCTTATTTGCACCGGTTGCGTTTTTTTCTGACACGATTTTCGATCACTTTTTCTCTAGTAGCATCTCTGAGTATAGTTATATTTATGTTTTCTTGTTATTCTCTTTTGTAAATAAGGTTAGTATCTCTGGCTTTGTACCATATTTTTTATATATAAATATAGATAAACAAGTATTACGCTTTACTATTATTAATTTTATGTTTCAAACATTTATCTATTGTTTGGTCTTGTTTTTTTATCCTAGTTTATACGCATTGGTTTTAACAAGTTCTCTAATATCTATCGCTTTAATATTTGGTGTTTTTTTCTATTATGGCAGGTTTGTTCAAGTTGATACCTTAGGTACTCTTGGCGCTCATCTAAATTGTATTTTAAAGTTATATAGAGGCCACGCTGTTCCCTTTTTTTCCATAATGGTTCTCAGTAGTGCCTTTTTTACCTACTTTGATGTCGATCACGCATATCTGAGTTTTTTACTTATGATTTTGTATTATTTTATTTTTTTGTTAATTAACAACAATTTTAAAACTTATTTTTTTAATGTAATAACAAAAAAAGGAGGGTTAGTTTGATAGTTTCTGTTATAGGGTTAGGTTATGTCGGCTTGCCCTTAGCCTGTCTTTGTGCAAAGAAAGGCTTTCACACAATAGGGCTTGATACCAATAAAAATGCAGTGGATCTCTTGTCGCAAGGCAAAAGTCATATCAAAGATGAAGAGGTAGAACGTTTACTGCAAGAAGCAAAACTATCGGGTAACTTTTTCCCAACGATCGATAAAAACGAGCTGTCAAAAGCGTCTCTTTATTTGATCTGTGTGCCAACCCCTATCAATAAAGCAAATGAACCTGATTTGACCCCTTTGCTCGGGTCAATCGAGACAATTGCCCCTTTTTTAACTAAGGGTGATTTAGTTGTAGTTGAATCAACGGTATTCCCAGGAACCTGTGAAGAGGTGGTAGCGCCCTTAATAAAAGAGCTAACGGGTTTAAGTTGCCAATCTGATATTTCTTTGGTTCATTGTCCTGAAAGAGTAAATCCAGGTGATGCTTTTTGGACATCTGAAAACATACCAAGAGTTATTGGCGGCATTGATGCTGATGGCACACGCAGGGCTGCTGATTTTTATAGCGCCATATTGGGCGGTCCCGTGATCGATGTACGTGAAGTGAGAGAGAGTCTTCGTCCGAAGTTCAGTGTTAATTCTTTTGGTGAGTTGCACAGTAAAAACCTGCCTCTAGGGACTGTAACCATAATGCGGAGTATTCGAGATGCAGAGGCAGTAAAAGCCATGGAGAATACGGTACGAGATGTAAATATTGCCTTCGTTAACGAGCTGGCCAAAATAAGTGATGTGTTGGGCCTTGATGTCGTCGATATTATCGATGGGATGTCTACCAAGCCCTTCGGCAAAGGGCCTTACTATCCTGGCGCTGGTGTTGGTGGTCATTGTATTGCAGTAGATCCAGAGTGGCTGAAAGCGGCAGCTATTAAAGCAGGCTATATGCCAGAACTTATTCAACTCTCGCGTAGTACAAATAACAGTATGCCTCACTACACAGTTGGATTGTTACAAGATGAGCTAAATGAAATTGGACTGCCAATTAAAGGAGCAAAGGTTGCAGTGTTGGGCGTCTCGTACAAGCGTAATGTCGATGACACGCGTGAGTCACCCTTCTATGAAATTAGAAACATTCTGATGGAAAAGGGCGCAATACTATCGGTATATGATAGTTGGGTTGATACTGAAAACACACATAATTCAATTGATGAGACAGTTGAGGGATGTATAGCTGTAGTTCTTGTAACTGACCATAGTGATATTGTTAGATATATAACAAATAATTTCGATAAATATAAATCTATTAAAGTTTTTGTTGATGGAAGAAATGCTATCGATAGGCAAAGTCTAAATAAGAATATAAAATATTTAGGTATTGGGCGATCCAGATGATACATGTTTTAAAAATACCAAATACATACCCTTTAGACTTCGAAAATTCACCATATAATCACGATCGAAATCGTGATAAAGCATTAAGTACTAACAAAGATATTAAAGTTGGATTTATTGCGCTAAGGACACTAGGATGCCAAAAGATAATTTTTAATAATATATGGAGTGCAAAGGGACTTGAAGTAATTCAAGATGGCAAAATATCTGGCATATTGAATACAAAATGCAACTCATTATTCGGTTTAAATATACCTAGACAGGTTTTTTTAATACCACTAATGAATTCAGCGTTTAGGGAGTATGTAAAGTTATATGGTATGCCTAATGTTATACATGGCCATAGAATAAAAACCGGTGGTTATATGGCATATTATTTAGCAAAGAAATTTAAAATACCTTATGTAATAACAGAACATAGTTCTGATTATATATCAAAAAAAGTTAATAATAGCACAAAAGAATATGAAAGGATTGTCAACTCAGCCGCAAGATTGTGCTCAGTAAGTAATTTCTTGAGTAAAGAATTAGAGAGTATATTCAAGAATAGCAGAGGCAGATGGATTAATACACCAAATGTAATACCAACGTTCTTTGAAAAAAATAAATGTAACAGAATAAGAAATACAGAAGAATACATAATCCTATCTATTGGTACTTTAGATGAAAATAAAGGACAAGAGAAGATAATAAAAGCATTAAGGATATTGAAAGATAAAAATATTCGAATTAGGCTGGATGTCGTAGGAGAGGGAGAGAAATTAAATGAACTAATTAAAATAACTAATGAAAATAATCTAAAAAACAAAGTGGTGTTTCATGGGGCTCAATCACAAAAATATATTTTTAATTTGATGAAAAATACCTCGTTTCTTGCGGTAACAAGTTTGTATGAAACATTTAGTATAGTAACAATAGAGGCACTTTCCCAAGGGATACCAGTACTATCAACACCATGCGGTGGTCCTGAGGAGATTATAAAAAAAAATATAAATGGTGTTATTACAAAAGGGTTTGATGAATACTCTATTAGTGATGGAATCTTAGAAATGATAGAAAAAATGCATTTATTTAAGCAAGATGCTTTGATAAATGACAGCGTAAAAAAATATGGTGCGCTTAGTTATTCAAATACTCACTACAAATTATATGAAGAAGTTTATTCTGAAAGATAAGTACCGAAACCACTTGTTGTGTGTTTATAGTGAACTAGTGTCTAGAGTAAAATTTTCAGGTTTTGAAGTTGGCATTACAAAAAATGGACTATATTTAGATAACGAATCTCCATTAAGGTTGTTATCGCATTTGATTATATTTTCAGTTGGGATGTATCAATTATTTAAAAAGGAAAATTACCTTGATGAAGCAAAAGTATTCTATGGATATCTAATAAAACAATTAGAGGTTCATGATGATGGAAACATTATTAACTTTAGGTATAGTAAATCTAAGGATAATACCAATGGAGTCATTGGGTATGCTTGGCTTTTTGAAGCCATATATGTTGCAAAAAGATATTTAGAAATAAATAACGACAATGTTGTTGAAAGGTATCTATCAAGAGATCTTGAGCTTCAACAAATTTGGAATGTAAAGGATAATAATCATTTAAGATCTGATTTAACTATGAATCATCAACTGTGGTTGACTTATGCATTACAAGGATTAAATCATAATTATGATAAATCCATACTTTTTCAATATGTTAAACAACACAAAAATGGTTGTTTTATGCATTTATCAACATATGCAAAATTAATAAATAGAATCAAAAGGCGTGTAAGAATCAAGAATAACACTATCATGTTAGAAAAAGAAATTGGTTATCATCTTTTTTACCTATATGCACTTGCAGGTATATCTGCCGAAAAAAAAATTACAAATAAATATGTAATTGAAAAAGCTATTAATTTCATGTACACAGAACATTTTATGAAATCTATTTTAAAAAACAAATATGCTATACCTTATAACAAACCTGGGGTTGAAATGTTTGCTATTGAAAAAGCATTGGGACTAGAGATTTCACATAATTCCTTACAACTTTTAGATAAGCAGATAGAGTATGAGGCTGATATTAACAATTTAGATATTCTTGAATTAGCTCGGTGGTATGAGCTATTTTCACTAGAGTTGCGATGCTAACTCCAATATTGTTGTTAATACAAGTATTTAGTATTAAGTTATCTGCTTTATATGTTGATAAACTAATAACATTGGTTGTTGGCCTTTATTTATTTACAAAATTTCCTAACAAGAAATTGATTCCTTTTGTGACTGGATTATTGCTAGTAGTAACCATCTACTCTTATAATATTCTAATTGAAAACCAACTTCAATATAAATATATAGTAGCTTATTTTAATGTCCTTGCAAATTTCTATATTGGATATATTCTTGGTCTTACAGCGACAATAAAGATAGTTAAACTTTCATTTTCTCTATTAATCATCTTAGCATTTATTTTTGTATATGTGAATTATTTCAGAATTGATTTACTGGAACCCTATTATCGAGAAATGCATTCTAATCAAAGATCGCTTATTGCTTACGGACGATTTTTCTTTCCTTTTTTCACATCTCCACATATGGCTTCGTTTCTTGCTCTTTTGCTAATTTTTGTTATTTCATTCTTTAATAGTTGGGGTTTCATAGTTTCATCTTTTCTAATTGTCGGTTTATTGTTCTTAATATTATTAACAGGATCCGATAGTACTCCTATTGCATTAATCATGTCCTTTATGACATTAATGTTTTTTAAAAGACCCATACTCTTTTTATCTAGCATTATAGGCCTTATAGGCCTTATTTTATTTTTTGTGATAAATATAGATTACGATTACCAATTCATCTTTGAAGATAGGCATTTCATACTTCGAAAGGAAACTTTAGAGCACTTATTATCATCTTCTTTAATTGAGTTTTTATTCGGTCATGGTTTGGGAGTAAGTGGTAACTACATAAGCGGCGCTTATTCTTTTTCTTCACTTCTTACTGTTCTTTTTGAGGGTGGCTTAGCTTTATTTATATTGTATATGTTCATTTTCACTTTCCCAATGGTCTCTCTTATCAAATCAAAGTTACCTAAAAATAATGAATTGTATGTTTCCTCATTCCTTTCCATTTTTTTCATTTTTTATGTAAATTTATTTTATGAGCTTAAGACGCTTGTTGTAATATTCTTAATTTTAGGGTTATATTCTGGTATTCTTAATTCACGTAATTCCTTATGTTATCGGTAATTATTCCATGTTTTAATTCTGAACGATCATTACCTCAACTTTTAAAGTCTATTAAAATACAAGATCTAAGTTGTGTTCAATTGATTTTCGTAGATAATGGTTCAACTGATTCGACAGCTCAGATTTTAAAACGTTTCTGCTGTAACCAACCTGGTTCACATTATTTATATTATGACGATGTTCCTTCGTCTTATGCTGCAAGAAATTATGGTGTTTTGCATTCGATTTATAATTTCTTACTTTTTATTGATTCAGATTGTATATTATCTGAAAATTTTATATGTAATTATAAGTCCATTATACGCTCAATAGATTCAAATTCCGTGATTTGTGGTGATGTTAAATTCTCTTTTATTAATCCTGGTTACCCCAATTTTTTTGAGCTTTACGATAGTCATTTTTTTTTATCACAGTCTGCTTACGCATCCAATAAGTTGTGTGCCACTGCTAACTTTGGTACTTCTAAATCGATTTTTACTTCTTTAAATGGTTTTAGTATTTTATCGACTGGCTCTGATCATGATTTTTGTCGCAGGCTATCTTCATTAGAAAATTCTTTTATTTTTTCTAAAAAGTGTTTTGTTATCCATCCTGCTAGAAATACTTTTAATCAGATTATCTTTAAAATTAAAAGACTATCATATGGTCGTTTTTTACGTTCATCTAAGTCTACTTCATTTAACGAGTTTCTATCTTTCCTACCACTTAAAATATTTTTTAAAATTTATCAGTTGAAACTTCCTTTTTATACTTCAATCCCACTTTTTCTCGTAGCTATTTTTTTTAATGTTATTTCTCGTTCATATTTTTTCTATTTTTATTTTAGATCTTTTATAGGCTTACCTTTTCATGTCAGATAAATCTATATTATTTGTTCCTGATACTTTTGCACACTATAGAGCTAATGTTTTTAATTCTATCTTTTCGAAAATTTCTACTAATTTTCCTTCTATTTATCTTGCTTTTGATAATATTGATATTAATTATCTTCCTCAAAGCTCATCCATTAGTTCACTTTTTAAATATGTTTCTGTTAAAAACTTCTTCTTTAAAAACATTGTTTTTTGGCAAAAAAACCTCTTTTATTTTATATTCTCTAATCGTAAATCTTTAAAAATAATTGTTTTTTGGGGTGATTCGTATCGTCTCAGCACCTGGCTTTCTTCTATTTTTGCTAGGTTATATGGCATAAAAGTTATTTTTTGGACACATGGTTTGTATGGAAATGAAAACCCTATAAAACTATTTTTTAGATTAATTTTCTACAAGTTAGCAAATACTCTTTTTTTATATGGTAAACATTCAGACTTTCTTCTAAAGTCTTCTTTTTTTAGTTTTAATACCTTAGTTGTAGGTAATTCATTATTCGATTCATCTAAACTTTATTCTATTCGTAAATCGGTTCGCCCTCTGTCTCTGGATATCATTAGAATATGTTTTATAGGTCGCTTAACTTCTATTAAAAACATTCAATTACTTTTTGATGCAATCTCCCTGATTCCAAAGTCAACGCCCTACATCATAGATATTGTTGGAGATGGCCCTCTTTTCAATAAACTTTCTGTTTCATCTAATAACAATAATATTAATGTTAAATATCATGGGGCAATTTTTGATACTGATGAGATTATAAATATAGTATCAAATTGTAATATGATCGTCTCTCCCGGTAATGTTGGTTTATTAGCTCAACATGCTCTTTCAATGGGGCGCCCTGTTATAACCCATTCCGATTCATCATATCAAATGCCTGAGTTTGATTTACTTGTTAATCACTATAATTCTGTTTTTTTTGATAGAGGTTCTGCTATTTCATTAGCGAACTCTATTCTTCTTTGTTTCTATCTTTTGAGATCAGATATAATTACTTCTTCAAATTGTTTTTCTTCTGCTTTATCTTCATCTGTAAATAAACAAGCTTCGTTAGTTTCTAATTTCATAAATAATTATGTTCAAAAATAAAATTCTTCTTATTTCTGGTGGAACTGGCTCCTTTGGTAACGCTGTTCTAAAACGGTTTTTAGTTTCTAGTTTGAAAGAGATTCGTATTTTTAGTCGTGATGAGAAAAAGCAGGATGACATGCGCAAGTGTTACGCCAATCCTAAGCTTAAGTTTTACATTGGCGATGTACGTGATTACAACAGCATTCTGAACGCAACCCGTGGTGTTGATTATATTTATCACGCAGCTGCGTTAAAGCAGGTGCCATCTTGTGAGTTTCACCCCATGGAGGCGGTGAAGACTAATGTACTCGGCACCGAAAATTTGCTGGATGCGGCCATTCAAAATGAGGTTAAGCGTGTTGTCTGCCTGAGTACCGATAAGGCTGTTTATCCGATCAATGCCATGGGTATTTCAAAGGCTTTAATGGAAAAAGTTATCATCGCAAAATCTCGCTATGTTGATAAGGCTAAAACGACTATTTGTGTCACACGATATGGAAATGTGATGGCCTCTCGAGGTTCGGTAATCCCTTTGTTCATAGATCAAATTCGCGCAGGTAATCCGCTTACACTAACCGATCCTAATATGACGCGATTTATGATGACGTTATCTGATGCGGTAGATCTGGTCTTATATGCGTTAGAACACGGTGACAATGGCGATATCTTTGTACAGAAAGCGCCAGCAGCCACATTGAATACCCTTGCTAAATCATTAACCGATATTATGGGCGTGCCCAATCATCCTGTTAATGTTATTGGTACTCGCCATGGTGAAAAGTTATTTGAAGCTTTACTAAGTCGTGAAGAAATGGCGTGTGCAGAAGATTTGGGTGGATATTATCGGGTACCCCCAGACTTACGTGATCTCAATTACGGCAAGTTTGTAGAACAGGGTGAAGAGAAGATCTCGCAAGCTGAAGATTATAATTCACATAATACTGAAAGACTCGATGTTGAGGGGATGATGGCATTACTGAGAAAGCTGGATTTTATTCAAGCCCTAGAGCGTGGTGAATACACTCCACCTGAGGAATAAATCATGCGCGTACTTATAACCGGAGCTGATGGTTTTATTGGTAAAAATCTGCTGTTGCACTTTCGTGAAATGAACACTATCGAATGTGTTTCTTTTACAAGAGGTAATAGTGTTGATGAGCTTCCTCAGTTTCTCGGGGAGGTTGATTGGGTTTTTCATTTAGCGGGAATTAATCGTCCTAATTCTGCTGATGAGTTTGCTACGGGTAATGTCGGTGTAACCGAATCGCTTTGTACAGCAATTAAAGCTACGGGCAGGGCAATTCCGATTGTGCTTACCTCTTCAATCCAGGCGGATTTAGATAATGACTACGGTATAAGTAAGCGATCTGCTGAAGAAGCCTTACTAACTCTTCACAAAGCGACGGGAAACCCTGTTTTTATTTATCGTTTACCCAATGTTTTTGGCAAGTTAGCACGCCCCAATTACAATTCTGCAGTGGCGACTTTTTGTCACAATATAGCGCGTGGTTTACCCATTCGGATCAATGATCCATCAGCCGTCATCCCATTGGTATACATTGATGATGTTGTTAAAAGCTTCAAGAAGCTTTTAACTGAGGGAAACAATAGGCAAAATGGTTTTGTGGAAGTTTCCCCTTTGTATAGCATTACGGTCGGTGAATTAGCAGACCAGCTATACCGATTTAAGGCTTCTAGAGATAACTTGGTATCTGAGCCGGTAGGTAATGGGTTAATTCGTGCCCTGTATTCTACCTATGTAAGCTATCTGCCACCTGAGAACTTCTCATACGCTGTAAAACAGCATGGTGACGAACGTGGTGTATTCGTCGAAATGCTCAAAACGATAGATTCTGGGCAGTTTTCATTTTTTACTGCGCACCCAGGCGTCACTCGTGGGGGTCATTACCACCACTCCAAGACGGAAAAATTTTTGGTAATTAAGGGTGAGGCACGCTTTGGCTTCAGGCACATGGTTACGGGCGAGTTTCATGAACTTTACACTTCCGGTGATGTGTCTCAAATTGTTGAAACAGTCCCTGGCTGGACTCATGACGTGACCAACGTAGGTGGTGATGAGTTGATCTGCATGCTCTGGGCCAACGAGATTTTTGACCGGGATAAACCGGATACTTTTGCCTGTGAGCTTGGTTAAAGTGACCGGGCACTTAAGCCTGAATGTCTTTAAGCAAACTCGCGTACTCAAGGATTGTTATGAAAAAACTTAAGGTTATGACCGTGGTTGGTACTAGACCCGAGATTATTCGCCTGTCGCGGGTGATGGCCAAACTGGATGAGCACTGCGAGCATGTGCTGGTCCATACCGGCCAGAATTACGACTACGAACTGAATGAAATCTTCTTTAACGACCTCGGCATTCGCAAGCCTGACCATTTCCTCAGTTCTGCCGGTGCCAGCGGTGCCGAAACTATCGGTAATGTGATCATTGCTGTTGATCGTGTGCTAGCCGAAGTTCAACCAGAAGCAGTATTGGTACTGGGCGACACCAACAGCTGTATGGCTTTACTGCCCGCCAAACGCCGTAAGATCGCGACCTTCCATATGGAAGCCGGAAATCGCTGCTTTGATATGCGAGTACCGGAAGAAATCAACCGCCGTATTGTTGACCACACAGCGGATATCAACCTGACCTATAGCGCTATTGCGCGCGACTACTTGCTGGCCGAAGGGCTGCCGCCTGATCGCGTGATCAAAACCGGGAGCCCCATGTTTGAGGTGCTGAACCATTACCGCGAAGGCATTGAAGCCTCGGGTGTGTTGGATCGCCTGGGGCTGTCAGAGCATCAGTTCTTCGTTGCTAGCGCCCATCGTGAAGAAAACATCGACTCCGACAAAAACTTCCTCAAACTGGTTGATGTGTTGAATACGGTGGCTGAACAATATGATCTGCCGGTGGTCGTTTCGACCCATCCGCGCACGCAAAAGCGCATAGACACCATGGGGGTTAAGTTTCATGCCAACGTTCAGCTGCTCAAACCACTGGGTTTCAAGGATTACAACAAGCTCCAGCTCTGCGCCCGTGCAGTTCTGTCAGACAGCGGCACCATCAATGAGGAATCATCTATCCTCAACTTCCCAGCGTTGAATCTGCGTGAAGCCCATGAGCGCCCTGAAGGCATGGAAGAAGCCGCCACCATGATGGTTGGACTGGAAGTAGAACGCGTGTCACAAGGCTTGGCGATTTTGGAATCGCAAAGACGCGGCGATGAACGCAACCTGCGACTGGTTGCCGATTACAGTATGCCGAATGTTGCGGACAAGGTTGTGCGCATCGTGCACAGCTACCGTGATTACGTCATGCGGACGGTTTGGAAGCAGTATTGATGAAGAATGCCTTCATGTCGCCGACGAAAGCGGCTCTCGCGATAGTGGACAGAAGTTTTAGACATGATACTCCTATTAGGGAGGGTCTTTTACAGTTGGCTGAACTCGCCAAAGAGTCTGGTACGGTTTGTGTGATCACACAAACCGTACCCATTTAGGTCTGATAACTGCTCTTATCGGATTGTTTGACTAAGCAATCATCTCCGACTGAATCTTCACCCGCTGTTGATGCCTTAAGAAATTTATGAGAACAATCGCTGACTTGTCCTCGTCATACTTCTCAAATATCGCATTGAAACCCTTGAAGGGGCCTGATTTAATGAAGACCTCATCTGCTTTTTGATGACGATTGATCTGATCCATTCGATCATTCATCACATCGACTACTTTTTTCAGATCATCAATCGTCTCATCGCTTACATTGGCGAAAGCCATCTCAAAGCGAACAAAATCACTCACCCCCCTTGTAGATCGGATGGACTGGAAGGTGTCTCCCGTTTTGGGTTTGATAAAAATATAGCCAGGGAAGATCACCTTACCCTCTCGCTTGCCACAGGTAAATCTCGGCAGGAAGTATTCAATTTTCTGGTTATTGAGGTT
>Ga0255772_10004096_pt1 | contig 13806 bp, 9 predicted proteins | sample 071ome_34_FD_179970 | JGI IMG/M metagenome (GOLD analysis project Ga0255772, IMG submission 179970) | Coastal salt marsh microbial communities from the Groves Creek Marsh, Skidaway Island, Georgia - 071411BT metaG (version 2) | ecosystem: Environmental > Aquatic > Marine > Intertidal zone > Salt...
GGGGGCTTCCAATCGCGCGACTATCGTCCATTACTACCAAAACGATAGAATTGTCCATCCGAACGATTTGTGTCTGATGGATGCTGGGTGCGAATTGAACGGCTACGTCTCAGATATCACGAGAGTGTGGGCGGGAGGCTCGGAAACGGCTTCGTTCGTCAACGACTACCAAAAAGCGGTGTATGATCGCGTGTGCGACGTCAGAGCTGCAGTGCTCGCGAGATTAGAGCGCGACATTCGCTCGCAAACGCCGGTATCGTTACACGACTTACATGTAGCCTGCGTGGACGCGACGTGCGAAGTCCTCGTCGATTTACTCCCGTCGCAAAACGGCCGAGAGTCAGTCACCAAAAACTCGCTCCTCTCCAAAGGCAAATACGCCCAATACTTCCCCCACGCCGTCTCCCATTGGCTCGGCATGGACACCCACGACACGCCTCTAGTCCCAGGCTCGACTTCCATCGAAAAAGGCGTCTGTTTCTCCGTCGAACCCGGGTTATATTTCGACCCCGACGACGCGACTTTACCGAAAAGTCTCCGCGGCGTCGGCGCGCGAATAGAGGACGAAGTGTGCGTAAACGCGCGAGGCGCCGTGGACGTTTTAAGTCGCGCCGTGCCCGTAGACAGAGAGGAGCTGGACGCGTTCATAAACGATACCTCTCACTAGCGCATCTTGTAGCTTAAAAGTTAGCAATTTTAGTAGTAAAGAACTTGAAGTATTTTGTAGTAGCGCGCGAAAAATTTCCCGCCTTTTCTCAAAGGCACCTCGCTTTCGAGTCGCCGACGGACCAAAAAAAAAGAGCAAAACGGATGCCGGTTCGATTTTAAGCGGCACAATTTTGGTACTTGGTGACGCGCGTAACACGCAACCAAACCGAAGAATACGAATTTACATTCGCAAACGTTTGCGCACAAGTAGCACGCGAGATTAATTGTTTACACGGACTCGAGTCGGCATTCAAAGTATTGTAAATGTCGATCCAACCATGCGCGTAAACAGAAAGAACAACGACATCATCACTTGTTCGTCTGTCTTGAATCACTTGCGCTCGAAAAGAGTTTGTGTTTTTTATTCGCTTTTGTTCTTAGCGCTGTTAGAGGTGCGTATATATATATTTTTAGCGCGCGCGTTGAACGCGAATGCATTTATTGCGCGAAACGCGATGCTTTTTTTGCGCGCGCGATGGTCGCGAGCGCGCTTGCGGCGGCGGATTCCGCGCGTTTTTAAATTGGAACGGTGACGGTGAAATCTCGCCACTCGTTTCAAACGTTCGGAAATCGTTTGACTTTTTTTTCTCTTTAATCATTCTTCCCTCTCTCTCCCTCTCTCTCCCTCTCTCTCTCTTTGATGATCTCTTCTGACGACGCTCGATGATCCCTCTCTTCCATTAGGTACTCCTCTGGTCCGTCGTTTTAGTCCCGGGAGACGCAAACTCCGTCTGGAATTTAAGCGCGCAGCAGTACTACCAGCGAGAAACCGGTAATCTCAAATCGTTCCAACGACAACCGAGATTTCAAATCCAAGTCAGAGTTTTAGATCTGTATTTGGAATCGCTGGCGCATAAGCAAGAACATTTGTGGAGAAAAGAAGAGTTTAACCTTTACGACAAAAACTTACAACCTTTACACCCGGAACCACCAGATAAGCGGACGGGAATAGGCTTGAGTTTATCTTCGTTGGGGAGGTGTTTATTTGAGGAGGTGGTGTCTTCGAAGTTTTCGAAGTCAACGGCGATTGGTGAGCGCATCGGCAACTACAATCTTAACGTTCGCGTTTAGTTTAATAGTTTCAGAGGCTCGCTTACTGTATAAATCGCTGTATTACTACTAATCTATATACACATCCCGGTCGAAGAAGTTCAAAACACACAAACACTTCAAGACGCTAGTTGGACGACAGAACGAACAACTACTTTAGAAAAACTATATTATTATACGTATATATATACACATAAGAAACCAATCAACAACAACAACAACAACAGCTACTACTACTACTACTACAAAAAGAGAAGAAAAAAATGGCAAGATTACAAAGACCATCCAGAGGCGGCGCCGCGACGAAAGTTGCCGAGTCTGGGTACGTCGAAGCTTCGGTTGCGCCTGCTTCGGCGCCGCCGAAAATATCGTTGCGAAATGTTATTCCGGTGAACGACGTCATCGCTGGCGGTTGCGCTCGCGCCGCGTCGCAGTCGACGATTCACCCGCTCGATACCGTCAAAGTCCGCATGCAAGCGTTAGCTGGCAAGGGGAAAGCTGCACAGGAAGCTGCCGCGGCGAAGAAAGCAGCCAAGGCAGTATCAACGGGTAAATATGGCGTCGGGAGTTCCTTCATGGCGAATGGCGGAAGCAAACGCGTCGCCTTAGCTCGGGGCGCTTCAGCCGTAGGTAAAGAGTTTTCCATACTTTACAAGGGTGTGTTTGGTGCCGCGAGTGGTGCTGGACTTGCCATCGGCACTTACTTTGCTTTCTACGGCGCCGCGAAGAAATTGTTGGAACGATATTCCGACTATTCGGTCTCCCAGACTGCTTTCGTGGCTGGTGGTATTGGCGCCTTGGGTTCCTCCTTGGTCAAAGTACCCGCCGCGGTTTGTATTCGTTCCGTGCAAGCTGGAGTATACCCCAACGTCTTTGCGGCCGCGGGGACGATTACGAAAGCTGCCGGCTGGAGAGGATTGTTCACGGGGTATGCGCCAACTTTGCTCGAAGACATCCCGGACATGGCAGTCAAATTCGCCGCATATGAAACTTTGCGAACAATGCATCGCAACTTTTTCAACAAAGACGACGATGAGGCCGATGCTTTTGCGGATATCTCCATGGGTTTGATCGCTGGATCCGTCGCAGCTGCTGCGACGACGCCTTTGGACGTCGTGAAGACACGCATGATGTGCAACGCCGCTTCGAGACCATCTTTTGGCAACGCCATCGTAGGCGTATGGAAAGACGCGCCCGCTGGCTTCATCAAGGGCAAAGTTCCCATGTACTTCACTGGTGTTGGCCCTCGTGCATTCTCAAATGGTATCAACTCTGCTATCTTCTTCATGTTCTTTGAAGCGATGCGTGCTGGGTTGAAACGTCGCGAAGAGCGCATCGAGCTCGAAAAGAGACGGTTACGAAGAGTCGGTTACAACGGCTCCAAGAACGAAGAGTTTCGCTGGGCCAACACTGACCAACAAGTTGGCAGAGTCACGGAGGCTTCCGTGACGACGTCCACTTTACGCCACAAGTTTACGCTTCCCAAGTTGAAGAAGTGTTAAACAGTTTCACTTCCTTTTACATACCACCACCACCACCACAAAAAAGTTGATTGAAAATATATACGAGAGCTTGAGACGAGAAGGTTCTGCTAGAAGCTCGCTCGACTGGAGATGATGAAACGAAAAAACTGTGTTTCAAATAATCTGTATTTACTTACTTTTAATATAAATCGTACTATCATCATCCTTAATATTAAAATAATGTTACTGCTGTATTCTTGTTGTTACTGCGTTGTATTACTTACTCCCCCCCTTGGTTTCTAATGTGTTTCGTTTTACTAGTATTATATTTAAGGTCCTCTTCTCCTTTTACGGTTTCACGGCCAAACTCATCGCCTGTTGTTGCTGCTGTTGCTGAGCCACGCGCATCCCCGCCACGTAATTAAGAATCTTCAACCTCGGTCCGGGAGGGATTCGCACCTCTTGCAAAGCGTTATCGTTCAACAAAAGCAAACAGTCGTCCGTCAGCAAACCTTTCTTAAAATTCTTCTCGTACTTCTCCAAACCGAGCGTCGTCAACATCCCAACCGCGTGCGAATAATACACGTCTGTCTTTTCATTCTTCCCAGAAAATGACTGGCCAATCTTCATGAAAGCCCCGTTCAAGAGCGCAAACAAAGCGCCTGATTTCACCGCCTCTTGCGCAATCTGCATCGGTCCTTCAGGTATCGCCGCGTCTTGCCCTCCGAAAGCCGCCTTCTGCCCGCTCAAACTCGACGACACCGACAACGCCGCGCCAGCCCCAAACATCGCCATCATCCCGGTTTCAATCTCTGAAAATTTGTTCATCTTCTTAATCCAGCACGTCAACCCGCCTTGCACGGCGGTAAACACCGCTAAGTTCACCGCCAACACGTGCGGAGGTCCCGACATGGCCCCCGTCATGGCTGGCTGATTCGCCATCGCTGGGTTCGTCGCCGCTTGTTCCGCTAGGTTTTTATTCACCGTCCCGAGCACGTAGCCGAGCACACCGCCTGTATTTTCCATCGCAAAGCGACGAGAGAGAGAGAGAGAGAGAGATGAGTTCAGTCAGAGAATGAAAAAACCGTGCGCTCAAACGAACGTTTGGAAGAAACCGTGTTGTTTTCCCGGATCGATCGCCGCCACGGCGAAGAAAAAAAGAACAACGACGACACGCAAAAAAAAAAGCAACGGCGGCGTACCTTGCACGGCACTCCCGGCCGATATCGCGGCGATTTCCACCGGAGTGGACTGGTTCTTCAACCACTCGTCTATTTGTTTCTTCTTCTCGGTGAAGACATCGCCGATGCCCATGTTGATTGCTCTGCGCGCGTTCGAAAAAATAAACTCTCTCTACGAGTTGGAAATTTCTGACGATTCGAGAGAAGAGAAGAGTCTTAAAAAAGGATTTGTGAGATATTTTCAAATACGCGCGCGCGCGCGCGAGGCGGGTTTTCGATGTCGACGGCACGTGGATAAAGTCCGCTATTTAAAGTAACAGCACATCGTAACACGCTTCTTCTTCTTCTAAATCTCTATGAATTGTCGTCGTTTGTCGCGCATGTCAAAGTTGTTGTTGTTTCTTCTTCTTCAACCGCTTTCGCTCCGCTTTGCTCAGGTACGTTTTCGTTTTCGTTTTCGTCTCCCATGTCTATCAAAGTTGTTGTTGTTTCTTCTTCTTCAACCGCTTTCGCTCCGCTCTGCTCAGGTACGTTTTCGTTTTCGTCGTCTCCCATGTCTCCTTCGCCTCTTTTCGTTCTTCTTCGTCTTCTTCGTCTTCTCTGTCGCGCTTTTTCTTCTTCTTCTTCTTCTCCTTCTTCTCCTTCTCCGCGTGAACAACCTCCGCGCTTTTCAGCATGCTCTTCCGGTTCGGAATCGCCGTCGTTACGATTCCCTTCGCTCTCGTCGCGTTAGTATTATTGCTCTTCCCGCTCGTCGAGGCCAAAGCTCCAACGCCTTTCCCGAGCAGCGCCTGCGGCGTCAACGACCTGCGCAATTCGTCCAACAGTTTCACCTCCCTGGCGTCCAACTCGTCCTCGCCTCTTCCTTTACCTTTTCGGGACGATAAGAGCTCCTCTTGCTCTCGAGCGAGTTCGGCTTTGCGGTGCGCCTCGGCGACGTTCGCCGCGTGGCCGGATTTGTGGCCCGCGCCGGTCATTTTTGTCGTATCGATCGATCGGGTGAGTCGCGCGCTTCTTAGTTTAGGGGAATTGCAAATGCGTGCAAATTTATATTTAACAACTGTTTCACAGACAGGTGGTGATTTTCTCTCTCTCGCTCTCCGCGCTAGCAGGACATTTCCATTTACCTGCGATGACTTCTCCTGTTCCGTCCGCTTCCGCTCGCGCCGTGACCTCCTCTCGACGAAGACGAGGAAGAAGCGCCGTACGGATTGTAATAATTGTTGTACGGATCGTAATAATACTCGTAGCCGCCGCCGCCTTCGAAGTGCGAGTCGTACGCGGAGGACGACGGGCGGCCGCCGCCGTACGCTCCCCGTCGACCGGCGTAACGGCTTCCCGCTGAGTTCGAGCTCGAGGACGCGCGTCGGCGTTGGACGGAGACCGTGCTGTCCCATTGGTACTCGGAAGCATCGTGGGAGCGCCGGTCGGCGGAGGTTTTCAAAGCGTCTTTCGCGACGTTGAGATGGTTGAAAACTCTGTTCGCGTCTTCGGTGAGTAGTTTGAGAACGTCCTCGTTCCCGGCCACGAAATGGCTAGGAAGTTCGTTCGGATGGAAAACTTTATCCGCGTGCGCGCGCAAAGATAACTTTTTGAATGCTTTCGTGACGTCGCTGTCGCTGAGAGATGTCGAGGACGAGTCGTCGGATAAACCGAGTATGGCCCGGGCGTGTATCGGAGCCGATTCGCCGTATTGCTGTTCCAATTTGATTTCCACCGCTTTCAACTCTTTCGTGCGACTCTTGGCGTCATCTATTTGTCTGGGATCTCCATTCACGCCGGCCGTTTTCTCATACATGATCAAATCTTCCAACGCTTTGTCAAACAGACGCAAATGGGAGAAGATCGCCGCACGTCGAGAGTACGCTTTTGCGCGCGTCGGGTCGAGGATGATGGCGCGACCGCAATCGAGCATCGCGTCGATGTATTTTTGCGCGCCCATACGCGCAGCGGCGCGGTTACAGAGAATGGCAGTGACAAATTGTTTCGATAGAGATGAATTAGACGCTGCTATACACTTCGTGTAATGCATCTCAGCTTCATGGTACTCGCCGCTCGAAAACGCAGAGTTCCCGCACATGCGCGCGTCGTATTGATCTTTTAGAACGGCAAATATAGCTCCAGAGTCAGGACGAATCGCGTTGAAAGTATCCAACATGGTGAACGTTTTATGCTCAGAACCATCCTCAGATTGATTATTTTCCGGAGCACCAAACTGTGGACCGGTGAAACCATTCGTTTGTTTCGCAAACCGTTCCAAATCATCGACATCACCTAATCCGTAATGCGCGACTATTCGCAACAACGTCATCTCTATTATGTTTTCTCTGACTGCCATATCGTCTTCCAGTTCCACCACGCGAGGAGGGGAGCTTTTGTTCCTCGATCCTTTTTGCTTCGTCGGAGACGACGAGGCGAAAAAGTCGAACGATTCCAACATGTCTAAAGCTTCTTTATACTGTCCACAAATCATAAGTGCGTTTGTTTTCACGCACGCTACGATCTGTCGGATGTCCAACGGCATGTGTGTCGCTCTGTTCTCAATATCTTTCGCGTCTGTTATCGCTGATTTAACCATTAATTCGTTCTGCGCTAAGCTTTCGCCACCATTTATGGGTATTTTCCTCAACGCGCGTCTCGCCTCGGTGAGATAGTTCACATCAGAGATTATTCTTAAACGCTTCGCATGTTCAAGCTCTACGCGCGCTTCTTCTTTTTCCTTCTCCGAAGCTTTCGAACTCGACACTACCGTAGTATAACACGCACATGCCGCCGTAAAATCAGCCAAACGCTCGTGACATTTCGCCTGGCGCAAAATTGGTTTCATGTACGTCGCATCCGCTTTTCTTGCGCGCATGCAATCGTCGATGCACTCTTGGATTTTCTGGCGATACTTCCAAAGCATATCCGGCGTGTACTTACCGTCCATCTCCTTCGCACGTTCTCTCGATTCTTCTATTTGTATAACCATTAACGTCGATGCCGCTCGGTTACTCAAAAGCGTTCCAGCTTCTCTGCCTAAAAGTTGTCTCGTGGGGAGAAACGGCGCTCCGGTGCCGTTGTTTCCACTCGATGAAGAACTGCCGTGTTTGTCCGGGGACGGTGCAATACTTTCGAGCATGATTATTGCTCGCGTGTACGTATCTCGAGCAGCTCGGAACTTCTTCAACGCCAGCTCGTCTTTTTCTTGATTCACAAAAGAAGACGCTTCTTGAAACAATGCGTTCGCTTCGAGTTTATACGCTTTCACATCTTTTTCTACGTTTGCCATTTTCTCCAACTCTTTCCCGGAAGGCGGGCTATTCCTAGAAGAAGGGGACGATCTCATCGTGCGCCCGAACGCATTTGTGGTACCACCCGTCGTTGTTGGCGACTTTGGTGAACCCGGAGACTTCACCGCGAACTTCTTGAATGGTTTTCGCACGCCCTCGTTTGCAGTTGGAGTTCTGTCCGTATGAAACTGGTGACCGACGTTGAACGCAGACGTAGGAAAAGGACTACTACTATTGCTGCTGATGTTATTGCTCTCACCTCCGATGGTCACTTTTGAGAAAGAATTGTTCAACACCGCCTGCGGGGATAAGGGGCCATCTTCTCGGAAACTCGTCCCGACTTGTGCCGCTATCTTTGCTGCTTCCATACCATCGCTCGGAATTTCCTGCATTCTATTGCTATTCGTACTACTGTTACTGTTGTGCATTCTACCGCCGCTACTATTGCTGCTGCCGCCTTTTGCTCTATTAATTTTGCCGTAACTATCTTTCTTGTATGATTTCGGCTTAGTCGAACTGCCGCTAAAATTGCCACTGTCTGAGCCCCCACTTTGAAAAATCAACGGCGTCGAAGTTCCATTCGCTGATCCAGGCGGCGTGGTGTTGAAAATCGTCGTCGACGTAACTCCCGGGTGCGTATCGGCGAACATAGACGGTGAAAATTCCGTAGGGGTTTTGATATGCGCCCACGCCGGATTCGGTGGCGATGGATCTTCATCTCGTCTCTGCTGACCAAACGTGAATCCAGGAGACGAGGCAAATCCTCCAGGGAACGAAGACGGCGATTCGATGTTGCCGTTATCATAATTCAAAGACGCCGGAGTCCCTTCCGAAACGACGCTCATCGGCGATGCCGAACTCTCTTCTCTCAAATCTCGTCCGAACGTAAACATAGGTTGCTGTTGTTGCGTTTGCGCCGCGCCGTTTTGTTGTTCAGAGAGAGGACTCGTCGGACCTAATCCAAATCCGTTACTCATCGTCGGCGTCGTCGTCGTTCCAGAAAAAGGAGCAGCAGACGCTCCAGCGGGCGCATTCTCTCCAAAAACAAACGTCGGCGACGCCGCCGCGTCTCCGTTCTTCTTCTCCCGGAACGGATTTTCATTCGCAGGGTCCGTCGGCGATTGGAAAAACGAGGACGGCGACCCGCTCGTTGTTGTTGTTGTCGTCGTCGTCGTCGTCGCGGCGTTACTTTTTCCAAAACTCGTATTTTTCTCGTCAACCTCTCCTTCTCCTCCTTCCTTCGTCGTCTTCGTCGTTCTTCTCACCGAGTGCCTCGTGTTCCTGTACGACGACTTGACCAAAGTCGCTCGTCGGCTAGGAGGAGAAGACGCGGACGACGAAGTCGCGTGTCCCGGAGACGCGGCAAAAAACGTCGGACTCTTCTCCCAAACCACCTCTTCATCGTCCTCTTCGCCTCCTCTTCCCGCGCTTCTCCCGGACATCGTTCCTTTTTCGCCGCCGCGCGTTAATACCGTGAAAAAATCTCTCTCAGAAGAAAAAAGGTGTCCTTCTCAACATGTGATAAACGAAATCTCTCTCTCTCTCTCTCTTCTTCTCCCCTTCGCGCCCAGAAAAAGCGCCGTCGACCAGAGAAAACAGCGAGCAAAAAGAACGGCGAGCGCGGCGTGTTGCTTGTTCTGCCGCTCCTTTGAACTTCTCCAAAATACTCCTCCTCGCTCTCGAAAAGGGAAGAAATCTCTCTCTCTCTGCCTTTTTTCTTTTGCGTTTCGTGCGTGTGATGCGTAGAAAGAGACCAAAAAAACAAAATTAGACTGAAACCCTAAATAACTCTCTCTTAAAAAAATTTTGAATTCGACGCGAGAGCAACACATTTTTGAACGGCTTTGAGAGAGAGAGAGAGCGCCGGCATTTCTATACTTTCAGCTCGCTGCTGCCGCCGCCGACGAAGAGAGAGAGAGAGAGAGAGAGATGAAGTACGTGGTGGTCTCCGGTGGGGTCGTCTCCGGGTTAGGGAAAGGCGTGACGGCGTCCTCGGTCGGCGTCATGCTCGCGGCCTCGGACTACAGAGTGACGCACATAAAAATAGACCCGTACATAAACGTGGACGCCGGGACGATGTCGCCGTTTGAACACGGGGAAACGTACGTCTTGGACGACGGCGGAGAGTCGGATTTGGATTTAGGAAACTACGAGCGGTTTTGTGATATTAACTTGACGAGAGATCATAACATTACGACCGGGAAGGTGTATCAGTCCGTCATCGAGAGAGAACGGGAAGGGAAGTATTTAGGGAAAACCGTGCAAGTGATTCCACACGTGACGGATGAAATCCAGGATTGGATCGAGCGCGTCGCGCACATTCCGGTGGATGGGAAAGAAGGCCCTCCGGACGTGTGCATCGTCGAGTTAGGTGGAACGGTCGGGGATATCGAGTCCATGCCTTTCATCGAAGCTTTGAGGCAGTTTCAGTTTCGAGTTGGACCGGAAAATTTTTGTTTAGTGCACGTGAGTTTAGTCCCGGTGGTTGGTTCCGTCGGCGAGCAGAAAACAAAACCGACGCAGCACTCGATTCAAGCGCTGAGAAGCGCGGGTTTGGCGCCAACGATGTTGGCATGCAGAAGTTCGTGCGCGTTGGATAAAGCGGTGATGGAAAAATTGGCATTATTTTGTCACGTAAGCCCGAACAACATCTTGAACTTGATCGACGTTTCGAATATTTGGCACGTGCCGTTGATTATGGTGGAGCAGAAAGCGCATTTGGCTATTCTCGGTCACTTGCAGATGAAGCCGAGACCGTTGAAATTAGACGCATGGAAACACCGAGCGGAAAAGTGGGATAGCGTGCACGTGCCGTGCTCGATTGCGGTGGTTGGAAAGTACACCGGATTGGGCGATTCGTATTTGTCCGTCACAAAGGCGTTGATGCACTCCGCAATCGCGTGCGATAGAAAGTTGAAAATTTTGTGGATCGAGGCTGAAGATTTGGAAGAAGAGTCTAAACAAGCGAACGAGGATAAGTACGACGAAGCGTGGGCAAAATTGAAGCGAGCAGATGGCGTGTTAGTGCCGGGTGGTTTCGGCGGCAGAGGCGTGGAAGGGAAGATGTGCGCCGCAAAGTACGCGCGGGAGAACGAAATCCCTTATTTGGGCATTTGCTTGGGCATGCAAATTGCAGTGATTGAGTTTGCTAGGAATGTGTGCGGTCACGCGGACGCGCACTCCACGGAGATGGACCCAAAGACGGAGCACCCGGCGGTCATTTTCATGCCAGAAGGATCCAAGACGCACATGGGCGGTACCATGCGTTTGGGCGCCCGAGAAACTATTTTTCAAACGAAAGAGTGCGTGTCGTGGAGATTGTACGGCAAGAAAGACTCGGTCGCGGAGAGACATCGACATCGATACGAGGTGAACCCGGAGATGGTGGACGAGCTCGAACAAAAAGGCTTGAAGTTTGTCGGTAAAGACGAAACCGGAACGAGAATGGAAATTTGTGAATTGGCCAATCATCCGTTTTACGTGGCGTGCCAGTACCACCCGGAGTTTAAATCGCGACCGGGGAGACCGAGCCCGATGTTTATGGGTTTGTTGTTGGCGGCGAGTGGACAGTTGGAGTCGTACGTCTCCGACGAAGCCGTCGAGTTGAGAATATCCATGGGGAACATGATGCGTTCGCCGATGAAATCGATCAAAGCGGCGGGGTTGTACGTCGGAGGCTCCGATTAAAAGTAAAGAGAAAAAAAAGAGATATATAAAAGAAAGAAAGAAAGAAAGAGACGGTTAGAGTGAGAGAGAGAGAGAGAGCGTTTATTGTTATTATTATTCTTGTTGATATCACACAAAACTACTACATTGGTATTTTCCTCATTCCTCATCTTCCTTATCTCCACCGTTCCCGCTAATAACAAGCATAGACAAGTCCACCCACGAGGCGGTTCTTTTTCCGTCTAAGTCTCCCTCTCCCTCTTTTCCATCTTCTTTCTTGGAGGCGTGTCTTAAGTCGTTCAGAGAACCGATGTTGCCAAACTCCTCGTAACTGGCAACTTTGACCATACCAGAGATCAAACCCGAACGACTCGGGACTCTGTGCATTTTTGGCGAGTCCATCACTGCAGCGCTGCTTCTCTTCACGGGCGAATGCGGTGTGCCATCTAACAGCGACATCGCGTGCGTTGATCCCATTCTCACGATACCTCGCATGTTTGCACCACTCGCGACGCGCTTCAACGCCGCTTGCGCCGCCTTGACAGCCACTGCTTCCGCTTGGCGATGTTCCTCTTCCGTGCCTTCCTTGTGATCGTCCTCTTTTGGTGCCGGCGTGTCGTGCTCCGGAAGCGAGTCGAGCTTTGAAATATCGAACGGTTTCGCCGCCGCCGATAAATGTGGCTTTTCCGGTCTTTGTTGTTGATCGATGGAATTCCTCCTCGACGACCCAGCTGAATCTGGTTCTCGGTTCGCTTTCATCCACGGTCGACCAGATATCTCCCCATCCAAAGATTTCCTACCACCTCTCTTCGCTAAATCGATGCCTTTCAGAGCCGCTGCGACGGCGTCGTGCGCGGCTTCAATTTCTTTCGACTTTGTTTCTTCCGTCCTTTCGAACCGTCTCGGTATTAAGCTGCGATGTCCATAAATATACGTACCGGCGGGTAAGTCTTCTAAATCTGGCGGGTTCACCTCCATACCGCTCGCATCTTCCGGCAATAACTCCGAAGCGCCTTCGAAATTCGACACCACCACGGTGCCATCCGCGCCTCGCCCGTACTTTAACAGAAACTCACCGCTCGCGTCCCTCGCCGCGAACACGCGCACCGTCCTCGCATCGTAAACCGTAAACGCAAACCTCCCTCTCAATTTCGGTAAGCAGTGGGTCCCGAACGTCTTATACACGTGGCAAATCAATTCAGCCTCGTAACACCGCCCTCCAACCAACGATTTTGCCGCTTCCAAGGGATCCGCGTTCTCTCCTTTCCTCAAGTCGTCCCCTCGCCTCCCTTCTGGCGAGAACAACCTCCACGCTAAATAATCCACGTTGGTCAAATGCCCGACGAACGAAACGATGATTTCGTTATCCGTGAACGCCTGGACGTTAGGACCGACGCCAATGGCGATCCCCCCGCCGTTCAACTCGCTCGTCGACTTGTTCTTAAACTCGATAGCTTCCAACGCCTCTCGAATGTGCTGCTCGCTCTGTTGTTGCGCTTCCCCGGTGTCGTGGTTGATCGATAACGTTTTCGGAGGGATGACGCATAAGAATTTCCCAGTTCGGCTGTTCATTTTGTACTTTTACTCTGTTACCCGGTGAGCGTCGCGTCGCGCGTGAGATTAAAACCGCCTGAAGGTGCGCTCGGCGTTCGATGGGTCAGCGCGAGAGGAATGAGTAAACCTCTCTCGTTGCGATACGGGCTCTCCGAATTTTATCGAAAACGCAAATTTGGTCGTTGCTTTTTTTTCGTACGTGTACGTATCGCACCTCCCTCTCTCTCTCTCTCTCTCTCTCGTTCGAGACGGCGGCTTAATCTTTCGGGAGGCGTGGATGCGAAAAAGAAAAACCGCGGTTATCCGCAGTGTTTTTTTGTGAAGCCTTGAAGGTGCGCGTCGCGATTTGCGATTGGAAGAAAGATACTGCTGACTAAGCCCGTCGGGCAATACCTATCCAAACCCTAAATTAGATAAACCCTAAACCCATTTTTTTTGCCGGGGCGAAAAGGTGCCTTTGAGACCCTTCGCTTCCTGAGAAAACAAAAGCGCGCTTTTCTTAACACACGCAGACGCAGTTCTCTCTCTCTGGCTTCCTCCTTTCCCTCTCTCTCTCTCTCTCACACACCAAAAGAACGAAAAAAAAAGAATGGCGTTCGGCGGCGGCGGGTTCGGCGGCGGCGGGTTCGGGAGCAGCAACGTCCCGCAATCGCCGTTCGGGCAAGCGCCGGCGTCGCCTTTTGGTGGTGGTGGGAGTTCCGGAGGATTCGGTGCCAATCAAGGGAGTGGAAGTGGAGGTTTGTTTAGTCAACCGTCGAGTGGAATCGGAGGATTTGGACAGCAGCAGCAAACAGGGGGCGGTGGTATGGGTGGATTCGGGCAGCCGCAACAGACGGCTTCGCCGGGAACGAGTGAGTGTTGTTGTTTTGCGCGTCGTGTTTTTTTGATTCGTTTGATTCTTTTTTCCATTTG
>Ga0255772_10004097_pt1 | contig 13803 bp, 14 predicted proteins | sample 071ome_34_FD_179970 | JGI IMG/M metagenome (GOLD analysis project Ga0255772, IMG submission 179970) | Coastal salt marsh microbial communities from the Groves Creek Marsh, Skidaway Island, Georgia - 071411BT metaG (version 2) | ecosystem: Environmental > Aquatic > Marine > Intertidal zone >...
GGTGAAATTGGTAGACACGTCGGATTCAAAATCCGATTCCTTCGCGGGAGTGGCGGTTCGAGTCCGCCCACTGGTACCATTCTAATACTAGAATCCTCCCTATTTTCAAAAGCTTACAAATAATCTCTTAGGTTCAATTCCTGTCCTAAAGTCGTCGGATTTCTTGTTTATTTAGTTCTCGTAACTTGCCGCTAAAAGTTTTGTTATTTGGCTTATTCTGATGGGCTAGTTGGAGCTATGGATTTGGCTGGTTTAGTCATTTGAAGATCATAGAGTTCATAGCTTTTAGGTCGAGTTCTGGTTCATTTGTTGATATTGGCTCTCTTAGGCTATAGCTCTTGAATCCATCGAGCAATTGGATTTGAGTGGTGTAATTTGTTTACACCAATGTTGTTTATTAAGATTAATCGTTTTCCCTCATACATTGATCTACCTAAAATAATCCAAAATGTCCAATTGCCTTCAAAATTCAATGTATACTTTGCAGAAAATTCTTTTGAATTTGGTAAGGTTAATTTAGATTTTTCTCTGAAAAACTTTTCTTGTATTTCTTGTGGTTGATTTTTCTGATCAAATAGATCCTCATAAATTGACCAAATTAACTGTGTGAAGTGATACATTGATTGATCAGGGTTACGTTCAGACATGACGCTTATTAAACCGAAGCGTGAGCTGTCATTGCGCTTTGAAGAATACTTATTACTTTTCTTCTTTATATTTGCATATAACGATTGAAGTTCGTGTAATCCTAGACCTTGAGCTAGTAATCGGTATGGCTTGTCAGAAGTGAACCTACTAAGATCTCCTTTACTAAGCTCTTCGTACATATCTTTCATTGGATTTCCTAGAGGAAATTTACTGTCGTTTTGAAAGTTGCCCCACACTCCTTCTGTTAATTCGTTAATATCTATATAGAAGTCGTAGGGGTTATTGGGTTCGATCAAAGAGTTTCCAGCGACAAAATCTGGTGTTAGCATCCCCTTAATTCGTTTACTCTTGTTACTTCTTCTTATCAGTTCATCATAAGCGTGATTACCATCTACACGGTGAAATTCAGGGAAACCAGTAGAATTTAAAAACTGTTCTGCAAATTTCTCAGAGTTATCTGAGTCATTTTCAACTTTCTTTTGGCTAAGCTTGTCTTTAAAAAATTGCTGCAGTTCTTGCATAAGCTTTCAATAACCTCGTAACTGATCCTTGTACTCTTATAACTTTCCAGATTTTCGCAAAATAACTTTTAATTCGGTACGTGCATAAATTTATTTTATACTGTGAGTACCATTACTTTTATTTAAAACCCATCCACAATCAACTGCAGCTCCAATCTAACCTGCTCCCTCAATTCAACAGGGCTCACTACTTCCACATCAGGCAACCAATACTTGATCGCCGGAATAATCTGCTTAAAGCTGCTGATCTCTGAACTCACAATCAGACTTCCATCTTCTAACTGCTTTAACACTCGCTGATCTGGCACTAGTTCTGTTTCCAGAAAATGATTGGCAATATCTCCATCTACTTTCAACACAACAGTCGTAGCTTCATCATGGATGTTACGAATCACCAACTGCTCAATCTGTTGTTTAACTCTCGGGCTTAACTCGAAGCTTTCAGTAGAACGCTCAGCTTGGCTCACTTTGCTCATACGAAAGAGCTTTAGGCTGTTCTGGTGAATCGCTGCAAGGAACCACACACCACGATCATTAATCAATCGATAAGGTTGTATGGGGCTGTATCGTTGCTTCTTGTAGGTGATCTGGCAAAGCTGCTGCTTCTGAATCGTCAAGGTGAGTTCATGGAAGCTTTTGAGGTAGTCTGAACCTTTCTCAATGCGAACGTTTTTGAACAGGTAAGGCGATTGCCCATTGCTATTGAAAGTAGCCTTGTAGGCTTGATCGAAATTAGGAAAGAGGTCTACTAATCCCAATTGAATGAACTTCTGCTTCATACCTTTAGATGGTGAGTGGCCTAACAGTATGGGGTCCATCGAGTAAAACTTACCCTGCTTAGTTGCTCCACAGGCTTCCAGTCTGCGTAAATCACGCTGGGCAGTAGACCTGGATATCTGAAACTCATCCATCACGCTCTGTACACTCACACGTTCACCCTGATTGAATTTTACCAGTATCTCAATCAAGCGGGCTGTGAGCTTGTCGTTTTTGGAATCGTTTGCCATGTAGCTAGTTTACGGGGTCAGAGGTTCAGGTTGTGACTTAACTAATCATCATGAAACACCTCTCAAAAGGTCAGAGAAATTGCCATAACAGGCATAGCTACAGGTCTGGTTACTAGATACAAAAAGTTGCACGTAAGTTTTATTTTTGGTCACAACCTGACTAGGCCGTTTTCCATAATTGTTAGTGTGTTTAACAACTAGAAAATGGAGAAATCTAATGTCTGATACGTGTAGAGATTGTGGTGGGTCAGGCCAAACTACCTGTGATCATTGTGCTTACGGTGGTGTAGATCACTGTCCTGCTTGTGGGAATACTGGCAAGCACTTTTGTCATCGCTGTGATGGTACGGGTGAGGAGGATTAAGCATGGTTTCAACAACGCACTTCTCAGCCGATGGCAAAGTGAAATGTCATAAATGCAAAAAGATCTGTGGCCCTGCTAATGGCATCTTCTGTAATCGATGTGATCGCTGGGTATGTAACAGCTGTAAGGCGTCTGGCGGGATTTGTAAGGGTGGCTGTTAAGGCTGATGGATAACAAGGGATTGGTAATGAACAGATTAAAGATGGGATTAGGCTTAACAGTAGCGCTGGCTTTAACAGGCTGTGGTGATTCGCCTCCTGAATGTGATGATAGTGATGTTACTGATACTGTAATTCAGATCATGATTAACGAATTCAGACAGGCTGAGTACGCTCAAAAAGCGGCTGCTAGTGGTGTCTATGACGAACTGAATTATGAGAAGGCTGTGATTGCTCAGGAAGACAACGAGTTACTGAGACCGTTTGTTAAAATGGCCGAAGATAAGTATCCAGACGGAGTAGTTGAAGTAGATGCGATTCGTACTGAGTCTGTACAGGAAGAGCTTCTTAAAACCTCCTGCATTGCACGATTTGCGGCTGAAGGTAGTGCTGGTGCCGAAATGCGATACAGTGCTCAAGTTACAGAGGATGGAGAAGTTTGGATTGAAGTCTACGGGTTGTAGATAGTTATCTGAATCTGCTGGTTTTGTTGGGTTTACCGGTAGACCGGCAGAATCGGTAAATTTGAGAAAGTTTTGAGGCTGCCTTTTGGGTGGCCTTTTTCATTTTTATCGTATGTGGTGAGAGTTGGATAAGTTAGGTGTTACTTGGCTTAAACAGGAATGTGATATTAATCCGTAGGGGATAGAGTAGAGCTGACTAAGGTTTTCTACATGGTAAAAGGTTTGGGGCTTTGGTAGTCTGAGGAAAGCGAGGACTTTCGTAAGTAAGAAAGCTATTAAAGATAAATTACGACGTATGTCGAGGATTCACTGTTAAACGATCATGATAGAAGTCATAGTAGATTTTTTATCACCCATATACTTCATTGCTTTAACTGGTTCATATGCACTATTACAGAACCTTCAGGCTTTGGGAATAGCAAGTATTTGGCATGGCCCCTTTATTGATTTGCAGGGCACGATAAATATTATTTCTGGAGGCTATTTTTTATTTCTATTGTTACTGTGCTTGGTTAATGTGGTTTCTTCAGTAGCACTTTCAAATAAGCTTTCATTAATTCTACTTCTTCTCTGGCTATCTCCTTGTATTTTACATAGTTTAGATTTGTATACGATTAAGCCTATAGTTCCTGATAGTTTTACCATTGGATCAGGAGGTCCAGATCAAATAGGTATACCCGAAGGGGCTCTAATAAATTCTATTGTTATAGTCTTGCTTAGTTGGTCGATTGCAACAATTTCTCTTCATGCATTCCGAGCTGGCAAGCGTTTTAAAAGTTTCTTTGATCATATCTGGTATCTCTTTGGTATATCGGCAATTGTTTTTTATGTAAGTGATCAAAACTCAGTTGGACCTTCTAGTGAACTTACAAAAATTAGAAGTACTCTTAATTCATCCCTTTCAAGATTAGATAGCGAATTGAGACGGTTAAATAGCGGATGTGTTAATGGTTCTTATGTAGAGTATAAATATTTGTGTTCGTGGTCGGCATCATCGAAAAATTACATTGAGCGTTTTAAAAATATGAACGATGTACAAATTAGACTATCTACGGCACCAACTATTGATGAAATATTATCTCTATCTAAAGACCAAGGCGTTAGCATTAAGTATCTAAAGGCTGAAATTGATCGATACAATGTAGATGGGTGTAAGGTTTCAGCATACTGTAGCTCATTAGGTGTTGAGCTAAATAATCACCCTGATCTGCTTAAAAGCTTATATACAAAGTATGCACTGTCTTTAGAAGCGATAATGCCGACAATCACAATGAAATGGGATAGATTCAAAAAAATATCGGAAGAGGTTGATAGCAGGTCAACTCAGGAAAATAAACGATGGATTATCCTTGTCTTTATATTTTCAATCCTAATTGGAATTAAGGTTTCAAACTCGAGTAGGGAATTGTTCGGGGGAAGGGAAGCCTCTATATATAGAAAAGGCTTCTTGATGACTATGAAATATATCGGAAAAAGCTCATTAAAATTAGTGAGTTCTGTTAGAACTTTGTTTAACAAAGCGTTTCAACAAAGAGGTCACTGAATACAATGAGTAGCTTTAGGAGTCAGCTTCGTTAAAGTTTTCAGAATCTGCTGGTTTTGCTGGGTTTACCGGTAGACCGGCAGAATCGGTAAATTTGAGAAAGTTTTGGGGCTGCTTTTTGGTGGCCTTTTTTATTTTTATCGTAGGTAGTGTTGGCTGGATAAGGTAGGCACTTCTTGGCTTAAACAGGAATGTGATATTCACTCGTAGGGGATGGAGTAGAGCTGGCTTAGATTTCTGCGTGGCAAAAGGTTTGGGGCTTTGATAGCCTTAGAGAAAGTTGTTAAGGATGAATGACGGTAAATGTTGCTTTAAATATGGCGGATGTTGTCGATTGACGGTTGCGCCTAAAAAACTATCAAACAAATAGTAAGGAACGCTAAATGTCTGAAGTAAGTATCATAGAATCCAATGATAAATTAGTGGAAAAGCAAAACAATCCACAATCAAGGATTGATAAAAATTCAATCGACGCCGCAATAGATGTTTTAGGTGAACAAATTGAAGCTCATCGATCCTCAATAAGAAGGCTCATGTTAGTTGTTATTTATATGGGGGTTTTGCTTCTTGCTACAGGAGTAGGTATTTATATCTATCAAGCAAATACCCACACTAAGTTGATGGCTACAATGCCCACTAAAATGCAGAATAATTTTGTACCGTTTGGAGAACCTACCAAACCTGTTGAAACCGAAAACGCAAGAGCCCCAAAACAAGTCGTCGTAGAAGAACCTAACCAAGATGTAACTGATGGGGGTGGAATGATTGCGTCTAATGGTTTAGTTGGCATGCCTTTTAACGTGCCTTCAGGTGGTACTTTTGGCGGAATGTCTAACGTGACAACTTATACTAACGAAGGGCCTGATGGTAAAATTATCTTTGTATTTGCTGCCTTATTTACAGTCGTTTTTGGTGTATTGATGGCAATTTATCGTTTCCATTTATCAGAAATTAGCAGGTCTGAACAATATAGATTTGGTTTACATAGAATCAGGATTGCAGCAAATAATTTTGATACTACTGGGTTTAAAGATGAAGTAAGAACTTCTCTTACAGAAAGTGCCTTTGATTTCTTTTCTGGAAAGGAGAAAAAGGTTGAAAGCCCTCTTCCTGGACATCCTGCTTCAGACCTAGCTTCGATTTTTGCTAATAAGTTGATGGAAGGAATTGATGTTAAAGTTTCACCCAAACCGTAATCAAGTAGCCGGAGGTTTCTAACCTCCAGCCCCCACAACATTCTGCATGAAGTGCCTCACAATCCCTTCAATCAAAATAGTGAAGCTTACCAACCATCTCGTAGCGAGTGTAATTCCTCTGACTTCAAGAGCTCTGCCGCAGCGTATTGAGTAGCTTGAGGAGTCAGCTTCGTTAAAGTTTTCAGAATCTGCTGGTTTTGCTGAGTTTACCGGTAGACCGGCAGAATCGGTAAATTTTAGAAAGTTTTGAGGCTGCCTTTAAGCTCTAAGTCGACCGGCCAGAAAGAGGTGTGATATGTTTAGTGGCCTTGTTCAGCAATAAACAAAGGAACGTAAACGTGTTACTGAAAGGATTCGGTTTTTCTGGTTATCGTAGTGTTGGTGAGGAACTGGTCAAAATTGCTCCTCTTAAGAAAGTTAATCTCATTATTGGTAAAAATAATGTTGGTAAGTCCAACATTGTCAACTTCCTAAATGAGCAATACTCATACTTGGTAAATAGAATCAAGCAGAAACATAATATAGGTAGGAATCAACAAGCCAATCCCTTTACTGAAATTGATCAGCATATTTCGAATGTTAAAATACAAAACAAGATCTCTTTTCCATTACTCAAAGATGACATCGATGATTTCATCAACTCAAAGCTTCCTCATCACGCGCATTTTCGACCATTAATAAGAAGACTTCTTTACTCCAAGTCTTTTGGGGACGGTGATACAGTTTGGTTCACTTATACATCAATTAATCCAAATACTCCCCTAGAACTAGATATCGATTCTGAGAAAATTCAAAACGTTTTAACTAATCACGAGTGGCAACAACTTTGGACTGCTTTGACGGGAACTACAGGGGGATCTTTGAAGGGAAATTGGATTCCCGGTGTTTTACAAGTTCTTAGCTATAAGCCGGACAATGCACCTAGTATTGAAGTTATTCCAGCGATTCGAAAGGTTGGTCAGGAAGGTTCTGAAGCTAGTGATTACAGCGGTGAGGGGATTATTGAACGGTTGGCAAAGATTCAAAACCCTCCTCTAACCAAGCAAGAATTAAAGGACAAGTTTCGGGTTATAAATCGTTTTGTTCAGGATGTACTAGAAAATCCGACAGCAGAAATTGAAATACCTTATGAAAGAAACATGATTCTAATTCATATGGATAGTAAAACGCTTCCATTAGAATCTTTAGGTACAGGCGTTCATGAAGTGGTTATTATTGCTGCAGCGGCAACCCTACTTGATGAAACTATCCTTTGTATTGAAGAACCTGAATTGCATTTACATCCTTTACTACAAAGGAAGCTTGTTAAATATTTAGCCGAAAAGACGAATAATCAATACTTTTTTACAACTCATTCTGCTCACTTATTGGATGCTGTAGAGTCCGAAATTTTTCATGTCACGCAGCATGATGGAGTCTCTAGAGTGGAGGCCATATCCAGTACAAAGCAGAGATCAAATATCTGTAATGATTTAGGCTACAAAGCTTCTGATATCCTACAAGCTAACTGTGTAATTTGGGTTGAAGGGCCTTCTGACAGAATATACTTGAACTATTGGTTAGAGCATCATTCCCCTGAATTAATTGAAGGTGTTCACTATTCAATTATGTTTTATGGAGGCAGGTTGTTTAGTCATTTGACAGCATCTGATCAAGATATTGGAAATGAAGCCGTAGATGATCTCATTTCGGTCAGGAAGCTTAATCGAAATACCGTCATTATGTTTGATAGTGATAAAGACAAGCCCAAAGCGAGAATTAACGCTACCAAACAAAGGCTAAAAGATGAATTCAATGAGGGGCCGGGGTTTGCGTGGGTTACAAAGGGAAGAGAGGTTGAGAATTATCTAAATTATGATCAGGTTGAGGAAAGCGTTAGGACAGTTCACCCTACTGCACTTGGCTTGATTAAAAAAGGAGAATGGGAAAATCTACTCAACTATCGTAAAAAAAGAAGCGAAGATGAAAGAACTGCTAGTAAGGTCAAGGTAGCTCGCTACTATGTAGAAAATTACTCTCCCGATTTAACTACTTTGGATTTGAAACAACGCATGGACCAGCTTGTAGAGTTTATCCATATTTCGAATGGGCATGATATTTAGCTTGGAGTGACTTTTCTCTTGAATTAGCACGATTCAATTAATGAGATGACAGTTTTTAAACAGCCTGTTTTGCAAATACTGCTATGTCATTTTCTGCGTGGCAAAAGCTTTGAGGGTTTGATAGCCTGGAAGAATAAGTTCTTTCGTAGGCAATAGAGAAAGCTGTTAGGGATGAATTGCGATAGATGTGGCTTTTAAATACGACGTATGTCGTTAATTAGTTGTTGGATTTCAATGAATTTTCATCAATGTAACGGATACTATATACCCGCAGCCTTTTGGTTGTACGTGGATACTGATCAGCCAATTAATGAACTGATGAATTCTCCATATGAAAGAACACTTGTTCATGAGTTAGTGCACTTTTTGCAGGATGTAAGTACAACCTATGGCTTGGCTAATATCTGCAGATACGTTGATCAGCTGAAATGTTTCAGTAAATTAGTTCGCAGTTCTAGATCATTGTCTGTGCCCATTCTGGCGAGTCAACGGTCTGATTCGGTTAATGCAAATTCTGACCTATTTTCAATCTATGCGGGAGACGGTGCGGACAAGTATATGACGCACAATGATAGTGTTGTTATTACCTCGATCACAGAACATCAAGAGTATGTAGAGAATGTGGTAGGCCCAATTTTCTATACAGAAATTGAGTATGGTGGTAGTGAAAGCTTCCACTTTGGGTCAATCGCAATACTGGAAAGCATGGCTCACATTATTGAATGCGAGATTTATGGGAAGATGTCGATAAAGAGCTTTCCTTATGATTCATCTCAACTAGTCATAGACCATCTATGTTCGGATATCGAAGTGGGTGCACTCGCGGTTTTGGAAATCTGTGAAGCTTCCTTGATGTTCCTAAATCCTGCTGAGATCTTCGTAAAGGCTGCAAAGAAATTGAACTCTGAAAGAGTTAGGCATATCGCACCGAACGACTACTATAAGTTCGTGATGGAGAGATTCTCATATGAAAATCAGACGTCTGCCGAACACTTCGTACATGTTGCTCGAGAGGCCGAAGATCAGCTTAATGACCTTTTTACTGTGGAGCCATTTTCTAATGAGCGCTGGGGGGCTAGGGTAGTTGGAGCGGGGGTCAACATCAGAAAAAATGGTCAATCTATATCTTCTCTATTGTTTGAAAGTACTGATGATAGCTTGAGAAATCGATTCTTTTCAATTATCAGTGAAGTTGGATTTCCCCCTTCAATTAATAAGCATAATCAAGTGTGGGTTCAATCAGGCTCAGAAAATTCACATACGAACCTGATGTATCCCGCAATTGCGTCCATTTCTGAGATGCTAGAAGGAAGGGGGCAGGCTTGTCAGCTTTACGAATACTGTAAAAATGAGAAAAATGGTTACACGGTAAATCAACACTGTCTGAATGCACCATGGAAAAGGGCGAAGGCAGCGCAAGCTTGTTATTACTCTCATATATGGAAAATGTGGGGGCATGAAGAATGCGAGATATTGGATAATTGAAATCTAGCAAAAGAACTTGTCGGATGTCTACTGCTACGCTCTTTTGTCGCTTCGCAATAGCCACCAAGAATTTAGGTGTTATATTTTAAGGAGAGAACATTGGCTGAGAAGGCTCTTTTTCACAAAACGATAATTACAACAGGCCACGGCTCTGATATTTATTATTTTCCAGCTCAAAGGCAAGATGATGTAATTAATGACCTTCAAACAAATTCAGATAAAGTAGAAGTTGAAAGCTCCAAATGGCTTTCTGTCGATATAATGATCAATTCTAATGGTGTTTATTTCTCTGTTGGTGGAAGCTTCGTGTTTGAAGAGGGGAATTACGGATTTGAATATTTAGTCAATCAATTTAATCCGCGTTATAAAAGCGCATTACAAGAGTTTCATGGAAATTAACGAAAGTCATATTGAAACGGGTCACCCTAAAAACCTTAATTTAAACGTTAAGGTCTCCTGTTTAACCAGAACAAGCATTTACTCTAGTTTTAAAATTGGCATTACATGTGATCCATATAAACGAAGAGATGCTTATGTACTTCATTCAACTCGTTTCACTGAGATGGTGTTAATTTATCAAACTGATTCTATCAGTTATGCAAAGTTAGTAGAGAATGAGCTTACGAGTTATCATGATCATATTGATGAGAATGACAACAAAATAAAAGGCGGGGGAGGGAACTACGGCTTACCACCTTATTATGTCTATGTGGTGCGTCAAAAAATATAACCAATTGCTCAAAAAGGACGTGGTGAAAAAAGCTTGGTTTGAGCTCATATGTCGCTAATTTTTATCCGAGGCATTTTTTCTTTTAGTACCTAAACTATTTCAAGTAAGTCGACCCATCACAGCAAACTACAGCTAATATCTAAAGTGCTAGATCATTAAAACCGGCAGAATCGGCAGACTGGCAACTTTGGGAAGTTTTAATTTTTTGAGGGGTGATCTGCTAAGGGTTGAGAGTTAAGTAACAGTATCCCTTCTGAGTCTAATGACCCTATCACCCAGTATCTTTCTTTTTAATTAAAGAAAATAGTATTTAGGGTATAGACCTGATTGATTGTCTTTAGCTAGATACCAATTAACGTACTGAACAGCTTTAGAATTCATCAGAGCATCTAAATCAGCTTCGTAAAAGTTTTCTAAATTTGCCGAGTTTGCCGGTTCTGCCGGTTTAACGCATATACTACTTACATCTTTGCAGAGGACTTGCTGATTTTTACCGGTAGATCAGCAGAAACGGTAAATTAGTAGAGGTATGTGTATGCCCCGCTAAAATTTGCAGAGTTTGCCGAGTTTGCCGAGTTTGCTGGTTCTGCCGGTCAACGCATTTACTAGATAGCTGTTCTAGTTGTCATTAGGACTCGATAAGCCTAACTCCCGTCCCGCATCAAACCTCCTCTCAAACATATATTAATCCCCCGATACCAACCATCGGAGGTTCCCATGCCTAATCAATTCAAATTCACGTCCACTAAACTCAAACATCTCCCCCCAACACCCCAATCATCCCGATCCACAGAAACCGAGTACAGCGATACCGAAGCACCTGGCCTAAAGCTCCTTGTAGGCAAGTCTGGTAACAAACGCTTCCTCTTCCGGTACACCTTCAACAAAGCTAAGCGAAGCATCTCATTAGGACGCTACCCTGATGTCTCAATCAATGCGGCCAGAGAGCAAGTGAGAGCCCACCGCCAATGCCTTAATGAAGGTTACGACCCTAGAGAGAAACGGGTAATAGCCTTTCCTACGATCCAGCAGTTCTTCTACGATACTTACTTGCCATTAGCTAAAAAGAAAAAGCGTACTTGGAATGATGATGAAGCAAGGTTTAGACTCCATTGTTCAAGCATTGCTGATCTGCCTTACGATGAACTTACACCACGCCATCTACTGGCTATCCAAATGGAAATGAGCACACCTACCGAAACTCATGAGGCCTATGCCATTGCTACCTGCAATCGTGTGGTGGCTATGCTTAAAACAGTAGGCAAGCTTGCTGAACAGCTTATGGATATTCCTAATGTAGCAACGAAGGTGTCTTTGCTTCCCTGCAACAACCCAAGGCATCGTTACTGCACGCTCGATGAAACCCAACGAATCATCAATGCAGCTCTGGCTTACCCCAACAAGGTAGCGGGCTGTTTCATTGCTTTGCTGTTTCTAACGGGCTGTCGATTAGATGAGCTTAGGGTTCGTCAATGGACAGACATTGATTGGGATCTAAAAGAGCTCTACATTGAACGGACTAAGAATGGTTCACCACACAAGGTCTATCTCAATGAAACCATGATGGAGATTTTGCTGAGTTTGCCGAGATACCCGCAATGCCCTTACATCTTTGCTGGACGCTACAATGATGGGCCCATCTCTCGGCCTAAAGTAGCCTTTGATTACATCAAGCGATCTGCTTTCATTGAACGTCCTGATGAGGTGGTGTTTCACTCTGCAAGGCATTCATTGGCAACGAATCTGATTGCTAATGGAACTGATGTGACTCAAGTACAAAGGTTGCTTAATCACAAGAGTCTTCAAACTACTCAACGCTATGTGAAGTTAGATGAAGCGGCGCAACGTCGTTCTACTGAGAAGCTTACGGATCTGATCTTTCAATCTAATGCGTCTTAATTTCAGTACGTCTTAAATCCCATCATTAATTCCAACTACTAATCCAAGTCTTTAAACGTTAATTAAATCTAAAGGGCTGTCCATGCTGTGTGCTTCGGTGCGCTGGCAGGCATCTCTATGGAGGTTTGTTATGAAAATGATTACGTCATTTGAAGAAGTAAATGAATTACCCATTCCAGAGAAGGTAAAGCATGCGCTACGAACTGAGCTGATGCTGCCTTTTGATTCTAGCGAATCAATCGTCTCTGCTTTTTGGAAAGAGCTAGGCTGCGCCTTGCTCTGTTTAGAGGATAGTGACAGCGAAGCTTCACTGTTAAAAGAGCAGCCTTTGGCTGATCAACTTCATGCTCTAGTTCATTATCCAGAATGGGTGATCTCTTTGCAGGACATCTATCTTCTCGCCCTAACCATTACCAACGACGGAGGCGGTGGGCTCTATCTACTTGCACCACTCGATCTACCACTCCCTTTCATCAATCAACTTAAGCGAAGCATTAAGAACTAACCCAAGACTTAAAGGAGACTGCATCAAGCCTCCCCAAAGGTCTTACCCCACAACTCAATCAATCATCAAACGAGGTGCCTTATGGCTCGTAAACCAAAAACTTCAACCAACAATGAAACGACTCAAGCTCCAACCAAAACTTCCAATGAAGCTTCAACGGAATCCCTTACACCGATCCTTCCAGCAACTATCAAAGAACCCTCCAAGGCCATCCCAAAAGCCCCCAACGAAGTAAGTAACCACACACCCATCATTACCCAAGCCAAAGCCTTAAAGCTGTCTCCCAAAACGACCAAGCATGTGTTCTACGACATCGCTAAAAACGAGACAGATGAATTGCTCATTCGATTGGCGGGTAATGAAGGTGGTGGGCTGCATTCTCAAGAGTGGATCAAGGTATCTGAGATCCTGGACATCCTAGACACGCAAAAAGACAAGCCTTTCAAATCGACACTGCTTAAACCTTTGTTCAAGTCGACCAGTGCTAACAACGCAGGCTTCTTGTGTGCTGTGCTTCGTAGTCCTGACATCAAATTAATCCAACCCGCAGGTAACAATCTCTACTTGCATGAACTCACGCCAGATTATGAAGAGAGCAAAGAGGTGATGCTTGCTTTAGCCAATACTGAACCTGCTTAACCCCTTCAGCCTTGCATACAAGGCTTACTCACAAGCCGACACTCTTCTAACAAACTAAGGAAACACATTATGACGCTTGACATTACTCAGGCGGGATTACTCCTGCCTGTCTCAGAATCTTTGGTAGATGTTCTAAAGCTCTACCTCTGCAAACACGCCATGCCTGCCGATGCCTGTGCAGTCACCTTCAACTTTCGTGACAGTACCTACTCGGCAGAATCAGGAGGCTTTCATCCGGTAGAGATTCGTCTCTACAAAGATCAAGACTCATGGCAGTGGGATTACATCACCGACTTTGCTTACCAAGGCCCTATAGGAATGGCTGAACTGACTAAAGAGTTGGATTTCAACCTACAAACAGGAAGTGCTTACTCACTGCTTACAGGAGAGCTTACCGAGCTTCCGGCTCATGAACTGTATCAGCTCTGGGAAAGTAACTTTCTGAGTTATGAATCCATGGGCTGTTTCGATGAAATCAAAGTCACCTATGATAAGTCCTGACTTCATTAAACCTAAAACCGGTTCCAAGTTCCCTGTTATGG
>Ga0255772_10004098_pt1 | contig 13801 bp, 17 predicted proteins | sample 071ome_34_FD_179970 | JGI IMG/M metagenome (GOLD analysis project Ga0255772, IMG submission 179970) | Coastal salt marsh microbial communities from the Groves Creek Marsh, Skidaway Island, Georgia - 071411BT metaG (version 2) | ecosystem: Environmental > Aquatic > Marine > Intertidal zone >...
GTCGCTAGTTTGTTACCAGGCCTAACAAGGATGTTAGTGTTTACAGTTGAGAAGTTCTTAAGAACATTCAATGTTTCATTACTAATTTTCATACTCTATCCTTTCAAATAAAAATACCATGATATAATATATAGAACAAATTGTCAAGTGTTTTCTAATATCTCAGTTTCCTGCGAGACACCATTCTCTAATAACCAGTCTAAGAAACCTGCATTAGTCCAAGTCATTGACATTCCTGTCTGGTAATCTTCCCAATCAGCTTCTGAGTTTGCAGAATTCTCCACGATAAAAGTTAAATTATCCTCGCTGATTTCTCTTCTAGTCTGAGTAACATTGGTAGAGGACCGTACAGACTCAGCAATAGAATTATAATCTGATGTTCTCATACCATCAGGCATCCAATGTACGTCTGTATCTGGGCGTATAAAAGTATTTCTTATTCTAAATGCCATTTTATTCTCCTAATAAGTTTTGTACTATTTATAATCCTGATCGTGTTCATTCAGTGCTAACAAAGCATAATGTAAGATTTTTAGTAGGTCTTTTCTATTGTGACCGTCCTTCTTACCGTAACGCTGAGTATACTTGAGGACATTGCCGAGAAAGAATCCCATGCCGTGTCCACAGTCCATAATAAACTCTGAGGACTGAAACCTGTTACGGCTATAATGCTCACCGTACGTTGCGTCTACATAAGCCTGGAGCTCTGCAAGCAGAGCCCCTTCGTTAAATTTGTAATCAATGTTACTTCCGTCTTTTGCCATTCTTAGGGTTTCCTATTTTGCGATTCTCAGAAGAGCTAAGGTATTGCAAATTACTTGGTTTGTAATTATTCTTGTTACCATCTATATGATGTACATCTAAACCATCTCGTATCAAAATATTTCTTACTTTTTGCGGAGTTCTTTTCCATTCAGTTGGACTAACTCCTTCCGGTATATAAGAAGCTGTACCATGACAATTCTCAGCTACTACTTGGTGCATTGGTATAGACTTCTTATGGATGTTAATTTTGGGGTACTTAGATTTACCAGCTGCATTTGGTGACAGTTTTTTTATTGAATACACTTCACCGTCATTAGTATCTATCCAATAACTATAGTCACCTTTATCATAAGTCTTTCCTTTGAAAGTTAATGATTTGAAGTTTTTAAAGTTCATTCTTAATTTCCTCAATTGATTAGAATTCAATATCTTCTGTTACAGGATCCACATCCTCAATGGACTGTGGGTTTGAAGGATCAACCTTAGTGTACAAGTCAATGAATGCCGCCTTAGTATCAGCGTCAAAACGATTTGTACACAGGGTGATTGCCTTGAGCTTGTCCTTGAACACACCATACGCATTGACAATGTGCTCAAGCCTACGGGTGCTGACAAGCTCGTCTATGGCACCCTCAAAGAAGGTCTTACGAATAACCTCAGACCAAGTGACAAGGTGAGTAGCAAAGTCCTCATCAGTGTAGCCAGCCTTGTTCATCTTGTTAAGGATGATGCGCTTCTCTACGGCTGCTTTAGGATACTCCTGCTCCACGGTAATTGCAAAACGCTCGAGGAAAGCCTCGTCTAGCAGCTGTGCGCTGATAAACTTGCCGTCATCTGAGCCTCGACCTTTAGTGTTGGCCGTTGCAACTATTGTAAACCCGGGAGCAGGAGCGACGGTTTCGCCAGTCTTCTTGTTGAAGTAGGACTTACCTTCAAGAATCGCTTGAAGGCACATTAGCTTGTTGGAGCCTCTGTCTACCTCGTCAAGAATGAGAACAGCCCCACGCTTCATAGCGGTGAGGACGGGACCCTCTCTATAGACTACGTTACCATCAACCAGAGTATTGCCACCGATTAAATCGTCCTCATCGGTTTCAATACTAATATTCACACGGATAGCCTCACGCTTGAGCTGAGCGCAAACCTGCTCAACCATAGTGGTCTTACCGTTACCGGACAAACCGGATATGAAAAGAGGATAAAACATACCACCCTGAAGGATAGTCTTAAGGTCTTTATGAAAACCGAAAGCTACGTAGGTATCATCTTTGGATGGTACCAAGCCTTCAATATCCATAGCTAGTTTAGCCATTGATACAACCTTAGACTCAGGTGCTGCTACAGGAGCAGGTGTTACAGTAGGTGTAACAACCTCCATGATAGGCTTTCTTGCAACGGGAACCGCAGCAGTGCCTGTGAACATCTCAGTCAGATCATACAGGCCTTTCTCAACCTTGAATTGATCTTTGAGTAAAAAGCCAGGGTGATTGATACCAATAGCCTTAGCTTCACGGATGATGTCTTTACGTGGAACAATATTGTCCTCGTAATTGCGGGAACGAAGGGTGTCAATAAGTGCGTTACGGTCAGTCATAATATAAGTCTCCTCACAAGACAATAGTTAAATTTTTCAGTTTATATGCTATATTATACAGTAATCTCAGCAAAAGTCAAGCATTTTCTCAAACTTTAAGCCCTGTAATATCAATAACTTAGGCTACCTCAGGGATAAATTTCTGTACAAATATGCGCTGCTGAGCCTTAGAGCCTGCAAATTTACGGAATCCTCGGAGCAAATCACCCTTCTTAGTAGACTTGACCTCGAGCTCTTCGTCCTCAATGCTCAGCTTTGAGCCGTTCATAATGTAGCGTACATCAAAGCCTTTAGTATCACGTGCTTCGATGAGCCCTGAGGCTCGCTGAGGAGCATAAATCTTCTCCCAAGCAACGTAACCCATGTTTGGATTACCCATAGTAGCATAGTCCTTGCACATTTCAATTTCTCGCTTGCTGAACCTATCCAGGATGTGATAGTTGATAACCTTAGAGCCTGTGATGTCTTTGTACATCTCAAGCAGAGTACAGGTCAGTTCTGTATTGCGGTGTGCGTTACCTTCAATCAATGGGTAAGTAGCTGAACCGTATTTCAACACAGGGATCTGACCGTAGCGAAGTGTACCAGGCCACATACCGTTACGTGCTGTTGATTCTACCCACAGTTCTGCAAAGTCAGTAGCCTCACCGTCAGTCAGGATAATAGTGTTAAGAAGTTCAACACCTGTAGCCTTGCGAAACTGCTTGGCAATCTCAATACCAACAACAAGCGTAGAATTGAGAGGAGTGCCGCCCATATCAAGAGCTTTATTGTTACCTAACCATACAGGGAAACCACCTTCATTGTAACGATACTTCATCCGATACTCAAAGGATGCTCTCCAAAGCAGCAAATACTTGTATGCTTCCTCGAGCTGACGCTTGCTGAAGTCTGAAGTGAGCAGCTTGACTACCTTAGCTTCCTCGAAAACAAAATCACCGACTTTAGCATTAGGGTGAGCCCAACCGTAACCGCTGCCTGTAGTAAAACCATACACCTCAAACGGTACATTGATCTTACGTGCGAACATAGTAAGGTTGATAAGCTGTGCAATAGTGTCAGACATATTACGGAACATTGAACCTGACATATCAAGGTGCATAATGAAGCCGTGGTTCTTGCCTTCTGGGATTGAAGTAATCTGCTTGAACAAATCGTCTGAGGTCTTGTAAGCCCACAAACGATCCTCATTGAGATCGCCTGTCTTAGAAGTCCTAGCCTTGATGAATTGTGATGCTTTACGCTTCATCTCGAAAGTAGAAACCATCTGATTGATAGTCTTGCTGTTCTGTGCAATGAAATCCTTGTACAGTCCTTCAGCGTACACCTTAGGGTCTATATCTCTAAGGCTACCAACCTCGACAAGATCCCAATTGTAAACATCACGGGGCTGTACAATAACATCTGTCAGGTCGATCTTAGTGGGTACATTGACATATACGGATTCTTTGATACGTGAATCCTTATCTAACAGGTTCTCCTCATTGTCACGGAAAGCCTTGTCGGTAATTGAACCAACGCCACCGTCATCTACGAATTCTTGAATGACCTCAGGTGCTTCGTAAACTCCTTCACCTGTATCAACACCTTCATCGTCATCTGAATCTGAAGCAGCTTGAGTATCATCTGCCTCCTCATCTGACTCCTCGCCGCTGTTACCAGCAGCCGAACCGCCTTCCTCAGTCTCGTCTGAGTCTGACTGATCCCAAGATGACGTATCACCGTCCATGTCCATATCGCTGTCATCTGAGGAGGAATTGATTTCATCCATCAACTGCTCAATATCATCCTCAGCAGTTTCCTGAGCCTTGCCGTGTAGTTCACGGGCAAGTTCTTCAACCTCTTCCCATGTTTCAGTAGTCGCACAACGCTCGACAAATGGACGCTCGGCGTCTGAGAATTGGACATTGAGAAATGAACCAACCTTAAAGTGTAGGTTGATACGGTCAATAAGAGGGAGAGCATTTACATCAATGTCCTTGACACCGAAAAAGTCACGCTCGAACAATTCACGATAGCCTGCGTAGAAGCTACGTACCAAACCAGGATAACGTGTCTTGACCTTGCGCTCGATGCGAGCATCCTCAATCACATTGAGGAAACTTTTGAGTGTCTGATCCTCGCAAATAGCATCGTGCCAGCCTTCTGCAGGAGTCTCATGTACGTGACCTACCTCGTGACCGATAAGCAAATCTTGCATAGAAGATGGCATATCCTTCCACTTAGGAATGTACATGGTGCGACTAGTAGGATCGAATGCTGCGGTAGGCAGGTCAGCCTTAACCTCCACCGTAATGTTTTCGGTGGACAGTAGTTTAGCCAATAGTGATTTTTGTTGAATTTGCATAATGATAAGGTCCTCACAACCGTTTTTTCATTTTATGCGTGTATTATGACATCTTTTTTTGAATTTGTCAAGCACTAAAAGCCCTTATAAATCAATGACTTACGTGAAAGTGTGCTAAGTGCTTGAAATATAAGGGCTTTCTTTTTTACTTTAAGAACAATAACCTATAGTATATTATCTTTTTTTCAGTTTGTCAAGCAGTTTTTTTCGCTCTTGTCTTCTTTTTAGGGGCGGTTTTGAGGCTGTTTCGTTTCTCCAAGCGAGATCCGACTTCATCTGGTGACATCCAAATGTCTCGCCCGTTACAAATTTCCTTGATTTCATCCTTAGTCAGAAATCCATCATACAGTTTGGTAAGTAAATTTTTAGCCCACTTCTCCTCGTGCATGATCTGCTCTTTCATTTCGTTTCCTTTACCTATAGAGAAACCTGAATAATTGTGAAACATAAACATACTGTGGTCTGAAATTTCAAATGAGTCTGCAATTAAGAATATAAAGGTAGCAGCTGACATACAAGCGCCTTCAACCGAAGCAATTACGTGAGCATTTGATTCGGATAAAGCTCGCATTAACTGTACCGCAGTCATTACATCACCACCATAACAATTAATGTGCAGATAAATTACATCTGTTTCTTGTGCTGTTCGTATAATATGATTCCATTCAACGTAACTTTCAGGTCCTTCAAGTTCACCGTTCAAATAAAAATCAAATAGGTTCCCTGTAGGTCTTGCAAATACTCCTTCTACACCTGTAAAAGTAGCCAATCCTTTTTCATTATCTGACATACTATCTCCTAAACATTTTCGTAGTAACGTGTTACCGCCTTGATTCTTTCTATTTGTTTATCTATGATAGCCGTCCTGTTAGGCCAATGAATATAATCCTTCTCTGGATTCTTTTGTAGATTATACAGTAGTGGTAAGATAAGGTCCTCTACTTGTCCAAGTTTTGCAGTCACATCTTGCTGCACAAGTTCACGATGTTCATTAATCATTGAAGAATTATCTGAAGTCAACACCAAACTCTCAAGTCTTTCTAACTTGTCCATTATAGTTTGTAGCTGTGTATCGTCTACCTGTGCTACTACAGGTTCCTGTACGGTTGTGGAGGTAGGAATTTCATCTACCGCAGTAAAACCGAAATCGAATATATCGTCAGACATTTTTTCCTCTCTTAAAGTTCTTTACCTTTTTGTCCATATGTTTCATAGCTCTTTGTAGCTTTAAAGAAGATGCTCTCTGAGTAAAATTTTGCCCCAACATATGATCGTATTCGTGCAAAACAACTCTTGCTGAAAATCCAGAAAACCCCTCTGCAATAACAGCGCCTGTTTCATCCTGATATGAAATTGAACATTCTACAGGTCGTTTTATCATTAACCAAAGTCCTGGATATGACAAACAGCCTTCTTTCATACTGACCATTTTATCAGATACGCTTTGCAATTTAGGATTAAATATTGCTTTGGATGGCACTTTATCATTGCCGCCCATAACAAACACTCTCATATCAAGTCCAACTTGATTAGCAGATAATCCTATACCGCCTGCCTTACCCATAGCATGAAAAAGTCTTAGGCTCAATTCTTTTGCATCTTCTTTTTCAAAATCAAACTCACTGGGTTTGTTACTCAAAAAAGGATCACCGAAAGGCAACAACTCTAGTTCTTTCATTATACCATCACCGAATAATTGTTTTTCTTTTCAAATCTGATAACACTTCTAAACTTGTCAAACAGTTGATCTCCTTTGTGAGAAATTACAAAAACATTTGTATCCTCACCTATTGTGTTTAACAATGTCATAACATAATCAGTACCATTAACATCTAGAGAGCTATCAAACACCTCGTCTAAAAGTAATAAATTTGTACTGGCACTGTTTTTCATTTTAGCAATAGTTCGCCAAGTGAATACAAGCGCCAAATCTATTCTTTGTTTTTCACCTTCACTAAATGAAGCGTAACTAAATTTATCTCTGTGTCTGGACTTTATTGTTTCTTTAAATGTTCCGTCTAACTCAAACTGAACAAAGAAGTCCATGGCAGTTAAGTATTTATTCACTAACTTATTTATGACAGGCAAATATTGACGAATAATTTTAGTTTTTATACCTGAGTCCTTGAGCAAATTTTCTGCAACACTATTGTATTGTTGTTCCTCTGACAAAACATTTTTGTTGCTTGTCAGTTCCATAATTTTCTTAGCTGTTTGTTTTAACTTTTCAGTTTCTTTTTCAATGTCACCTACTTTACTTTCAGCCTCAGATTTTTCTAATACAAGACGTTGCAGAAGTGTTTGATTTGTGATGATTTGATTATTGAAGCTCATAATTTGTTCGTCTAAAGACAAAACCTTTTCATACAACTCATTCACTTCTTCTAAGTTTTTCTTCAGGTCTTCACTCGCAGTTTCAAGTTCATCAATCCTGTCCTTCTTTTCTTCTGACATACTGACTTTAAACTCATGTGGTATGCCTTGTTTACAAGTAGGACAGTCATCGTTATTGTGATAGAAATCTACTTCTTTTTGGTGTTCACTTATTTTCCTAATTATTTCTTGATTATAGGTCTCCAGTTTCTGTTTTTTTGATTCAACTGAGCCAAGATTCTTCTTCTCTGTTGTGCAAGAGGCTGCACTCTCTGTAAGGCTTGTGATTGTTGAGTTTGTTTCATCTATCTCTCCTTGTATCCTATCAATACGTTCTTGTTTATCAGACTCTAGTGTTTCGACATAACTTTTTTGTACTTTACCCTTTTCTTTTTCTACAATTATTTCACTCTCAGCAAATCGTATTTTTTCTTTGAGTTCTGTTATTTTACCTTTCAAGACATCTTTCATTGTTGAAAAAATACGTATGTCTAAAATGTCCTCAATGATCTCTCTTCTAACATTGGGAGTCAATTGCATAAAAGGAGTAAAGGATGCACTACCTAATATAACAATTTGTGTAAAAGACTTATAGTTTAGTTTTAAAATATTTTCTTCAAGATGTTTTTGAAAGTCTCTAACATTTGCATTTTGGTCTAAAGGTTCACCGTCAATTTCTATATCAAAAACACTAGGTAAACTACCTCTACGCACAAGATACTGTTTACTTCCTATGTTAAACTCAACCTCCACCAACAATTTCTTTTTGTTGATAGAGTTTATCAATTGAGGTTTAGATATGTTACGAAAAGGTTTGTTAAATAATGTAAACGTAAGAGCATCTAGTAACGTAGACTTACCAGAACCATTCTCACCTAGAACTAATGTACTACTGCTTTTGTTGAGTTTTATCTCAGTAAAAGCATTGCCAGTAGACAAAAAGTTTTTCCACCTAATAGTAGTAAATTTTATCATGCAGCATCCTGTGCTTCAACGTATAATGATTGTAACAATACTTTTAGTTTTTCCTTATCTAAATTTATTTCTATACCATCAACATAATCTTTGAGCAGCGTCATTGTATCCTCTAGATCAATATCATCACCCACTGCTTCATCTTCAAAATCAGATAAGTCCTCAATGATTTTTAGTTCAATTAGATCCTGTTGATATAAATTGTCAATAAAAGAATCAAATTTATTAAAGTCTGTTTTGTTTACTACAATAACTTTTATGCAACAATTTTTATAATCTGAAAAACTACAATTGTTAATACTATCTCGACCCAATTCACTGGAATCATCGTAATATAATTTATGAAAAATCTGTTTAGGGTTGTCAACATAACTTAACTCCTGGTTGTCACAATCTAATACAGCAAATCCTCTAGGATCATCATAGTCTGACCAAGTTATTTGATAAGGGTTGCCCATGTACGTGATATTGCCCTGAGTATGCCTATGGTGGAAATGACCACTAATAACCAAAGGTAAATGATTAAAAAGGCTAGGGTCCATACCATGGGGATTAGGAGTACCACGATACATCTGATAACCCGAAAATTCAAAATGTCCCAGACAAACGTCCGCTTTCGATTCTGAAATCTTTTGAAGGCTACTATCATAGTTATCTACGCATATCCATGGCACAAAAAGTATATTAGTTTTACCCATCTTCACTTCTGTAACTTCATCATACAGAGTGATATTGTTGTACTCTTGTAATAGTAAGTCTGGAGAGTTTACTATGTTTGTATTTTTATAATAGGTATCATGGTTACCTGCTATCATGTGAAGATCAATACCTAGATCTTGTAACCTATCAAAAAAATATTCTTTACAACTTTTTAAACTATTATAATTTATATATTTACGTCTGTCAAACGTATCACCAAGGTCAAATACAGTTTTGATGCCGTGTTCTTGAAGGTAAGGGAAAAAGGTATCTTCATAAAATTTTCGGAAGTGAGCATCAAAAGCTAGTGAGTCGCTTCTTGCACCGAAATGCAAGTCAGTAACTAAAGCTATCTTCATTCACGCTCATATATAGCAGAGTTGGCACCGTGTTCCCTTACTTCACACGACACACAATGACATCTACCATTTGTCAGTTCTTTTACTATACTATCTGCTACCCAAAAGGCTTCTTCTGCAAACATTTCACAACCAACACCTCGCATAACTACAACCTTAGCAAGTCCTTTTTCTTGTAGTTCAAACAAGTCTTTGAGATGTGGATCGTTATTGTCTGCAACAACTGTGTGGTCAAAAGTATCTTCTAACCAATTTTTCAGTTCTTTCAAGCCACCAAAGTCTACTACCCAGTTTTTATCATCAAGGGCTTCAGTACCAAACTTGAAACTGAATCCTAATGAGTAACCGTGTAGCAGTGAACAATGGCTATGCGTGGCATTAGGTTGTCTAAATACACAAGACAACCCACGTTCATGCCCATACGTTTTCGTTGAATAATATTTCATCTGTTCTCCCACTTGTAAGCGTGTTCGACTATATCCTCAATTGAATAGATAGGAGTCCAATTCAAACAATTAGTTGCAAGATCTATGTTTGCAAATGTTTTTGCAGGATCCCCCTCTCTTCTTCCAGTAACATTTATTTGTATTTTCTTTCCTGTGTAATCCTCAAAAGCATTTATAACATTTATAACACTTTCGCCTTTACCTTTTCCTATATTAAATACTCTTTCTGGTCCTTCGTAATCCAATGCTTTGATGTGTGCATCTGCAATATCATAAACATGGGTATAGTCTCTTATGCAAGTTCCGTCAGGGGTGTCATAGTTTTTACCAAAAATAGTAAAAGGAAGATCCTGCCCGAAACATCTAGCAAGAATAGGAACCAGATGTGAGTAAGTATCTTGACAATAACCATGCCTATTTAAAGGGTCAGCACCCGCAGCATTGAAGTACCTAAGAGACATTGTTTTGATGCCGTAAGCTCTATCGTAATCTAACAGTACCTCTTCAAACATATCCTTTGTTCTACCATAAGGCGACATAGGATTTTTTTTGTTATTTTCTGTTGTAGGAAATTCTGGATCATCACCATATACACTACTAGAGCTACTGAAGATAAACTTTTCAACCCCTGCTTGAATACACTTGTCAAGAAACTTGATACTGCTGACAACATTATTGTTGTAAAACACTGATGGTTCCTCAACGCTGCGACCTACTTCATGGTCAGCAGCAAAGTGTATCACTGATTTGATGTTGTGCCGTTTCATAATATCTAAAACAGCATTATCATCGAATGAGTAAGTGTAGGAGCTCTTAGTTGTGTCTGCAACCCAATCTACAACAATAGGTTCATAACCTGCAGCTTTCAACTGTAAGACTGTTTGTGTTCCTATGTAACCATTACCACCTGTAACTAATACACTATCTTTCATATTTTGCCTTTGTTACGTGTTTACGATAATCAACGTGACCTCTCAAATAAGGAGAGTTTTCACCGTCCAACATACAATCAATAGTTCTGTCTATTGTTCCGTTTTGATAATCACTTATCTTACCTATATTATACTTGTCTAAATCATCATTGTCAATTGAATTAAACATTCTTTGTAATTTTTCAACTGCATCTTCTATTGACCAAGGAACATACATATGATTAGAATTATTAGCAAACACCTCAGGAAAACTTCTGTACGCTGGGAACAACGTCAAACAACCCATAGTGTCTGCCTCGCTGACTGTGTTACTAACCCAATCCTGCAACGCACAATTAAAAAGTACCTGACTATCAGCCAACAAACCATAGTAATCGTTCTTTTTCAAACCAGTATAAATTTTGAATCTAGCTGTTTGCAACCAAGCCTTTGTACTTTCTCTCTGCAAACTTTCTGCTCGCTCAACATATAATTTATCATTACTTTTTAGTTTAGGGTGACCACATAAAATAGAAAACTCAACTGTAGGATCTATTTTGAAATACTCCTGTGCAAGATCCATGTAGAAGTTAGGTAATTTTTCGTCATCCCAGCGTGATGCAAAACACACACGCCTTGTTCTGTCTTTGAGTTCTTTTGTAGGTGTTACTCGTTCCAACACTTCTGACTTACCATAAGGCAAACCTGTTACATAGATAGGTTTCTTAAATCCTGCAATACGAAGATGTGCTACAAACTCCTCTGATGCTACCATGATACCGTCAACAAACTGGTCAACCATTTCTTCATACTTACGCATCCAATCAAACATACCTTCACGTATTAGGAAGTCATCTGGATCTGTAGTCTGTGCTAAGAAACGAAGGAACACTTTAGGTCTGTATTCGACAGGACTTTGATCCATAATATATGGCAAACATTCAAGTCCGGGAGTGTACATATCCTCGTAAAAAATAACATCATCGCTAGTCACCTCACCATTCTTCATCTTCTGAATCAGGTTCATGTGTTGTGACAAACTATAATACGTTCTACCATGAGCATCAAGCACACTGCCTGTGACAATAGCTTTACTGTCATCAAGTTCGACACCATTGATGACCTCGTAATCAATACCTCGTAGGTTGAATACTCGTTCGTTCCACTCTTGTAACTGTAGAGTGTAACGTGCTTCGTAGGATTCTAGTCCCATGTAGAATAGTTTACGCATTGTTTATAATTGCTCCGTTTTCATCATCTTCATATACTTCAACCTGACATATACGATTAGGATAATTTACTTCAATATAATCTAACAAATCATTTGCCATCATTTCACAAGACTTGTAGTCTGCTTGCATAACACCTTTTTCAAAAAGTCCCTCAAGTTCACGTTTGAATAGAATAAACTCTACTTCACGGTCATCATGGAACACTTCTAACTGAACATAAAAATGAAAAATATGGCGATGAGGGTATTGTAAAAACTCAACACCCTCAAGATCTTTTGCTGCAGGATATTTGTGTATCCCTTCTTTCTGAAAGGATACCCTTATCATTGTATTACGTTTGTTCACTGGCATTTTAATCCTCTCCTAAAAGATGTATTAAATTATCATCTGCTGGTAATTGTTCAGTACACCCGTTGAATGAAAGATTATTCTGATACTCGGGAAATAAACGATCACAATCCGCAACTTTCATATTATGAAATCCTTTTGCTTTTTGTTCCCATACTTCAGCGGGGATTACCCAACATTTTTGATAGTACACTAAAAACATAACATCAATCATCTTTTTAGTGTACGAATAATAATCTCCTGCTCTGCCACCTTCTACTACCCAACTACCTGTAAGAGTATTTTTTATTTGAGTTCTGAATACCTTGTTATCGTGAAAAATATCTATGTCTTTTTCCTCTCGAATTTTGGTCCAATCATGGAAGTCAATTCCAAATCGATCTAAAATATTCATAGCAGCCTTTTCACCCATTTCTCCTGAAAGGACTTGAGTAGTGTTGTGAAAGTAATTATCATAAGGTAACATTTTAAAACCACTCCGGTGTTTGTCTGTTTGTCCACTTAGCGAAGTCTCGCTTGTATGTTCTGTAGTATTTACGATACCCGTCTAAAGGGTCAGGCATCTTAACATCATCAGGCATTGCTTGTGGCATAGTAGTGACACCTGCGCTAGGCATATTTTTAGGTGTATTAACTAGTATATGTTCTAGTTTCTCCTGTGTCAAATGTTTTCTACCATACCGATGGGTGTACTCTTTGCAAAGTTCTATCCACAAGCTATACAAGTATCCATAGTTTTCCTTTGTCATCCTACACCACTTGCCTGATGGATGATTAATGTGTGATGCTTTGTACAATGTGTTCTCAAGTTCACTGTCTACCATACGCCAACGCTTGATGTTGCGATTGAGTTTAGTTTTGGCCTGATACATTGTGCCGTCAAGCACACGGTGTGCTGTAGACATTAGTTGCGCATACTCTATAATCATCTTGACCACGTGCTTGTCGCAATGATGTTGAGCACAAGTCTTAGTATTAGGATGTAGATAAAATATATTCATGTTTAGCTCATTACTTGTGTGAATGTATCCTCAAACTCTGAATTTAGGGCAGTTTCATCCTGGAAGTTGCCTCTGTAATACACTGATGCCATTTTACGGAACACTCGCTTGTCAAGTCCTTCCTCATCGTGAATCTTTTTCACTATTTCACGTATAAGTTCTCGTTCTGCTTGTGCCCGAGTCATAGCATTTGATACTTCTACAATTGCGTTTCTAACTTTTTGTGTGTCCATTATAACTCCTATACAAATAAATCTTCAAGTGATTCGGGTGGTTCATCTGAAATTGGCATTGTTTTCATTTCTTTGCCGAGATAAGGATTGTTCATCCAATAATCAAAATCATCTTTATTTTGTATATTGTACAATCCTCGATACTGCGTGTCAAGTTTTATTTTGTTGGCAAATCCTAACAATTTTTCTTTGTCCAGCATGATTTCTTCTACGTGTTTCATAAAGTTAGACACACATCCAAATATCATAGCAGTTCTAGTTCTTTGCCACTCAGTGATACTACCATATTTTTCAAACCAAGGAGTGCCGGCTGTGTTTAACATTTCATAAAATTTTTCTTTAGGCATATCTAGTTGAGGATATTGTTTTTTAACATCTTCTAATATGATTCTATATCTATCATCTGGGTCTCTACTATATTTCATTGTACTGTTGTTCAGATAATACAATCCTGTTTCAACTGCTCTAGAATGTGTAGTAGAATCGTATGAAATTTCCATACGGTCATACAAACCATT
>Ga0255772_10004099_pt1 | contig 13799 bp, 7 predicted proteins | sample 071ome_34_FD_179970 | JGI IMG/M metagenome (GOLD analysis project Ga0255772, IMG submission 179970) | Coastal salt marsh microbial communities from the Groves Creek Marsh, Skidaway Island, Georgia - 071411BT metaG (version 2) | ecosystem: Environmental > Aquatic > Marine > Intertidal zone > Salt...
CCAGAGAAGAAGAAGAAGGAGACGAACAACGACGAAAAGGTTTCCATCGAGCGTTCGATCGAGTCTTGCCGAAAAGGCAAGAGAAAGAAAAACCAAAGAGACTTAAAAGATAAACGTATGTATATAGAGAGAGAGAGAGGGAGAGAGAGATGAGAAAAATGTAATCGTACGCGTGTGCTCTTTGACCTGTGTAAAAGTAACGCAAAATTGTGCGGCTCGTCCACCTCTTCGCGCGCGCGCGCGCGTCTTGTTGTTGTTGTTAAAACTTGTTTTCGTCAAATCTTCAAAAATCACACCTCTCATTTCACTCTTTTCCCCAAAAGTCACACACGCTCGCTTGAGCTTTTTTTATACCATCAGATCCTCTTTCACCGAGGGAAGATAGAATAAGAAGAACGAGAAGCGCGATATGAGGATAAAATTCTTCGCGCTGATTGTCTTTTGCTGGGGCGTCTTCGTTGCCGTGCGATGGATGCAGTTGCACTCGCATTTGCACTTGCATTTGGATTACGATTTGCATCGATTGGGGGATAGTTTTTATCATCATAACAATAATCATAACGATGACGGCAGCAGTGGTCAAAAAGCTGGGACAGGAGCGCGGATGGAATCGTCGTCGATTTCTCCGTCGTCGTCTCGCGTGGCGTCGGGCAGAGGAAGCGGCATGCGCGGTGTTGATGATGATGATAATAATAATAATAGTAAATTGACGATGATGAAGAACAAAGCACTGGAGATGGGGGGCCAAGATACGACGGAGAGTAGCGGCGGCGGTAGCGGTAGCGCGACGAGCGAAGACGAGGACGCGGTTGACATTTCTGAGATAAGTGGTAGTAGCAGTGGTAGTGGTAGTAATAATAACGGCGATGATAGCGGCAAAAATGGTAACGGTGTGACGATATCCGCGACGACGTGGGCGGCGGAAGTCTTAGAAGCCGTGCGTTTGATAAACGAAGGCGAGGCGACGTTTAAAGACGTGCAGACGAGATTTGAAACGTTCGCTAAAGCAGGGAACAAGTTGACGAAAATTTCCATGTCGGATGTGTTTGCGAGTTTGAAGAGGCAGGCGAGAGGGAAACGATTTGACGTGGACGTGGCGAGAGAGAAGTTGGACGCGCACATGAAATCAAAAGGCGACAGGGGGTTAACCGCGGATGTGGCGAAGGACGTCATTTTGAGACATTTAGCGCACGAGATGCACGCGGCAATTGTCTCTGCGAGAGTAAACACGAGACCCCCTCCAGCGGCGCAGTATAAACCCGATTCCGAGTTTGTATCTTCTTTTGGCAAGCTGGAAGAGCTCGCGAGAACGGCTAAAGATAGACAGAACGCAGAGGAGAGCTCAATCCACGGAGCCGTCGAGGAGCTGAAGAACGCGGCCACGGTGAGTAACTTGGACATAAACGATGACGAAAATTTAGATAACGTAGATTTAACCGAAGGTTTGTCGCCGCAATCGATCGCGTCCGCGATAGTATTAGATAAAGCAGAAGTAGCGATGATTAGCGAACGCCGGTCGGAACAATTATTTGCGGCTGGCATTGTCGGCGAATGGTCGGATTGGGGAGCGTGTGTCCGCATATCTGCAAGTGGGAGCGGTGGCGAGGTCGAATGTCAGCGCACGCGCACGTTCTCACACTCGAGAAATTTCGGTCGATGCTTTAAATTAGAAAAGAACGATGATTTGATGTCCCGAGAGAAGATGATTGAATCGCTCGGGTTTACGAAACCGGAAGAAGTGAACAACTGCATGGTGAAACCGCAAACGATGAGATGCGATTGCTCTTCTTCCGACGGAGGAGGAGATAAGGATTTGTTCTTTACGAATAACAAAGCCGCGCTAGATGCAGACGCTGACGTGATTTTTGGCAACAATGACAAGAAAGCAGTCATCGAAACGAAGTGCTTGGTAGACCAAGTCACGGACGCGTACGGGTACGCTGAACGATTCATCGCCGCGCATAAAGCGCACGACGACGCAAAAACGGCGAAATCGGCAAGTAGCCCGATGCGTTTGCGATGGCCGTTGCCAAATGCCACCTCTCTGAAAGCCGATCCTCAACTTGTCAACTTGGAGATTACGAAAGATACGTTCGAGTGCGTCGGCAATGTGGGTGCTGGAGAACGCAAACGCGCGTACGTGACTACAGTCGCCCCTGGTCCGAACGGAAACGACGCCATTTGGAGATTCTTCTTCCACCCAATGCTCGTGAAGCTTTTACCGCAATCCGAAACGATTTCAAGAAAACGTCCGTATAAAACGTGCGCGGTCGTGGCCAACTCAGGTTTGATGTTGAAGCACGAATACGGCGAAGAAATTGATCAACACGACGGCGTTTTTCGAATCAATTACCCACCGGTGAAGAAATTCTCTAAATACGTGGGCAGTAGAACGACGCATGATGTCGTCAATATGCACCACGCGCAACGCCTGGGATTTAACGATGCGAGAACGTTACGGATCAACGATCCAGACGTGTGCGACGCGAAAGTTTGTTTAGGTACGTTAATCAAATGTCGGATGAAAGGGTGTCACGCCGAGCCTCTCGTTTTCAAGCAAGAGGAAGAGATCGACTTGACCGACCCGAACTGGCGCAGACGCGAAATGCTCAAGAAGATGAAAAAACCGGAAAACAGTCGATTAGTCCTTTACGAGACCACGTTGAGTATGGCGTGGCGAAGGAAATTTATCCAACTCCTTCTCCGCCGGTTCAAGCCTCCGATGACATCTTTACTCTCTCCAGATTTTATCGTTCGTGCGAACGCGCTCTGGAACTCGGTGAGTAAAGATGCGCTCTTACAAGCCGCTGAGAGAGGCGAACAAACTCCGAATTGCGCGTTGACCGCGCAAAGAGCCAAGGACGCTAAAGAAAACTGGCGCAAACGCAGAGGCGCGATTTCCATCTCCAACGCCATGAATCAAGAGGAATCGTGCAAACCAAACTCTGGATGGTTTGCCATCGTCGCCGCCGCGCAGCAGTGCGACAAGGTCACCCTCTACGGTTTTAGCGCCTGGAAAGCGACGAGCGGCGGCGGCAAAGACAAGAGCATGGATAAAGACGACGTGAAATATCACTACTTCGACGACGTGCCGGGCGTCGACACCGTCCATTCCTTCGAGTTGACTCTAGAGGCTTTGCGAATGTTGCAAAAAGCGTACCCGAACATCATTGACATTCGAGAGGAAAGAGAGAGAGAGTAACTTTTATTTTAGCTTAAAGAGAGTTAGAGAGTTAGAGAGTTTAGAATAGAGAGAAATTAGAACCGAAAATACCGCGCTCGATGATATTTTGACTCGCATCATCGCGCATTTGCAGCTCATTTCACACACGTCAACTACCGCACAGAAAAAAAACTCTCTCTCTCCAAACGTAACATGTCGACAGCACCGACGACGAGTGCGAGAGGAATAAAAGAAATAGCCATCGCCCACTGCGGTCCAGTCGCGGAGATTGTTTCGCGCAAGCTCGCTGATTTATTATTAACGACATCTGCAGAGGAGAAGGAGGACGGCGAAGGCGTTCGCGTCCTCTCGCGGTTTTCGTTAGGGGAAATCGAGAAGAATCCATTTCTCCAAAACGAAGAAGATGATGATGATGATGCGACGATAGTGGTGATCGTAGAAACCATCGAGAACGACGAAATCGCGCGCGAAGGCGAGCAAGTCGCGAAGTTTTTGCTGAAAGAGGCGAAGAGAAATAAAGAAGAAGCGGTTTTGGGCGCCGCGAAGAAGGAAGAAGAGGAGAAGAAGAAAAAGAGGGGATACGTTCTCGTTGGTGTAGGGGATTCCAACATCCTCGCGGACAGACAATATTTCCGCTCGAACCAAAATTCGGCGGAAGATTGCAACGCGGCCGCGAGGTACGTGGACAAACTTTTAGAAAAGAGCGGGAGGTGGGAAAGGGTCGGGAAACGACTGGAGTTGGATTGCGGGAGGGACTTTGAAGGGAAATTGGAGAAGTGGGTGCGAGCGAGGAGAGCGGATATTTTCGCGCCGAAGGAAGAAACGGAGGAGTTTACTCGATAGCAAGCGATAAATTTTAGAGACATTTAGAGAACAGTAGTAGTAGCATTACATAGCATTCCTAAGCATCAATTCGAGCTCTTCGACGGTTAAACCGACCGGGTTGCCCTTCATGCTCGAACTTTGCATGCTCTTCAAAACCGACTCTGACACGTCTTCGTCCTTCATGCCGAACTTACTCAACTTGGGCACCCCACAAAATGACACTAAATCTTCGATCCACTTCACTAATTCCGCGACTGTGGCGTCATCTTTACCTAAACACGCGTTGGCGACTTCTTTATATCGACGCAAACCTTCTTTCGCTCTTTCCGGATTCTCGTCCATCACTCGTGTCTCCAACAACTCAACGTTCATTTTCACGCAGTGCGGCAACAACGCGGCACAAATCGCTCCGTGCGGTGCGTGCAACAAACCACCCAACGTGCCGCTGAACCCATGCACGGCGCCTAACTTGGCGTTCGCCAACGCCATCCCTCCGTACATGGCGCACAACGCCATATCTGTCCTCGCGCTTATATCGTCCGGCTGCTCCAAACATCTCCGTAAACTCTTCGCGCCTAGTTTAATACCACTCATGCTCAAACTATCCGTCACAGGATTTGGAGAATTGCACACGTACGGTTCAATGCACTGCGTCAACGCGTCCAAACCGGTGTGCGCAGTCACGTCTCTTGGCATTTGCACGGTCAATTTCGGATCGACGATGACTAAATCCGGCAACATCAACGGGTGACGCATGCTCACTTTCCTATCTCCAGCTTCGAGCACGCTGTTCTTGGTCAACTCGGCTCCAGGACCAGCAGTCGTCGGTATCGCCACGAACGGTCTCGGTCTCTTTTCAATCGGCATCGCTTTCCCGACCACCTCGAGAAAATCGTAAATGTCCCGCTCCGCGCCGCCGTTGGTCAACATCGCGGCGACGCATTTCCCCGTATCAACCGCAGTTCCACCCCCCACGGCAACGACGAGTTCGCACGCGTTCTCCGACGCCAACTTCGTGCAATCAATCGCCGACTGAACCGTCGGTTCGCCTTTCGGACAATTAAATATCACCGACTCGATGTTCGCTTCCTCTTTCAACGCCTTTTGCAAGACGGACGAAAATCTATTCGACTCTCCGCACACGATTAAAACCGGCTTCGCATCGATATCCGCGCTCTCTTGTTTCGCTAAATCCTTGATTAATTGCACCGTCCGCGTCTCAAACGCGTCGATTTCAAACACCGTGCGCGAGGCGGTCGTAAACTCGAACGGTTTCGTAGCAGGTGTCGCTCCGGAGGTGGAAGTCGTCGACGCTTTCGGGACGAGAGACATCTTTCTTCTCGAGGTGTTGTTGAAGCTGTTCTTCTTCTTCTCAGAGACAGCAGCGCTAGTAACGACGGTCTTCTGGAACGCGACCGCGGGCAATGGCGACATTATTCTCTCTCTCGCGCGCGCGCGAGAGAGAACGTCTGGATTATGTATGCTCTCTTCTTCCGTTCTTCGAGAGAGAGAGAAATGAAGAAGAGAACACTTTATCCATTTTTTTTCCCCAAAAACACCTTTAGTGTTCGTTGAAAGAAACATATGCGAACCGTACCGTTCGCTCATCCCGTAGCAGCAGCGACGGCGGCATCGTTCGCGTCGTCGTCGTCTTCGTCGAAGGACAACAAGAAGAAGATTATTTTCTACACGCACTCTCTGTGCCCGTACGCGCACCGCGTGCGTTTGTGTCTGGACGAGTTGAATTTGCTCGACGGAGAAGTCACGGATATCGTCGACATTGATTTATCGAATAAACCGGATTGGTACCTGAAAAAGACGAACGGACGCGGTTTGGTACCGATGATTGAATTTAGAGAGACTGGTGAATGCGTGAGAGAGAGTTTGCGGATAAACGAACGGCTGTGGGAAACGTTTGAGACGAACGAAGACCGAGAAGAAGAAGAAGAAGAAGAACGTCGGAGAGAAGTGGTGAAAAGGTTTGCGAACACGTGTGACCAAAAGTTCGTGAGCCTAGGATTACAATCGATCGGAGGAGGATGGGGGATGAGCTCTGACCGGAACGAGCGAACGCTAGAACGATTGGAGCGAGAGATTTGGGAAATAGAGGCGCTGATGGATGCGTATTGCGACGACGACGGTGACGACAAAGACCAGCGCCCGCTTTTCCTTTTCGGCGGGAGAAAGCCGTCGCTGGCGGATTTAGCGATATACCCGTTCGCGGAGCGTTTCGAGCTCGCTCTGCAACACTTTCAACGGTACACTTTAGGCGAGACTGAATATTACCGTCCAGACGACGTAGATGAAGAACATTCCCACCAACCGCGTCGATTCCAGCGGTGGTTGAATACGATGAAAAACCAAAAATCGGTTAAAAACGCCGCCGTGAAAGATCGAGAGGCGCTGTTGAGATCTTGGTCCAGGACGAAGCGGTTGGACTATTTCGATTACGAAACCGCGGATTACTTGAATCCTTGAAACTGCTCTGAAAAAGGAGCAGGAAATATAGTTTTTTTAGCATCGCTCGCTATTGTATTACGTGACGTTTGACTCGTCAGCGTCGCTCGCTATTTTGTATTATTTGACGTTTGACTCAATTGAGGGAATCTCACACACTTTCCACATTCTTACGCGCGTCTTTCCATATCTAAAAAACACGCGCACACACACACACACATAACATGGACGACGGCCCCGCGCGAGGCGGCACGCGCGGCGGCAAAGACCAATTCTCCTGGGAGAACGTCAAAAATGATTCCAAATACCGAGAGAATTACCTCGGGCACTCCGTGAAAGCCTCCGTGGGGAGATGGCAACGAGGGAGGGATTTGTTTTGGTACGCGCGGGAACGCGAAGAAGATACGAAAGACCCCGGAAAGAAGAGTAAGGGAGACGAGGAGAGAATGCTTCTGAAAGAGATGAAGATCATAAAGAAGAGAGAGGAAGAGGAGAGGAATAAGATGTTAGGGATTAAGAGCAGCCGCAGCAAGAACAAAAAGAACGACGACGAATACGAGAAGGAGAGAAGGAAGAAGAGGAGGAAAAAAAAAGAGAAGAAGAAGAAGAGAAAGAAGCGCTACTCCTCTTCTTCCTCGTCGTCTCATTCTTCATCCTTCTCGAGTAGTTCAGAAGAAGAAGACGACGACGACGACAAGCACGACGAGAGACAAAGACGAAGGAGTAAGAAGAAGGAGAAGAGGAGGAAGAGGAGAAGGAGGAGCGGCAGCCGCGAGAGCGACAGTTACTAGCAGTTTATTAGCATTTGACAAACCCTAAACCCTTGAAACCCCAAACCCTAATTTTTTTGAAAAAATATCTTTCGTTCGTTCGTTCCGGGAAAAGCTCCACACAAAACATTTATTTCTCTGTGTGTTGACCCCGCGTCTTCATCACTCTCTCTGCTCTCTTCTTCCGGGAAACAACGACAAAAAACAATGGAGAGGGAAGTGTTGACGGCTGCGGCGGCGGCGAGCGGCACCGCAGCGGCTCACGCGAGTGTTATTAATGCTTCCGCAACAACGCTTTTACCACTCTGGATTCGAATCTTGTATCTCATCCACCGCGTCCTCTTTTCGACGATATTCCATCCTCGCGTGCTCTCGTTCGTCGGTCAACTCGGACTGATGTGCCTGGCGTTTTTGTACGTGAATCAGACGAACGCGATTGCGTTTTTGGACGAGAAGGTCACGGAACGAATCAGGAAAGTTTTGAGAGAGAACGTGTTTCCCGAGAGCGAAGAGGTGACGCTGAAGAAAGTAAAGTTTCGATGGAACCGAGTGGAGGTGTTTGATGTTCAGGTTGGTAACTGCCGCTCCTCTTCTTCTGTCGACGACGACGATAGCGACGATAGCGAAGAAAAAGAAAAAGAAAATTCAGCGACGACGACGACGGGAGAAGAAAGGACGGAGAAGAAAAAGAACGACGAGTTTTCGTCCCCGTACGTCATGCGGATACAACAGATTTCGTTTCGGTGTTCGTTTTTCACGCTCGTTCCGATGATGCAGTTCTTCCCGGATAAAAATTTTGCAGTTGGATTTTTGAGCGCGAAGATCGACTTGATGGAAGCGAGAGGCGTGGACATCTACATCGAGGAGTGGAGAGGGAGAGGGAATTTCCGCGTGTTTAAGAAGAAGAAGAAGAATAAGAGAGAATGGAACTTTTTGAAAGCATCTGAGACGAATGCACTGCTCGCGTCGGAAGGAGACGAAGCTATGACGAAAGATGCGAATTCCAGCGGAGCGAATAGCGATACTTTGTTCTCATACTTTCAATCTCAAGTCCAGACGCAAATCGAAGACGCGAACAAAAAGATTCAAGATGCGGCGAATAAAACGATCGAGATTTCTGGTTCAGTCGTGAAAGAAATCGGCTCAATGGCGACGGACGTGACCGATAAACTGACCGCGCTCGGGAGGTACGCGACGATGATAAACACCATGCAAGAAGATCCAATCGAGACGATGCAAAAGAGACCACTGGTGTTGCGTGTGAAAGAGACGAGATTAATCGACTGGAACGTGAGAATATTGACGGTTTCGCAAACGTCTTTCAAGGTGAAACAATTTGAAATGGATAAAGTGTTCGTGGGCACCGGGAAAGCGTTCGGGAAACACATCGCGCAAGGTGTGTTGCAAAGAATCATCGTCGAATTCCAAGACGAAAGTTTAAATCTCATCACCAACGGCGTATCGGACGGGTTCATGAAGAGTAAGAAGTTTTTGGACGACGGTCTCACGACGGTATACGACGGAGTGAAGAAAACTACGCAGAGTGGGGCAAAATTGGCCGCGAAGACTATGGAAAATGCGCGCTCCACGTTCACCGCCAGGACTATTTGGAGAGGAGATGTAGACCCGCACGAGTTGACTCCGACCGGATCGGTGACGACGACGTCCTCTCACCTAGGGGACGACGACGACGAGATCGAGAAAAATAACAAAGATTCCATCAAATACGAGTTGTTTTCGGATAAAAATAATAGCAACATCAATGATAGCGCGGCGGATCCGCATGAAATGCAACAGCAACAAGAACAACAGAAGAGCGCTGCTTCGGCATCAGACTTGTTCGGTTTAGGAAATCTCTTTAGCACGTGCTCACCGAGAGGAAATTCAAGTGGGAGAAAGAAGCAAAGGACCCCGCCACCGGCGCCGGCGCCGCCTACGTCAACGACGACGCTTGGTAAGCCAGAGTCACCTCCTCAACCGTAAAGACGATTATTTCTCGTGTAATACAAGTTTATACAAATTTTGCGTGCCTAATACAATAATGCTAACTGCTCTAAAAAACTAGTTTTTCTATTCATCACTATTCTTAGTTGTGGGTACCACGCCTCTCACGCGCAAGATTTCAGCGTCGCACATTTTGACTACGGTGTAGAAATCGACGTCTCGATGGCGTTCCCACAGATGTGCAGAGCCACCTCTTCGCCATTCCGCGGCGGGGTACTTTGGCGACCCGATGCCGTGTAAAACGCGGGCCGCGGCGCGAGCGCGAAGGATACCAGCACCACCGGCTTTACCACCTCTACGATGCGTGAGTATTTCGCGAATATCCGCAAGAAGCATGCGCTTTTCTGTCAGCACGCACTCTGGCCGTTTTGTTTCGGTAACTCTGCGAATCGATACGTCTTTTTCTCCTTCTTTTGGTTCTACTTCAACTTCTTCCTCCTCCTCCTCTTCGTTCGCGTTCAAGTACCACTTCAAACTTTCGCGCAATCGAGCGCCTTGCACGTCATCTTCTTCCGCGTCAGCGGCGTAATCCAACGCCATATACAAAGCATCCAGCTTCTTGACGCTTCCTTTCTCTACTGCATCCAAACGCTTGGCTAAATCGGATGCCAGCTTTCGTAATTTCTCTCCTTTTGGTGGATCGCGCAAGATCTCGAAACCGAGCGCTCGGTCGCGAATTTCGTATCCTGCCTCTTTGTTATCACGTAGAGCTTTCAATTGGAATGCGACGTCATCGAGAGAACAGTTGGCTAAAAATGCTGATTTGCAAATATCGAAGATTCTCGCGCCGTCCGCTTTTGGCTCCGGGCAGAGCTTCAAGATGGCATCAACGAGCGTGCTTTGCTTCGCAATCTCTTTCGGGTCACGGCCGAAGAAGCGTATTTCGCACGTGGAGCGAAAGTCTGGCAGCACGCGAAGTAAATTTGAATATTCCTCGTCCAATTTCACGTCACGAGAACCCGGAGATGTTACGGACTGCGCTTCCCGTCCCCACAACTCTAGGCATGATAATGCTGTTTCAATTGCTTCGAGTTTTACGTCAATAATTGGTGCGATGATATCCGGTTTAATGCGCCCAAGTTTCGGTATCCAATTACCATAAGCGTCGTAATCCGTCTTCCTCTTCTCGACGTCGTCTTCCTCATCCTCGTCCTCTTCCTCACTTCCGCTCTTCTTTTTCTTCTTTTTCAGAATTGACTTTGCGTTCGGAATGTCGCCGTTGCCAAGAAATACAATTTCCATGAGATCTCGTATGCTTGCGACATCGCATCCATCCGCGTGCGTCAACGACCGTGAACGCAAGTAATCTTCAGGATCCAAAAAAGTCAAACAATGCGCTTCGTTTCCGTCTCGACCAGCTCTGCCACACTGTTGAATATACGACTCCGGCGACCTCGGTAACGCGTAGTTTATCACATATCGAACGTCCGGTTTATCTAAACCCATGCCGAAAGCAACCGTTGCAACTATCACGCGAACTTTGTTCTCTTGAAATTGCACTTGCGTTCTGTGGCGTTCACTCTTATCGAGACCAGCGTGATACGGACGCGCGGCGACGCCTTCGACCTTTAAGTAGTTTGCTACTGATTCTGCTTCGTTTTTGAACGCCACGTAGACTATTGCCGCTCCTTTCGGATGATCTTTTTGCAAAAAGTGCAAAAGCGTTGAATTTCGCGAGCACGACGGGACCCGAATGACCGATAAGAACAAGTTATCACGAATTGCATCGTTTCTGAGCGCGTTCTCTGGAGCAATATTCAAAGTCTCGCGTAAGCTGATCTCCGTTTTCTTCGTTGCAGTCGCCGTGAGCGCTAACACTGGAAACGTTTTACAAGTGTTTGCTCCATTCTTCATCACTCGATTAAACAAAATAGAACCGAGTCGATGATACGCGGGTCGAAAATTATGCGACCATTCCGAGACACAATGCGCTTCGTCGATGCACGCTAAACTCACCCCATTCGGACATTCTCGCAGTGCACACAAGAACTTTTCGTTCAAAAGTCGTTCCGGAGAAACGAATAAAATTGAGACGGTACCGCTTTTCACCTCCTCGAGCGTTTCCTCTGTCTTTTCGTAGGAAGCGTCCGAACGCAAACACGCGCCTTTTAAAGCCGGCGGCAAACCGCGCATTTGATCGGACATCAACGCAAGTAAAGGTGAAATGACTAAAGTGATCCCAGGTAACAGTAACGCCGGAAGTTGATAGGTCAGAGACTTTCCTGCACCCGTGGGCAACAACGCCAAAGTGTTTGCACCTTTCAAGACGCGTAAAATCACGTCTATTTGTCCAGGCTTGAACGCTGGAAACCCAAATCCACGCTCTAAAACCAAGCGAAGTTTCTCTTTCAATATCGTTTCATCATTAGCACTTTGTACTGCTTTCTTCACTGCGGCATCGGAGAGGCATTCGCGAACGTCCACGATGTACTTTTGCAACGTATCGTCGTTCAACTCCTCCAATTTTTTACGTCGCTCCGCAGCTAGAGCATCCAATTTGTGCTTCTCGATGTCGTCTTCGTCGTCGTCATCGTCGTCGTACTTCTTTTTACTGCTGTACAAATCATCGTCGCCTTCACCGACGGAAAATTTCCCGCTTTTGCCTTTTGCGTTGCGCTCTCGCCTCTCTGCGTTGAGGTGTTTCGAGCCACCACTTCGAGCGGCTTCCCGCGTGTACACTTTTGGCGGGCGCTTTGCACTACCCGCTCTGCGCCTTGGAGCTTTGTACGTCTTGCGTCGCGAGTGTTCGCTCACGCCTCTAAATTTTGCCGTTTTCTTGGCGACCCCGACTTCTGGGAACCGCTTCGCGTGCTCCGCACGGATTTGCGCTGCGGTTTTCTTTGGTGGCGAAAATGTCGGTGGAAGCGTATTTTTTGTCGTCATCGTTTGTGCTCCCATGACGTCTCCCGACGAGCTAAATACTACACTACTTTGTCCTATCGATGCATCTTTGTCATTTCCTTCTTGTTTTGCAGCTGTGATATCTTTTCCAGCCACAACCCCTTGTTGTCGCCGTTCTTGCCTTTCTTCTTCTTCTTCCGTTTTTCGTGGTGCTACAAGTTCTTCTTCTCGAACGTCCAATTTCTTTTTCTTCCTTGGTCCTACGACGTTTCCTTTCAGAGCGTTCGTTAAACTCGCGTTTTCCATCGCGTGCATCTCCTGCCTCTTCAACGCGCCTAATCTTTCCTTTGCTCGATTTCTCTCGTCCTCTTCGCACAGTAAAGGTTCGTAAGTCTGACTCTTTTGCTTATTCGCGATGCGCGCAAACGACGAGGAGGAAGCGAAGGCTGTTTTGTTACTACTTTTCATCGCCAATAAACTATTTGGTTTCGTCGTCGTCGTCGTCGTCGTCGTCGTCGTCATCACCTTCTTCTTTTTCGCCTCTTCCAACGCGAGAGCTTCTTCAGCCGCCGCAGCAGCCGCCGCGGCGAGACTATCGTCGGCACCACTCTTCTTCTTTTTCTCCGCAAATTTTGCTTTCGTCACAGCCGCGCGCTGATTGTGATTTTGTAGTTGTTGTCCCGTCGTTTGTTGTTTCCTCGGTGGCGTCGCTGCGATGACTTCATCGTCGTCGTCGTCGTCGCTTTCGATTTTTCTCTCCATTTTTCTCGTCTTTTGGTGGTGGTGCACATTTTCGAAATCTCTTCCTCCTCCTCCCGTCGTCGTCGTCGTCGTCGTCGTCGTCGTCGTCGCATCGTTCCTCCTCCTACTCTTCCTCCTCCTCTCCAAATCCTCGCTCTCCGTCAGCAGCGCCTTGTATTCTCGATACATCGCTCTCGCTCTCTCGTCTCTCACCACGTCCTCTCGCGTCGGTTTCCTCCCGACGAAGGTGTTCTCCCACGCTTTAATCGCGCTTCGCTTTTCCTCCAATCGCGTCGAGAGCGTTTTTGTCGACAAAATCTCTTCTTCTTCTTCTTCTTCTTCTTCTTCTTCTCGGTGACGATTATTTTTGTTGTCGTTCAGAGCGACGGCGAGCAACACTCTCTCCTCGTCCATCTCTTCTTCGTTCTCGTCGTCGTCGTCTTCTTCTTCTCGCTTCTTCTTCTTCTTCTTCTTCTTCTTACGCGCGCGATTTTATGTGGGAAATTTTCAAAATTTTTCTCCCCAAAAAGTAAATTCGCGTTCGATATATCGATAAACACTACTCGCACGCGTAACGCTCTCTCGGACAGACAGACAGACAGAGAGAGAGAAACAACAATAACAAATGAAGCTGCGAGGAACTCTGACGCAGCTCGGCCTCTCCTGGCTCGACCGCATTCTCCCGCTCTTTGAAAAGTTGAACAAAAAAACGCTCACTTTGTACTTCAATCCGACGCAAATGTCGCTCGTGTTGCGACCGGACGAGGCGCACGGCGTGGACGTGCACGCGGACGTGAGCGTGTCTGACGAGGATAACGACGGAGGAGAGAATAGTAACATTAATAACAACGACAACGGGAGTGGTCAAATATTCGAGCAAAAGTCGTACGTGTGCACTTCGGTGGTGCAAAACCAAATCGCATTTAAAGTCGACTCGAACGGGTTGTTGAGAGTGGTGAAAGGTTTGGTAAACGTAA
>Ga0255772_10004103_pt1 | contig 13787 bp, 14 predicted proteins | sample 071ome_34_FD_179970 | JGI IMG/M metagenome (GOLD analysis project Ga0255772, IMG submission 179970) | Coastal salt marsh microbial communities from the Groves Creek Marsh, Skidaway Island, Georgia - 071411BT metaG (version 2) | ecosystem: Environmental > Aquatic > Marine > Intertidal zone >...
CGAGGTGCTTTATGTTCTTGCGTTGTCTCGCTTAAGTAGCAATGCCATGCGTGGAGATGTGGTTGGTACCTTGATGACTAATCTGGGTCTTGAGGTCGCACTTAAAGAAAAGGGTGTCGGTCTGTCCCGTGTAAATGTCGGTGACCGGTATATCCTCGAAAAATTACTCAAAGAAGACTGGGTAATCGGTGGTGAGCCGTCAGGCCACATTATCTGTTTAGATCGCACCACAACCGGCGATGGCATTGTGTCTGCTCTTCAGGTGCTGGCTGAAATGAATAAAACGGGCAAAAGCTTGGCTGAGCTGTGCTCGGGTATGACCAAATATCCGCAGGTTCTGATTAATGTAAAATTGGGCGACGCTGTTGCGAAAGAGATCATGCAAAAGCCTCAGGTAACCGAAGCCGTTGCCGTGGTAGAGACTGAAATGGGTGACAGTGGTAGAGTGCTTTTGCGCCCATCGGGTACTGAGCCGCTTATTCGCGTGATGGTTGAAGGATCTGATGCTGATCAGGTGCAGCGCAAAGCCGAGCAGATTGCCGACGCAGTGCGTTCCACGCTCTAAATCCCACCCTGTAAAACGCGGCTAAATGCGTTGATTTTAAAGGCTTGTGCCGGTAAAGTACGCCGCCTTGTAATGTGCTCAGAATAAAAGAGAAGTAGGTAAAAGATGCGTCAACCTTTAGTCGCCGGTAACTGGAAAATGAATGGCTCTCGTGACAGCGTAAAAGCGTTGTTGGATGGTCTTAAAGCAGGTATTTCAACGGTTACTACTGCTGAGGTTGCGGTTTGTTGCCCACATGCTTATTTGGCTGATGTGCAGGCTTCACTGAGTGGCTCTGCGATTGCGTGGGGTGGTCAGGATGTCTCCATTCATGACTCTGGTGCGTACACTGGTGAAACGGCGGGCTCAATGCTGACCGACTTCGGTGCAAAGTTCGTGATCATTGGTCACTCTGAGCGTCGTCAGTATCACGGCGAGACTGATCAGCAAGTGGCGGAGAAATTCTCAGCTGCGCGTAAAAACGGTTTGATACCTTTGTTCTGTATTGGTGAGACATTGGAAGAGCGCGAAGGTGGTGTGATGGAGCAGGTGATTGCGCGTCAAGTTGATGCGGTAATCGAGCACTGTGGTATTGCAATGCTGGGCGAAGGCGTTATTGCGTATGAGCCTGTTTGGGCGATTGGTACTGGTGTGACTGCGTCTCCGGAGCAAGCGCAAGAAGTGCATGCATTTATTCGTGCACGTATTGCTGAAAAAGATGCGACTGTCGCTGAAAAGATTCAGATTCTTTACGGTGGCAGCATGAACCCTGCGAATGCTGCTGAGTTAATGGCTCAAATGGATATCGACGGTGGTTTGATTGGTGGTGCTTCATTGAAGCCCGATGATTTCTTGGCGGTCTGCACAGCGGCTAACCGTTAAGCAAAACGAAGATTAGGTTATGGAAACAGTACTTGTTGTTGTTCATTTGTTTTTAGCGATCGGCCTTGTCGGCTTGATCCTTATCCAGCACGGTAAAGGTGCGGATATGGGTGCAGCATTTGGTGCTGGTGGCGCTGGAAGTGTTTTTGGCTCATCGGGTGCGGGTAACTTCCTGTCACGTACGACAGGTGTGTTAGCGATTGCTTTTTTCATTACAAGTTTGGCGTTGGCTTACTTTGCGATGAATACCAGTGATAAAGGCTCGGTGATGGCAAATGCTGCTGTTGAGCAACCGGTTGCGGCTCAGCCTGCGCAAACTGATTTGCCAGTGGTCCCTGAAGCTGTAGCGCCAAAGAACGACGGATCGGACGTACCGACTGTTAAATAAGAGTTAGCCCAAGTGGTGGAATTGGTAGACACGCCATCTTGAGGGGGTGGTAGCTTAGGCTGTGCCGGTTCAAGTCCGGCCTTGGGCACCAATTCAAAACGGTATCGATAGCAATGTTGATACCGTTTTTTTATGCCCAGAAAAAATAATAAATTGACCTATAAAATCAATAGCTTGTAGGGGGCGCTTGATTTGACACTAAGGTCTATCCCTAGCTAAGCTAATGACGTTAAATTGCCCTTAAATAATAAAATAATAAACGAATAGTGGAGGTGGCAGAGTGCTGGAAAACTATCTGCCAATCTTAGTTTTCATCTGGGCTGGTATTGTCGTTGGCATGCTAGTTCTTGGTATCGGTTTGGCTTTAGCTCCAAGTCGTCCTGACCCCGCAAAAAACTCACCGTTTGAGTGTGGTTTCGAGGCGTTTGAAGACGCGCGCATGAAATTTGATGTGCGTTACTACCTCGTGGCAATTCTCTTCATAATTTTCGACCTTGAGATCGCTTTCCTTTTTCCATGGGCGGTAGCGCTTGATGACATCGGTATGGCAGGTTTCTGGGCAATGATGATTTTCTTAGGCCTGCTGGTTGTTGGCTTTATTTACGAATGGAAGAAGGGAGCGCTGGAATGGGAATAGAAGGCGTTCTTGAGCAGGGTTTTGTTACCACCTCTGCTGACAAACTCATCAACTGGGCGCGCACTGGCTCGATGTGGCCTGTGACCTTTGGTTTGGCGTGCTGCGCGGTTGAAATGATGCACGCAGCGGCATCTCGCTACGATATCGATCGTTTTGGCATGGTCTTCCGTCCATCGCCTCGTCAGTCTGACGTAATGATTGTTGCTGGCACCTTAGTTAACAAAATGGCACCTGCGCTACGCAAGGTTTATGACCAGATGGCAGAGCCTCGTTGGGTTATTTCAATGGGTTCTTGCGCGAATGGGGGTGGTTATTATCACTACTCATATTCGGTGGTTCGTGGATGTGATCGTATTGTGCCGGTCGATGTGTATGTGCCGGGTTGTCCGCCAACCGCTGAAGCGCTGCTTTACGGCATTCTCCAGTTGCACGACAAAATTCGTCGTACCAACACCATAGCCCGCTAAGTCGAGAGTTCACGATGAGTTACGAAGATCGTTTAGATGACTTAGTGGATGCGCTGGAAGAACGACTCGAAGATTTCGAGGATTGGTCTATCAAGCGCGAATATGAAGAGGTGACGTTAACGGTACCTCGCGAACAGCTACTTGCGGTAATGCAGCTGCTGCGTCGTCACAAAGATATCTCTATGGATAGCTGTATCGATGTGGTCGGTGTGGATTATGCCGATTACGGTAAGTCTGAATGGGTAACTAAGTCGACTGAAGGCGGCTTCTCTCGAGGCGTTGATCGCAGTAAGCCGGAATGTGATCCAGAAAATCGTTTTGCGGTGACCTACCACCTGATTTCAATTGCACACAATGTGCGTATGCGCGTTAAAACCTACCTCGATGCGCGTCAGCCTATCGTGGATTCAGTTACTTCGGTTTGGGCAAGTGCTAACTGGCATGAGCGTGAAACGTTCGATTTATACGGCATCTTGTTTGCAGGGCATCCCGACTTACGTCGCATCCTGACGGATTATGGCTTTATTGGTCATCCATTCCGTAAAGACTTCCCGCTGATTGGTGAAGTAGAGATGCGCTACGACGCCGAACAGCGTCGTGTGATTTATCAGCCAGTCAGCATTGAGCCGCGCACTTTAGTGCCGCGTGTTATTCGTGATGACTTGCGTTACGAAGAAGGCTGGAAGCCTGAAGTAGAGGAACCAGCGGAGGCTGACAATGCCTGAGATTCGTAACTACACATTGAATTTTGGTCCAGCTCACCCGGCGGCGCACGGTGTATTGCGTTTGGTTCTTGAGATGGATGGCGAGGTTATCGAGCGTGCTGACCCACACGTTGGCTTGTTGCACCGTGGTACCGAAAAGCTCGCAGAAAGTAAGCCATACAACCAATCAATTGGTTACATGGATCGACTCGATTACGTTTCTATGATGTGTAACGAGCACGGCTATGTGCGTGCTATTGAAAAGTTAGTGGGAGTCGAAGCACCAATTCGTGCGCAATATATTCGCACCATGTATGACGAGATCACTCGTATCTTGAACCACCTGATGTGGCTCGGTACGCACGCACTCGACGTTGGTGCAATGACAATGTTCTTGTACTGCTTCCGTGAGCGTGAAGACTTGATGGATTGTTACGAGGCTGTCTCTGGTGCTCGTATGCACGCGACGTACTACCGTCCCGGTGGTGTGTACCGTGACTTGCCTGATCAGATGCCTCGTTTTGAAGCAGGTCGTTTTTGCAGCGAGAAGGACGCTAAGCGTCGTAATGCGAATCGTGAAGGCTCATTGCTCGACTTCATTGAAGATTTTGCTGATCGCTTCCCTGGCTTGGTTGATGAATATGAAACCTTGCTTACGGATAACCGTATTTGGAAGCAGCGTACGGTGGGCATTGGTGTTGTTACGCCAGAACGTGCACGTCAGCTCGGCTTTACTGGTCCGATGCTGCGTGGTTCAGGTATCGCATGGGATTTGCGTAAGAAGCAGCCTTATGCGGCCTATAACAATATGGACTTTGATATTCCGATTGGCACCAACGGTGATTGCTATGACCGTTATCTTGTGCGCGTTGCAGAGATGCGCCAATCAGCAAGCATCATTAAGCAATGTGTTGCATGGCTACGTGAAAACCCAGGTCCAGTGATGATTGAAGATCATAAGATCTCGCCACCAAAACGTTCGGACATGAAGGGTGACATGGAATCATTGATTCACCACTTCAAACTGTTCACTGAAGGCTTCTGTCCGCCAGAAGGTGAGGTGTATGCCGCTGTTGAAGCGCCTAAGGGTGAGTTTGGCTGCTACATCGTGTCTGATGGTGCTAACAAACCTTACCGTCTTAAAGTGCGTGCGCCTGGCTTTACCCATTTGGCAGCAATGAACGAAATGGCAAAGGGTCATATGTTGGCCGACGTGGTAGCCATTATCGGCACCATGGATATTGTATTTGGAGAGATCGACCGATGAGTATGCGTGACGAGCCGCAAATTCGCGTCACTAAAGTCGAAGATAAAGATGCGTTGTTTACGCCCGAAGTGCGTGCGCAAATTAATAAAGAGATCGCTAAGTACCCTGACGAGTGGCGTCAATCGGCGTGTATGGCTTCACTGACAATTGTTCAGGATATGAATGGCGGCTATCTCACGAAAGAACTTATGGATCAGGTTGCTGATTATCTCGATATGCCGCCAATTGCGGTTTATGAAGTGGCGACTTTTTATTCAATGTACGAACACAAGCCAGTTGGTCGTCACAAGATCTGCTTGTGTACGAATGTGTCGTGCATGATCAATGGATCAGATGGACTCTTTGATCATCTTAAGCAGCGTTTAGGTGTTAAAGGTTTTGGTGAAGTTACCCCTGACGGCAAGTTCAGTATCAAAGAGGTTGAGTGTCTGGGGGCCTGTGGTGGAGCGCCGATGATGCAAATCGGTCACTCGTATTACGAGAACTTAACCCCAGAGCTTGTTGATCAGATTTTGGATGGTTTGGAGTAAGTTATGGCGAATGAAGTTTGTTTCCGTACCTTGCACAAGGATCGTTCTTGGAAGCTTGATACTTATGTCAGCGAAGGTGGTTATGAAGCGCTGAAGCAGATCTTGGAAAACAAGACCCCACCTGAAGACATCATCGAGATGGTGAAAAAATCGGGCCTTCGTGGTCGTGGTGGTGCGGGCTTCCCAACGGGTTTGAAGTGGAGCTTTATTAACCGTGCCGCACCTGGCGATAAATACATTGTCTGTAACTCAGACGAGGGTGAGCCGGGCACCTTTAAGGATCGCGACATTACGCGCTATAACCCACACGCTTTGATTGAAGGCATGATCATCGCCGGCTACACCATTGGTGCGGTGGCGGGATACAACTATCTGCGTGGCGAGTTCTGGGAACCGTATGAGCGTTTCGAAGAGGCGCTAGAAGAAGCGCGTGCTGCGGGGCTTCTGGGTAAGAATATTCTTGGCACAGATTTCAGCTATGACATTCATACGCATTTAGGTGCTGGCGCCTACATTTGTGGCGAAGAGACTGCATTGCTTGAGTCGATCGAAGGTAAAAAAGGTCAGCCTCGTTTTAAGCCACCATTCCCTGCGATGTTTGGCTTGTATGGTCGTCCGACGGTGATAAATAACACCGAAACCTTAGCGTCTATTCCCGATATCGTTCGTCAAGGTCCTGATTGGTTCCGTGAGATTGGTGTTGAAAATAGTGGTGGCCCAAAACTGTTTTCAATCTCTGGCAATGTTGCGCGCCCTGGTAACTATGAAATACCTATGGGTACGCCATTTGCTGAGCTTCTCGAGATGGCTGGCGGCATGCGAGATGGTCGTCCGATCAAAGCCGTTATCCCTGGTGGTTCATCAGCACCTGTGTTGCCCGGTGATGTGATGATGGATCTAACGATGGATTATCAGAGTATTCAAAATGCGGGCTCTATGCTTGGCTCGGGTGCGGTTATCGTAATGGACGATACCAACTGCATGGTGAAGATCCTCGAGCGTATTTCTTATTTCTACTACGAAGAGTCGTGTGGTCAATGTACGCCATGTCGTGAAGGTACTGGCTGGATGCACCGCGTGGTTAAGCGTATTGAGCATGGTCAAGGTCGCATGGAAGATCTAGATCTACTTGATGATGTTGCTCAAAAGATTATGGGCAAAACAATTTGTGCTTTAGGTGATGCGGCTGCATTACCGGTTGCTAGCTTTGTTAAACATTTCCGTGATGAATTTGCTTATCACGTTGAACACAAGAAGTGCATGGTGTAACGCATGAGTGATCAGCAAATCTCCATTGAAGTTGATGGCAAAAAGCTCGATGCGACTGCAGGTCAGATGCTTATCGAAGTAACGGATAAAGCAGGCATTACGGTGCCGCGTTTCTGTTATCACAAGCATCTTTCTGTCGCTGCTAACTGCCGGATGTGTTTGGTTGAGGTGGAGAATGCGCCAAAGCCATTGCCCGCATGCGCAACCCCTTGTGCAGATGGAATGAAAGTCTTTACTCGTTCACCTGTAGCGCGTGCTGCGCAAAAGGGGACGATGGAATTCCTATTAATCAATCACCCACTGGATTGTCCGATTTGTGATCAAGGTGGTGAGTGTGAATTGCAAGATGTCGCCATGGGCTACGGTGGTGATGTTTCTCGATTTAGTGAGCAAAAGCGTGTTGTGCGTGACGAGAACTTAGGTTCATTGATCGCAACCGATATGACACGTTGTATTCACTGCACACGTTGTGTTCGTTTTGGTGCAGAGATCGCAGGTCTCCGCGAAATGGGCGCAACCGGCCGTGGTGAACACATGCGCATTGGTGTGTACATCGAACAAGCAGTGGGTTCTGAGCTTAGTGGCAACATCATAGATTTGTGCCCAGTGGGTGCATTGACTTCAAAGCCATATCGATACACGGCGCGCTCTTGGGAATTAACGCAAGCCGACGGTATCCCTGCGCACGATGGTGTGGGCAGTAATGTGCATTGGCACATTCGCCGTAATCAAATCATGCGTGCCATCCCGCGTGAAAATCAGGCCTGTAATCAAACATGGCTATCTGACCGAGATCGTTTTGCCTACCAAGGGTTTAATGCGGATGACCGTATTACGGTTCCAATGATTCGTGAGAATGGCAAGCTACAAGAAACCGACTGGGATGAAGCGTTAGAGGTTGCGGCAAACTTATTAAAGGCAGCGCCGCCTGAAAAGTTAGGTGCGTTGGTGTCGCCTAATGCGACAACTGAAGAAGCGTATTTAGCTGCCAAGCTAATGCGAGGATTGAATTCCGAGAATATTGACCATCGTTTGCGCCAAGTGGATTTTCGCGGTGATGCAAATAACCCGTCACTGCAATGGCTCGGTCAGCGTTTCGAAGCGCTTGCAGATAATGCAGCAACATTATTGGTTGGTAGCTGGCTGAGAAAAGAACAGCCCATGTTAAATCACCGTTTGCGTCAATCTTTCTTAGATGGCGGCATTGTGATGGCAATCAACCCAGTGGCGTATTCGTTTAACTTTGATCTCGATGTTGATGTGGTGTGCTCACCGGCTGATATGGTGGTTGAGCTTGCTGGTGTTGCCAAGGCTTTGGGTCTTTCTACCTGCGGCGTTGAGGTTGATGTCGATGAATCTCATCAAACCATTGCCAACACACTAAAAGAGGCAGAGCAGGGCAGCATCATTTTGGGCAACTCGGCCATGATGCATCCAGATTATTCGATCCTGCGACGTTTGGCAGCTTCGATTGCGACAGCTGCGAGTGTTGTTTGGGGTACGACAGGCTTTGGTGCAAATGACGTGGGCGCAACCTTCGCCGGTGCTGTTCCAACATCAGGCTTGAATGCATCGCAAATGCTCTCTGGAGGCACTGATACCTTGATGGTAGTGGGTGCTGAATTGGAACTTGATGCGGCCAATGCTGCTCAGGCACGAGAAGCGTTAGCGGATCAGAAAGTGATCGCAGTTGTTTCACACATATCAGATGTATTGGCTTCATCGGCGGATGTCATTCTGCCTTGTGGCGTAATTGCTGAAACTTCTGGCACCTTAGTGAATAACCAAGGTGATGTGCAGAGCTTTACCGGTGTGGTTCCGCCGCCAGGTGAGTCGCGCCCAGCGTGGAAGATTTTACGCGTGCTTGGCAACTTGGTTGATGTTGATGGTTTTGATTATCTTGATAGCCACGATGTTCGTAATGAGTTGCTTGGCGATCAAATTCAATTGCCAGTATCCAATGCAATGACAGAGAGTGTCGATCAATCTCGTCATTTGGTGAGTGGCATTCAGCGCATTGGTGATGTGCCAATGTACTCTATTGACGCCGTTGTGCGTCGCTCAACCGCACTGCAGCACACGCCTGACTCCTTTAAAGGTCAGGCACGCATTGCGTCAGACTTGGCAGAGCAAATTCAATTGGGTGCTTCGGGTCGTATTCGCGTTACTCAAGAAGCAGCAACAGTTGAAATTGAGGCAATTGCTGATGATTCCGTTGCATCTCAGTGCGTATGGCTACCTATCGGTGTCGCAGAAACAGCGTCGCTCGGTAATGGCTTTGCTGCTATCAGTGTGGAGAAGGCGTAATGGATGCATTGATTGAAGTTTATTACGCGCTTCCAGTTGTCGTTCAGATACTGCTGAAGATCGCTCTGATCATGTTCCCCTTGATGGGATTGGTGGCCTATTACACCTACGCCGAACGTAAAGTTATTGGCCATATGCAGGTTCGTCAGGGACCAAATCGAGTTGGCTTCTTTGGCTTCCGCATGTTGGGACTTGGACAGCCAATTGCCGATGCGGTTAAGTTGATGTTCAAAGAGATCATTATCCCAACTGGCGCGAATAAGGTTTTGTTCTTGCTAGCCCCTATGGTGATGTTAGCTCCAGCCTTGGCTGCATGGGCGGTATTTCCTTTTGATGTTGGCCTGGTATTAGCTGATGTTAATGCCGGTCTCTTGTATATAGTGGCGTTGAGCTCAATCGGTGTTTACGGCGTCATCATCGCAGGATGGGCGTCTAACTCTAAATACGCTTTATTGGGCGCAGTCCGTTCCGCAGCTCAAATGGTAGCCTATGAAATTGCGATGGGCTTTGCTTTGGTCGGTGTTTTGGTAGCTTCTGGCACGCTGCATCTTGGCGAGATTGTTTTGGCGCAGCAGGGCAGTCTTTTGCATTGGTTCTGGTTGCCGTTACTACCGTTGTTTCTGATTTATTTCATCTCGGGTGTGGCGGAAACCAATCGCGCGCCGTTTGACGTTGCTGAGGGTGAGTCGGAAATTGTCGCCGGCTTCCATATCGAATATTCAGGTATGGCGTTTGCAGCCTTCTTCTTGGCTGAATACGCCAACATGATTTTGATATCAGCCTTCACGGCGCTGATGTTCCTAGGTGGTTGGTTGTCACCTTTCCAGGGTACCTTTATGGAGTCTTGGTTTGAGTGGGTGCCAGGCATTATTTGGTTATTCGCGAAGACAGCGTTCTTCATGTTCTTATTCTTGTGGTTCCGTGCAACATTCCCACGTTATCGCTACGACCAAATCATGCGTTTGGGTTGGAAGGTCTTTATTCCAATCACGATTGTTTGGATTGTGGTGGTTGCGTTCATGCGTGTGTACGACATGCCTTGGTGGTTTGATTAAGGCGGAGCGAGCAATACGATGAAAACAGTTATTAATTACATCCGTAGTCTGTTCCTCTGGGAGCTGCTTAAAGGTTTGCGTCTAACAGGTAGTTACATGCTTAAAGGCTCAGTGACCTTGCAATACCCAGAAGAAAAAGCGCCGGTTTCTCCACGTTTCCGTGGCTTACATGCATTGCGTCGATATGAAAATGGTGAAGAGCGATGTATCGCTTGTAAATTATGTGAGGCGGTTTGTCCTGCGCTAGCAATTACCATTGAGGCTGAGCCTCGCGATGATGGTTCGCGCCGTACAACGCGATATGACATCGATTTATTTAAATGCATCTTCTGTGGTTTCTGTGAAGAGTCATGTCCAGTGGACTCGATCGTTGAAACACGTCTTTACGAATATCACTTCGAAAATCGTGGTGAGCACATCATGACCAAAGAAAAGTTACTGGCGATGGGTGACAAGTATGAGAAAGAGCTTGCCGCTGATCGCGCTGCTCAAGCGATGGTGCGTTGATCATGTCAGTTGAAAAGATTCTTTTTTATATTTTCTCTGCCATCCTGCTCGGTGCAGCAGTTTTGATCGTGACGCGTAAAAACCCAGTGCATTCGGTGCTGTGGTTGGTGGTGGCTTTCTTCAATGCGGCCATTCTTTGGATGATGTTGGAAGCTGAGTTTTTGTCCATCGTCTTAGTTCTCGTCTATGTCGGTGCCGTGATGGTGTTATTCCTCTTCGTTGTGATGATGCTCGACATCAATATCACTGAGTTACGAGCTGGCTTTGTACGGAATCTGCCCGTAGCCGTGTTGGTTGCAGCAGTGATGATGGCTGAGATTTTGCTCGTGGTGGGATCGAGCCACTTTGGCTTGGATAAAGTGGCTGCTCCTGTAAGGCATGGTGCGGATTACAACAATACCGCTGAACTAGGTTTTGCACTGTTTACCGATCACTTGTATGCCTTCGAGATTGCTGCGGTTATCTTGCTTGTGGGTATCATTGCCGCAATCAGTCTGACGCTGCGTAAACGACCTGAAACTAAATATCAGGATCCGAGCAAGCAAATTTCGGTTAAAAGTACTGATCGTCTGAAGATGGTCAAGATGGATGGGGAGGACTGATTAATGATTTCTTTATCTGAATACCTCATCGTTTCAGCGTTACTTTTCTCAATCAGTATTGCCGGCATCTTCTTAAACCGTAAGAACGTCCTATTGCTGTTGATGTGTATCGAACTGATGCTCTTGGCGGTTAACTTGAACTTTGTTGCGTTCTCGCATTATTTGAATGACCTACAAGGTCAGATATTCGTCTTCTTTATATTGACGGTGGCTGCAGCAGAGGCAGCAATTGGCTTGGCTATCTTGGTGGTGGTCTTCCGAACTCGCCGTACGATCAATGTTGACGAGCTTAAGGATCTGAAGGGGTAATGATGGAATCAATCTTACTCACAATCGTTTTGGCGCCTTTGGTTGGCGCCGCTATTGCCGGTTTGCTACGTAACCAAATTGGCAAGGCGGGTGCGCACTGGGCGACTATCTTGGGTGTCGGCACAAGCTGCGTCCTCTCGATGTATATTTTGTATCTGCATGCGTTTGCAGGAGCTGAGGTCTATAACCAGTCGGTTTATACCTGGATGGTCAGTGATGGCTTGCGCTTTGAGGTTGGCTTTCTAATCGATCGTTTGACCGCGATGATGATGGCGGTTGTGACCTTTGTCTCTCTCATGGTGCACATCTACACCATCGGCTATATGCATGATGAAGATGGCTATCAGCGTTTCTTTAGCTATATCGCGTTGTTTACCTTCTCAATGCTCATGCTGGTTATGTCGAATAACTTCTTGCAGCTGTTCTTTGGTTGGGAAGCGGTAGGCTTGGTCTCTTACTTGCTCATCGGTTTCTACTTTAAGAAAGACACAGCAGTCTTTGCGAACATGAAGGCCTTCTTGGTGAACCGTGTAGGTGACTTTGGTTTTGTTCTGGGTATTGCTGCGGTTGCGATGTATTTCAATACACTCGATTACGCCGAAGCGTTTGCTGCAGCTCCTGCGTTTGCTGACACCACCATCAATATCTGGGGTGATGAGCAATGGTCACTGATGACCGTTGTTTGTATCTTGTTGTTTATCGGCGCTATGGGTAAGTCAGCTCAGGTGCCATTGCATGTGTGGCTACCGGACTCAATGGAAGGTCCAACACCAATCTCTGCATTGATTCACGCGGCAACCATGGTTACTGCAGGTATCTTTATGGTGGCACGTATGTCACCGCTTTATGAGATGTCAGAAACCGCATTGACCTTTGTGTTGGTGATTGGTGCTACGACTGCCTTCTTTATGGGGCTGATTGGTATTATCCAAAATGACATCAAACGTGTTGTGGCTTACTCAACCTTGTCTCAGCTCGGTTATATGGTGGCAGCTTTAGGTGTGTCAGCTTACGCAGCAGGTTTGTTCCACCTAATGACGCACGCATTCTTTAAGGCTTTGCTGTTCTTGGCAGCAGGCTCTGTGATCATGGGTATGCACCACGATCAAGATATTCGCAATATGGGCGGCATTCGTAAATACATGCCAATCACACACTGGACAGCGTTGTTAGGTTCACTGGCCTTGATTGGCTTCCCTGGCTTCTCTGGTTTCTTCTCAAAAGATGCGATTATCGAGGCGGTGCATTACTCGACTATTGATGGGGCAGGTTACGCTTACGTCTTGTTGGTTGCGGGTGTGTTCTTGACCGCCTTATATAGCTTCCGTATGTATTTCTTGGTCTTCCATGGCAAGGGTCCACGCGATGAGCATGCAAAAGATCATCTACATGAATCGCCATGGGTGGTTACCTTGCCGCTGATCTTGTTGGCGATCCCGTCGGTCTTTATCGGTTACTTCACTGTCGGTGATATGGTGTTTGGCGATTACTTCAACGGCATTCTTACCGTTGCGCCTGAGCATAATACGCTCGGCCAGATTGAATTTACGAGCGCATGGGGTTTTGTGATGCACGCAGTGCATGGCGTGCCACTCTACTTAGCACTCGGCGGTTTGTTTGCGGCTTGGTACGTGTACACACGTAAGCCAGGTATCGCTTCAGAGTTACGAACCCGTTTGGATTGGGCGCACTTCGCGTTAGATCAAAAGTACGGCTTTGATCACTTCAACCAAGCAGTGTTTGCTGGCGGTAGCCGATTGCTAGGTAAGTTTTTCTGGAATGTGGGTGACAAGGTCATCATTGATGGCATCGCCGTTAATGGTTCTGCACACACAGTCGGTTGGTTAGCTTCGGTAGTGCGGTTTATTCAAACCGGTTACCTCTATCACTATGCGTTCGCTGTGATTTTAGGCCTGCTCGGTCTGCTCACATGGTTCGTGGTGAGATAAGAATAAGAATTAGGTAAATACGCATGATCGATTGGCCATTATTAAGCACGGTTGTCTGGCTCCCCATTATTGGTGGTGCGCTAGTTCTTATCAGTGGTGATAAGTCTCCGAACGTTTCACGTTGGTTAGCACTATTAGTATCGGTTTTGACCTTTGCGGTCAGTATTCCGCTGTATACCCAGTTTGATAGCTCAACAGCTGCTATGCAATTTGTCGAAAAAGCTGCTTGGGTGCCGCAATTCGGGGTGAATTACTATCTCGGTGTCGACGGTATTTCGATGCCTCTGATCATTCTGACAACCTTTATCACCATATTGGTTGTGATTGCCGGTTGGGAAGTTATCCAATTCAAACCCTCTCAATATATGGC
>Ga0255772_10004126_pt1 | contig 13738 bp, 11 predicted proteins | sample 071ome_34_FD_179970 | JGI IMG/M metagenome (GOLD analysis project Ga0255772, IMG submission 179970) | Coastal salt marsh microbial communities from the Groves Creek Marsh, Skidaway Island, Georgia - 071411BT metaG (version 2) | ecosystem: Environmental > Aquatic > Marine > Intertidal zone >...
GAAAATAAAACCAATCTTCCCAATATGTTTGATAAGCATGGAGTATTTTTGGTTACGAACCAAATCTTGCTTGCGGTCATGTCTTTAAACTTTCGCCAGAATAATTTACTTAATGATACTGGTAAAAAAGAGGCGCTCAGAGCAAGCCATGCTTACTTAATTAGTTGCACGACTAAATAGAGTTATCCAACCAGTAAAACTTTTAAAATTTCTTCAGAAATATCGTATTGAATCTGAGCTGAGGGTTTAAAGATTGTTTTAGATATTTTCCATTGATCATCTATTTTTTGATACTCATCTTCATACATTCCCTGTAAAACTGTATGGGTTTGATCGTTGGTGTTTATGAGGGTGTATGTTAAACCCCACGTTCCTACTGCAGATTCGTTATCAATAAAGTTAATAATTGGGTTGTGAGCATGATGTGATTCCTTCATGTAATCATGACAGCCAACGGCCTGAAATATTTTCGCTAAATCATTAGGATTATTAAAACTACCTACTTGGCCATAATCAATTTCACATGGATTGGTAAACACACTCTTCATGGTATCCGGATCTTTCTGATCGCACGCGTTAAGATAAATATGCTTAAGCTGAATAATTAAATGAGTATCAAATAGCTTTTGAACTTTTAAATCTGTATCAGACATTACAAAAAATCATTAAAATAATGCTATCACTTTATCACTTTTACATTTGCACTAGTATTAATAATGATTACAGAATTTAACTTAGGAGAATACAAATCTCTTGATTCAAAAACCTACGCACTTGAAAAAAGAAGATTGCAAATTGAAATGCTAAAATTTCAAGAGGATGTAATCAAAAATAAAAGGAAAATTTGCATTGTATTTGAAGGAAGAGATACTGCTGGTAAGAGCTCAACTATTAAATTTTTCTCAGAACATTTAAGACCAGCACACTATAGATATATATCTTTAGGAATACCCACTAAATGGGAATCTTCCCATTGGTTTCAGAGATGGTCAAAACCAATGCCAAAAAGTGGAGAAATTTGTTTTTTTGATAGATCTTGGTACACCAGAGCTTTAACAGAACCAGTGATGGGATATTGTTCAAAAAAACAATATCTTACGTTCATGGAAAGAGTAATTCCTTGGGAGCTAGATCTAAAAAATCAGGGTTATGAAATCATTAAATTTTATTTTTCCTTAAACCAAGAACAGCAAAAGAAGCGTATGAAGGCTCGCAAATCTTCAGAATTGAAATATTGGAAACTATCTGAGAATGATGAACGTATTGTTGATAAATGGGATGCCTTTACACTCTATAAGATGCAAATGTTTGAAAAGACTTCTGTGGAAGAATCTCCCTGGGTGGTTATTAACTCAAATAACAAGATGGTCGCAAGAATAACTGCTTTAAGATATTTCATTACCAATCAACTATATGCAAATAAAAAGCTCTACAAACCTCTGGCTTGGACTAGGAAACTCTCTCACTATAACGTCACGATTGAAGGGGTGAATTTTGATAAACTCGATTATGAACAATTCAAGATTCTTTCAAAATACTCCGATGAAACTTAAGACATGAGAATTGCCTCCATCGATATAGGAACCAATGCAGTCAAAGCAAAAATCTTTGATACTTCTGCGACATTAATAAAATTTGTTAAATCTGTTAGATCTCCGATTAGATTAGGTCAAGAGGTATTTATTGATGGAGAAATTCCAAACAAAAAACTTATCCAGTTAATAGAAATACTAAAAAATTATCAAAAACTATTTGCCAAGGAAGATGTAAAAGAATATGAAATAGTTGCAACTTGTGCTTTCAGGGATACCTCTAATTCTGAGGATGCAAGACGAATGATAGAACAATCTATTGAACACCCCATCAGAATTATCTCCGGTTTAGAAGAAGCTAAGCTTATAAGATTTCATCCGAAATCAGAAAAAAAGAATTCTAATTTATTTATAGATCTAGGGGGTGGCAGTACAGAATTATTTATGAAGCACAAGGATCAAGTGCTCATTGCATCCTTTAATCTAGGAGCTGTTAGAAATATGCTTAGTGTAGATAAAAAAAATGAATGGCAGAGATTAGAAAAATTTCTATCTAAGTTACCTACACCAAAGAAAATTGTTGGAATTGGAGGAAATATACGATCTTTTTTAGATGCTCATAACATGGAGTCCATGAGCTATAAACAATTTCAAAAATATTCAGCAAAAATGGCCCAGTTAACTTATCAGGACAAAATTAAAGATTTTAATTTCTCTGATGACAGAGCAGATGTTATAGACTACGCGATGGAAATTTTTAACTTTATCTTGATGCATAGCTCATGCAATAAAATTAAAGCAACCAAATGGGGAGTTTCTGACTCCATAGCTGTAAAAATGTTCCATGAAATGTACTCAAAGAAAATTAAGATTATAAGCTAGCTTATTTCCTTTTTTTTGGCAGAGTAAACCAAAAAGTTGAGCCCCTGCTTTTATTTTGCATAACCCCTACTTCGCCATTCAGTTGATTGACCAGATGTTTCGTAATAGCAAGGCCTAGACCGCTGCCTTCTTTGCTATCAGCTCTTGCCTTAGCCGTTCTATAAAATCTACTAAACACTAATTTTTGATCTTCAGAGGATATACCCAGACCCTCATCAGACAAAGAGATCTTAACTTGATTTTTGTGCTGACTGCCAACAATAGTAATCTTGGAGTTCTCGGGGCTATATTTAACTGCATTGTCTAATAAGTTGCTAAGAATTCGCTCCAACGCGCTCTTATCTGCATATACCTGTAAGCTTTCCTCACACTTTAGCTTTACTTCCATATGTCTCTTATCTAAAACGGGTTTAAATCTCTCAATCAAAAGCTTGATCTCATCATTAATGTTTAGGATCTCGTGATTAAACTTTAAATCCCCATACTCAATCCTGGACAAATCGATCAATCCATTAACCATCTCGGTCAATCTATCTGCATTATGAAGTATTGCAGAGCTGAAGTTCTTAACATCTTTTTTAGACTCAACACCAAGTAAGAGAGTTTCAGAATTTGCCTTAATGACGCTAACTGGCGTCCGAAGTTCATGAGAAAGATTTGATATAAAATCTCTTCTCATGGAGTCAAGATGCCTCAATTGAGTTTCATCATGAAGGACTAGGATATTTTCACCTGTTGATTTTGACTTACTCATTTGAGCAAGTATCCATTTCGTATCACCCTCCAAATCAATTTCAAACTCCATTGCGTACTTACCCTTCTTATTGGATTGATCATACAAAAGTTGAATTGGTTTGTTATCAATAGAATCTACTCTTACTCCCAATAGATTGTCTATGGATAAGATGTTATGAGCCTCGTCGTTTGCATAAGATACTCTGCCCTTTGGAGTGAAAACTACTACTCCCTGACCAATATCATCTAATAAATTTCCAAATTGATCGCGTTGCTTAGCAAGGAGAGATATTTGTTGTTTTAAACTAGTGGAAATAGCAGACACTGATCTTGCCATAGATCCGATTTCATCTCTTCTAGAGACTGGTAATTTTTTTATATCTTTTTTTCGGTAATTTCTTTTAGTAAATGCCTTAATGATTCTATCCAGATCATGCAAGCTCTCCCTTGTGTAATTACCCGCTAAAATACTTGCTAATATAGCCACAATTAAAGAAACAACTACTATTAGAATTATGGAATTATTTAGTGACTCGTAGTAAGTTTCAAAATAATTTATTGGAACAGCTATTCTTGTATAGAAATTTGAATCCTCAATAGTAGATTTGATAGCTAAATAAATCATTTCTTGCTCGAGAGTAGCGCTAAATCTTTTACTCCAGCCAATACCATTTTCTTTTGCAGAAATAATTTCTGGTCTATTCCCATGATTATCAAGCAAAGCTATCTCATCGTATGGAATATCTGAATCTGCTGTTACCAAGCCATCAGCTTGAATAAATGTAATTCTCGAGTTACTGGCCTGAGAAAATGCATCAACTCGTTTTTTTATATTATCTAGATCTGCACCTAATGGGTTAGAGCGCAATTCTACTAAGATAAGATTCCCTTGTTTTTCCAGCTCGTTAAGAATTTGAGCCTCTATCCTTTCAGTAAGATCTCTTTCAGCAACAATAAAAGAAAAAATAAGACCAATAGACAAAGCTGAGAGAACAATTAAGAAGATCCTTGTTGTAATATTCATTGAATAAGGCTAGGCGCCTGATTTAAATTTATACCCAACCCCTCTGATGGTTTGGATATAGTCTCCAGCTTGTTGGAGCTTTTCTCTTAATCTTTTAATGTGAGTATCAACTGTTCTAGTTGTAATATCCGAAGAATATCCCCAAACATCTTGTAGTAATTGATCTCTGGATTGCACTCTTCCCCTCTTATCTAAAAATTGTTTGAGTAATTTAAATTCCAAGGCAGTAAGTTTAATTTCATCACCATTTACATGCACAACATGAGCATCAAAATCTACACTCAAAATGCCAATCGTTGTCTCTGAGGACAGTTCAGTATTAGTTACAGGTGATCTCTTGAGAATTGCTTTGACGCGCAATAAGAGCTCTCTAACGCTGAATGGTTTTGTAACATAGTCATCAGCACCTAATTCAAAGCCAACAACTTTATCAACTTCTTCATTCTTTGCAGTAAGAATAACAATAGGGGTACTGGCTGATGCAGGATTAGATTTAATTTCTCTACAAAGATCTAACCCAGAACCATCAGGCAACATCAAGTCCAAAATAATTAAATCAATAGATTTGCTAAAAAAGGTATCTCTGCCATCGACCAAAGAACCTGCACTTGAAACCTTAAAACCCTCTTTTAAAAAGTTATATTCAATTGTTTTTCTTATATCTGGCTCGTCTTCGATTATTAAGATATGCATTATTAGTAAAAATTTAAATATAATTTTAGATTGAAATTCAGAAAATTAATCACCCTGTTTCAAAAATGTTACAAACTCCTTCCTTAAGGCTGGTTTATCAAATTTTCCTGAGCCCACCTTAGGCAATGGTGTTTTTTCTATCTTAATATGAAGTGGAATTTTAAAAGCAGCTAGTTTGTTTGAGAGAAAATTCTTTAGTTCATCTGCTGCTAATTCTTGGTTGCTTTTAAGAGAAGCAGCTGCACATAAGACTTCACCCAATCGGTCATCTGGAATTCCAAACACCGCCACTTCAAAAATAGCAGGATGTTCTGAAATCGCAGATTCGACTTCTATGCAGGAAATATTTTCTCCGCCCCTGATAACTAAATCTTTTACTCGATCAATTATAAAAAGAAAACCATCTTCTAAATATCCCAAATCACCTGTCTTGAACCAACCATCTTTTATGACCTCTGCTGTTGCATCTGGTTTGTTCCAATAGCCAACCATATTAGCTGGAGATTTTATCGCAACCTCACCAACTTGCCCCTCGGTTTCCAATATATTCCAGTTCTGATCAATAATGGCCAGCTCAGTTACGGGAGGAACAACTCTGCCGCAGCTAGCAGGCCTGGATAAATAATCATCTCCTCCATTAAGGGTCCCGATTGCATTAGTCTCTGTAAGTCCATAGCCTATCGAGGGTTTAGCATTACTAAATTCTTCATCAAGTTTTTTAACATGCTCGGGAGGTCTATGTGCTCCTCCTCCTCCCAAATCATGTAAAGAAGATAAATCGAAATCTTTTCTGGATGGATGCGTAAGGATTTCCCAGGTCATGGTAGGGACCCCGGTAATATTGGTTATTTTTTCATCCTGAATCAGTTTCATTGCTTCTAAAGTATCCCATTTTGATACCATCACCATTTTTCTACCTGAAATAACCGACATCAAAAACCCTGCGTGACTTCCAGTAACGTGAAACAAAGGAACGCAGTGCAATATTGAAGGTTCTACTCCCTCAGAAGCTTCTGTTAAGCCATCTCCAAAAACAGCATTGCGTAGGGTTGAATAAAGCGCCCAACTAAAGAGACCGGAAAGTATATTTTTATGAGAGGATAAAACCCCCTTTGGAAATCCTGTAGAACCAGAGGTATAAAAGATTGTTGCGTTATCATTACTCTCAAAGGTTACAAGGGGCATATCAGAATTAATGCTCTGTAACCATGTCTTGTAAGAGATGGTATTTTGCAGTTCATCCCTAACAACAATCTTGCTTATATCAAAGGTTTTAATACTTTCTATGCGTTTAGCATCTCCAAATATTATTTTGGCTCCACAATCTGTTAAGCCATATTCAATCTCTGACCCAACCCACCACGAATTTAAAGGCACACAGACCGCACCAATTGAGGTTATAGCAATAAAGAGTATGACGTACTCAGGATTATTTGGCATGCAAATAGCCACCCTGTCACCTTTTTCAATTCCATCAGAAATTAATTGATTTGCTACCTTTCCAGCTTCAATGTAAATATCTTTGTATGTATACCTTTCATCAGCGAAAACCAGCCAATCTTTTTCTGGATGCATTAAACCAAATTCAAAATACTCTTTTAAGGTCTGAGGAATATTAGTAAATTCATGAAAAATTTCCCCTTTTTTAACATCTGGAGATTTGTATGCAAAAATTTGATCTGCAGCTGTTAGAGCATTAAGGGTTTCAATGTATTTCTGATTCATTTTATGTAAACTAAGATTTATCTTTTATTAAAAATTTCTTAAAAACTATGGGACCAAAGTATACACAATTATTAGCTCTAATCCTTGTTCTGGCATCCTGTGCCGGTGGAGGTGGAGGTTCCAACAAACTGACAAATCCTCAAGCTCAAGGTCCAGCACCCGACCCAGGTCCATCGTATGATGATTTGAAAGCTAAATACGAAAGCAATTATGAATACCAGCAACAATATGGGCTAGCACTAATGAATGCATCCTCAGCATACGCAAGAGGGTCAACCGGTAAAAATATAACTATTGGGATCACGGATTCTGGATTGGATGTCAGCCATGTTGAAATTGATGGAGCTAGAATAGATCCAGGAAGCTATCTTTCCTACAGTAATTACACCCCCAATACTCGTCAACAAAGACATGGAACAATGGTGGCTTCAGTAGCTGCGGGAATTTTGTCAGAAAACTCAGATACTCCCATGCACGGAGTAGCTTTTGATGCAGACATCTTTTTTGTAGCCATTCAGTTAGCTGAACCAGACGATACCTACGAACCTATTGATTTGGGCGATGGCTCTGGAGGTGAACCTGATCCAGATTTTTCTGGTGTTGATAATTTCTTCAAAAACCTCTTTGAGGTTTACACCTCAAGGAATATAGACATAGTTAATAATAGTTATGGTTATTCCGGAAATATTATTGATTATTCGGAAGAGGTTGTGCGTAATGCATTTCCAAAAACCATTGCAGCAATTGCTCAAGCCGGTGTTCCTGATGCAGATAAGACCATTTTTGTATGGGCAGCAGGAAATGCAGGAAGCTATGCTGATCAAGGAGTAGATTACTCAAGTCCAGAAATCTTTCCGGGAATGACTTATTTCATAGAAGAAATTCAAGGGCATTCAATTGCTGTTGTTTCTGTAGATGAGGACGGTGAAATAAGCGACTTTTCTAGTCGATGCGGGTTAGCGGCTGAATATTGTATTGCAGCACCTGGAGGTAGAGTGGTTGGTGCTTATCCAACTTCTTTAGATGATACTGGCATTTATGAAAGTACTGATGACTGTGTTTCCGATAATAGTTGTTATGCTCTGATTAGCGGAACCTCCTTTGCCGCACCTTTTGTTTCAGGAGCGCTTGCGGTCCTGTTTGAACATTTTGAAGGTCAAATGGGAAGCACTGAGATTGTTAGCCGGCTTTTTGCTACTGCTAATGATGATGGGATATATGCAGATTCATTAATCTATGGACATGGTCTCCTTGACTTAGAAGCAGCTACCAATCCCCTAGGCGCTATGTCAGTTGCGATGACTGGATCAATATCTGGGCAAATGGCTCCCCTCTTATTAACTGGGCTCAATGCTTTTAATCCTGTACTTGGTTATTCAATTGTTAGTGGGTTACAGTCAAAATCTCTCATTGCATTTGATGAGTTGGGTTCTCCTTTTAGAATTCCTGTCGGAAGTTTGATTGCCTCTTCTAGCACTGCATCTAAAAGGCTTGATGCTATTGGAGTATTTCGTAGCCCAGAAATTAAAACCTACTCTGAAAAAGGATCTACGTATGAATACATACAAAGAGCTCCTCTCAATAACATTAATTTATTAAATAGCGGTTATTTCTTAACCTTTTCTGAGCTTAGTCAAACTTTTAATATTGTAGATCAAAGCAGTCATTCTTTTATTGCTTATGGCCAAAACGATAACAAATACTACACATCTAAAAGTTATTTAGAAGCTAGTGAAATATTTGAAAATCCTTATTTAGATTTTACTAAATACGGCGTGCTGATTAGTCAAAGCCTAGAACTTAATAATTATGATTTAACCTGGGTTGCTAGCATAGGTCAGCCAAAAATTAGCATTGAAGAAGTATTCCATGACAGAAGCATGAATACTCAATTATCCATGACCCTTTCTGGCTCTCTTATTCCCAATATTCAGATTGGCTGGCTTAATGAAAAAGATAGTGTTGTGGGATTAGGAAGCTCTGGGGCGTTTAACTTTTCAAAAAATACCGATTCATTTTATTTGGGTCTTCATAAGACTTTTAACTTCCAAAAATCTTCTTTAATTTTTACAGGTTATAGAAGTTTCCTAAAAGATAATAGTTTTAACAATAGTCTCATCACTGGAACAGAAAATATTGAAACTTCTTTTTATAAGGTTGGAATCTCTATTCCTAATGTATTAGAGAGTATTGATTTGGAAGTTGAATACACTAAGCCCTTATTTATTTCACGTGGGTTGCTAAATCTAGCTTTACCAGTTTATAGAGACAGATATTTCAACCTTTACACCGAAGAAGTTTCTTTAGCATTATCTCCTGATCATCAGGAAACAATTACCAGCATTAGTTTAAATAAGCTTGCAGGTAGTAGTTCAGTGGTTTTGCGTTTAGAGAATGTGGAAAATCCTTACCATGGAAATATTTATAAAGACTATTTAAACTTTTCATTAGGATTTAAGTATTTATTTTGATTGGTAAATAAAGCAAGGGGAGAAAGATTTGAGTTGGTTTGAAGATAAAGTTATCTACATAACAGGTGGTTCAGCCGGTATTGGCAAAGCTATTGCAAAAAAATGCTTGGGTGCAGGTGCCTCCGTAGTGATCACAGGAAGAAATAAAGAAACCCTTGATTCTGCAGTTCTTGAGCTTGCTAAAGTTTCAAAAAATATACTTGCTCACGAAGCAGATGTTTCAAACCAAGAACAAGTAAACATTTCTGTTGCTGAGACGCTAGATGCTTATGGCAAGATTGATGGCCTAGTTAATAACGCTCCCTCAATACATACAGGTCTGTTACAAGATCTCTCTTATGAGGCCTGGAGAACAAACTTTAAAGCAAATTTAGATGGAGTATTCTTACTTTGTCAAAAGATCCTTCCTCATATGCATACTGTAGGTTCCGGATCAATTGTGAACATTTCTTCTGTTGTTGGTTTAAGAGGCACTCAATACATGGGTGCATATGGTGCAGCAAAAGCCGGCCTGATGAATTTAACTCAGACGATGGCTCTAGAGAATGCTCCTAACGTTAGAGTTAATTGCATAGTTCCCGGAGCAGTCATGACTCCTGCAACTTCTCGAGCTATACCTGATGAGGACATGCTAAAACATACAGCAAAAACTATTCCCCTAAAACGAATTGCTGATCCAGATGAAATTGCTGCTCCAGTGATGTTTCTTTTATCTGATCAATCTTCCTTTATTACTGGCCAATCACTGGTGGTAGATGGAGGCAAAACTGCTGATTTAAATGCTGGAAACTGAGTTAAATCCAAGTTCGCCTAATTGGTTCTCTTATGTTGAGGACCCAAAAATTGTTACTGATGCCAGCGCAATAAATTGGGATGATGAAGCTGATTTAGTTGTCGTTGGGCTGGGAGGAGCTGGCATCGCTGCAGCGCTTGAATCTCTAGATCAAGGGCATAGCGTAATTGGGTTAGATAAAACATCTGGTGGCGGAGCGACAGCAAGAAGCGGTGGCGTATTTTATGCTGGCGGAGGTACCTGCATCCAAACAGAAGCTGGTATCGAAGATACTATCGACAACATGTATAACTACCTTAAACAGGAAGTTGGTGATGTAGTATCAGATGCAACCTTAAGAAAATTTTGTGAAGACTCTCCAAAAAATACTCAATGGTTGATAGATAATGGGGTTAAATTTAATTCAACCTACTATCCAAAAAAAACATCTTATCCAGATGCAGGACATTACCTCTATCATTCAGATAACTCCTTAGTCCCGAGTTACATGGAAAAAGCATTCCCCGCTGCTCGCGGTCACAGAGGATTCGAAGAAGGTCCTTTTAAACCCATTGGAGTTGGAGGAACGATCTTTTATCCCCTTAAAAAATCTGCTCAGTCAAAAGGGTTAAAAATTTATCAACAAACCGAAGTTAAAGCTTTAGTGATAGACGCTAATAACCGTGTTTGTGGAGTTAAGTGCTTAATGCTTCCCAGCGGATCAATTCGAGAAAAGTATAAGAGATTAATATCCCGTGGCGAGTTACTTCAAATGATACTTCCACCAACCTATCCTGGAGCAAGTTTGTTAAGAGCCTGTGGAGCTTACTTTATTAACAAGGCAAATAAAATTGCAAAAAAATATCAAGAAATAAAATTTTTACGCGCTAAAAAAGGTGTTTGTATTTCGGCTGGAGGGTTTATCTTCAATAGGGAAATGGTTGATCATTACGCTCCAAAATACACCCATGGAATGCCGCTTGGAACTGCTTGTGATGATGGTTCAGGAATAAGATTGGGGCAATCCATTGGAGCAAAAACTTCATTAATGAACAGAGTTACAGCTTGGAGATTTCTAAATCCTCCTCACTCATTTGCGAAAGGAATTGTAGTAAATTCACATGGGCAAAGATTTACTAATGAAATGGTCTATGGAGCAACATTAGGTGATGCAATGTGTGAAAACCAAAATGGTAAGGCATATTTAATCATTAATCAGACACTATTTAATGCCGCCAAAAAAGAAGCTAGTGATTCACTGCCCTTTCAGAGAGATGCAGCAAGAATGATGATGTACTTCGGTTCTAAGAAATCGAAAGACCTTAAAGTGATTGCTAAAAAATACAATATAAACTTGCATGGACTAGAGAAATCTATTCGAACATACAATGAAAATTATAGGAATAATTCTTCTTGTGAGTTTGGAAAAGCGCACAAAGATATGGCTTTGCTAGAAGGCACATTTATAGCAATGGATATTTCTATAGACGCAAAAATTGCTCCCCTTCCTACATTAACGCTAGGCGGCTTAGTGGTAGATGAGGAGAATGGATCTGTAATAGGTACAGATGGCAAAAGTATCAAAGGCTTGTATGCTGCGGGAAGATCTGCGGTTGGTATTTGTTCCAATATTTACATCTCAGGTCTCTCTGTTGCAGACTGTATATTTTCTGGAAGAAGAATAGGACAAAAATTAGGGGTGTCTAAAGATGAATAATTTTTCAACGTTATGGGAGGAAATTAGCGATATTGTTCCGGACAATAATGCTCTGGTTAATGGTACAAATATCCTTACCTGGAGGGAATATGAAAACCAAGCTGCAAAAATTGCCCATACATTAGATAAAGTTGGTCTCAAATCTCATTCCAAAGCAGGTCTCTATTTACAAAATTCTAATGAATACCTTGTTGCCCAATTTGCTATTTTTAAGGTTGGTGGTGTTAGTATCAACGTAAATTATCGCTATCAAGCGGATGAGTTAATTTATCTGTTGGATAACTCAGATTGTGAGGCTGTTTTTTATAACGCTGTTTACTCTGAACAAGTCAAAAATATAGCTACGAAATTGCCCAATATTAAGGCCTGGATTTGTGTAGATGACGGGTCTACAAACACATTTGAAGATGCTTACCTTTACAAGGATTTATTAGACAATGAGCCGATGGCTAGAACAACAAAAGCCGATGATATTTTATACATGCTTTATACGGGTGGTACAACGGGTATGCCAAAAGGTGTCATGTATAACCAAAGTGAATTCATCATGGCAATGTTCAGGACCCTCAAAGGGTTGGGATTTAATGTCCCTGCTACATCTAAAGAACTTAAAGATTGTATACAGGGACATAAAGAGCATCGGTCTGCCCCAACTAGCTTTGTAGCCTGCCCACTTATGCATGGAACTGGCATGTGGCTTGGAAGTTTTTTGCCCTTAAATCTTGGCGGATCTGTGGTGACTACCTCAGCCCTTGGATTCGATCCACATCATTTATGGGCTGAAGTTATCAGAACAAAATCAACCAGTATTACAATCGTGGGAGATGCTTTTGCTAAACCCATGCTAAATGCCTTAATTGAAGCACGTGATTCTGGAAATCCCTATGACATTAGCTCAGTGAATACCATTATATCTAGCGGAGTCATGTGGAGCCAAGAAGTAAAGGATGGCTTGTTAGAATTCAATGACATGAAATTAATGGATACCATGGGTTCAACAGAAGGTGGCATGGGTGCTTCTATCGCAACTAGAGACATGAAAGCCGATACTGCGAAATTTAGATTAAATCCGGGAACAATTGTTGTTGATGAGAATGATAAGCCAATAGCGCCTGGTTCAGGTAAAGCTGGCATGATTGGTGCAGCAGGGCTAGTTCCACTTGGATATTACAAGGATGAAGAAAAATCAAAAGCTACTTTTAGGGAAATAGAAGGTATAAGGTATAGCTTTCCAGGAGATTTTGCTCTTGTAGAGGAAGATGGCACCATCACCCTGCTTGGTAGAGGAAGTAATTGCATTAATACCGCTGGTGAAAAGGTCTATCCTGAAGAGGTAGAAGAAGTTGTTAAAAAGCATCCTAGTGCCTTTGATTGTCTAGTTGTAGGTTTGCCTGATGATAGATTTGGGCAAAAAATAGTTGCTGTGGTATCAACCTCTAGCAATCTAGATGGAGAGGAGTTAGATAGTTTCCTGCGATCAAAGATAGCTGGGTACAAAGTACCAAAGCATATTCTGTTTGTCCGAAAAGTTGAGAGAGCTCCAAACGGTAAAGCAAATTACAAATGGGCAAAAGAATATGCAGAAAAAATCCTCAGCTAGTTTTAATTTAACAGATAGTTTCTTATATTTTTCTGAAAAAAATATAGAAGATTTTTTTTATGATTCCCTTATTTATATATGTGAACATGATGAGCGCGGAGCTTTTGGTTTAGTGATAAACCAACCCTTGAAACTTACTACGAAAAAATTATTTAAATCGTTCCAGCTTAATGCCAGCAACCTAGTAAATGATCTCGATAGAGTGATGCAAGGAGGCCCAGTTGATGCGGATAAAGTATTTGTGTTGCATGGGGAGAAATCAGCCTCTGATGTATCCTCAAAACTACTTGAAAACTTATACCTTTCAACTGATGCAGAAATTCTTCAAAGGATTGGCAAACAGGCAGATACAACTTTTAAAGTCTTTTTAGGGTACTGTGGCTGGGGAGCAAATCAACTGAATGAAGAGGTTAATGATGGTGTATGGGAAATAATTCAAACTTCCCATGAAAGAATTTTTAATGCCAAGCCATCTCAACTCGTTGATTCAATTTCCACTGAACTTGGCTATAATCTCAGAGAAATTTCAAAGGGTAATAAGCAAACACATTAACTATGCAAAGATTTAAAAATAAATCAGTTTTAGT
>Ga0255772_10004128_pt1 | contig 13737 bp, 19 predicted proteins | sample 071ome_34_FD_179970 | JGI IMG/M metagenome (GOLD analysis project Ga0255772, IMG submission 179970) | Coastal salt marsh microbial communities from the Groves Creek Marsh, Skidaway Island, Georgia - 071411BT metaG (version 2) | ecosystem: Environmental > Aquatic > Marine > Intertidal zone >...
TAGAAGCAGCAGATATGACATATCAAGTTGAAACTTTTGGTTATACAGAAGCTATAAACGAAGATAACTTTATTGTTCCGCAGGATAGTGACTATGTAGACTTTGAAGAAGAGACAATAGAATGGGATGTCGCTGCTGAACGACCAGGATTGTGGGAGAATATTCGCAAGAAAAAAGAACGCGAGGGTAAAGATTACAAGCCAGCCAAGCGCGGGGACAAAGATCGTCCAGACCCAGAGGCTTGGAAAAAAGCACAGTCGGCAGAATATCAGGGGCGAAAGGTCACTCTTAATAAACCATTTAGAACACCAGACGGTCCAAAGAAATTTGCAGTTTATACAAAAAATGGATCAGGAAATGTTGTTATAGTTCGTTTTGGCGACCCTAATATGGAAATTAAAAAAGATAATCCTCAAAGAAGAAAGTCTTTTAGAGCAAGGCATAAATGCGACACTGCTCCTGGCCCAAAGTGGAAAGCAAGATATTGGTCTTGTAAAATGTGGTAATTTTAACTTTTAGGAAAAAATGAAGGACATAACATTAATAATATTAGACAATAAGTGTGATATATCTACTGTCAACACAAAAAATGGTTCTTTTTTTGAGCCTCTTAATTCTGTTACTAGACAGTTAGAATCTCATGGCATATCATCTAGTGTGATAAGAGTCTCTATTGAAGAAATACCTAGTCGTGTAGAATCTAGTTTGGTTATGTTTATAGATAATTCTTTTCTTCTAAAAGAGGATTATATATTTAATGCTATTACTTTAAATAATCTTCATCGTGATATGGGTATTATTTTTGGACCCAATTTTATTTACGCTAACTCTAAAGAATATGTAAATTATATTAAAAATTCATACTACGGGTACGATTTAAATTTTGGTAGTATTTATACCGCAGATATTACTGATGAGCCTCATAACTATGGTTCATTATACAACGCTGTAATTTCAGGGTCTATCTATAACAGGATTGGGTTTTCTCCGTGTAAAACTCCTAGATCAACTATTCTTAATAATTCTGCCTTTTTAAAACAAGTGGCTGGTTGTAGTAAAATTTATTATAGTAGTGTTTTATCTAAAACAAAAATTTTAACAGAAAAAGATTTTGATCATGAAATAATTTCTGATTATTATTATAATCTTGGGTATTTAGATGGTTTATCTATTTCTATACTACAATACACAGAAAAAAGAAACGATTTGTGGAGAAGGTTTGTTGAAGCGCCGGAAGTTATTGACTGCAATCATCCGAGATGGCTTTTCGAGCAATCGGTCAGCGATAGCGGCGATTATTTAGAGAAATTAGTTATTTTAAAATGTAAATATCAAATAGGGTATCTTGAAGGAATGTTAGGCAAAAGAGTAATATGATAAAATTAAATTTATCTAACACTACCAGCTTTAAAGCACATAGGTCTGGCTGGGGTTATTGCATGTCTAAATTAAAACATTTACATTCTAAAAACGGCTTGTATCTAGATGATTTTATGGATAGATCGTTTGGCTGGAATGTGCATAATTTATATAACGGGGACAGAAATGATTTCAAGGAGATGAATCCTCCTTATAAGAAAGAATGGGTTGGTTTTTTACATAATCCTCCAAAGATAGAAAGTTGGTTTGACGCTTCTAATAGGCCAGATGCGCTTTTTGAAAGAGAAATATTTTTAGAGTCTTTAAATTTTTGCAAATGTATAATTTCTTTATCGGAATATCACGCTAGATGGGTTAGGAGCAAGCTAGAAGTTCCCGTGATATCTTTAAAGCATCCGACAGAAATACCTTTTAAAAAGTGGAATATTAATAGTTTTTTAAAACAAGAAAGAAAAAAGGTAGTCCAGATAGGATACTGGCTAAGAAAAATGGATTCTATACACAAACTAAAATGCGATTCTAGAATAGAGAAAATATGGCTACCGAGCAATGAAAATATAGCGCTTTATAATTTTGAACAATATACAAAAACAAGAGTCAACAGGAAACAAGAAAGATACATAGAATCAAGTGTAAAAATTAAAAGAATATCAAATCAAGAGTTTGATGATGTTTTATCTAGCTGTGTTGTATTTTTAGACTTGGATGATGCATCGGCCAACAATGCTATTGTAGAGTCTGTAGCGAGGAATACGCCAATTATAATAAACAGACATCCGGCTGTAGAAGAGTATTTAGGAAAAGAGTACCCTTTATATTTTACTGATTTAAATTGTGCTTCTAGTCTATTATATGATTATGATAGAATATACGAGGCTCACAAATATTTTAAGTCTATGGATAAAACATGGATAAGTGGTTCATATTTTGCTAATGACCTAGTTTCCAAATTAAACGGTGTAATTTAATGATAAATTTTGAAAAAGTGTCTAAAATAGATGGCTGGTTTGGTGAGCCTAAAAAAAACTGGACCCTAATTAATCATATATCATCTTTTCAAAAAGAAGGAAATCTTGTAGAAATAGGCACATATCATGGTAAAAGGTTTGTTGTATTTGCTGATTTGTTAAACCCTAATGAGATTGGAATATCTGTCGATATTTGGGGAAAATATAATAAAGACTTATCGCATGATTATTCTGGCTATACTTCTTCAAAAGACCTAGACTGTTTTAAAAACACTTTAAAAGAAATATGCCCAGAGAAAAGTGTGTACATCCTGCATCAAGATAGTAGAAACTCTGACACGGCAGAAAATATAAAAAAAATTATTAACCAAGCCAAAACTAATCGTATAAGAATTTTTTCAATTGATGGCGGTCATACATATGACTGCACAATGAACGATTTAAAAATAGCTAAATCACTAATATCAGAAGACGGTATCATTTTAATAGATGATTATTATAATATGGACTGGCCTGGAGTAAAAACCGCCGTAGACAACTGGCTGATGCAAAACAAGGATTATGTGTGTTTCTATGCGACTCATAGTATTCTTATGCTGTGTAAAAAAGATTTTTATCAAACAATAAAACAAAACACGTCTATAAATAAAAAGGATGCATATAATATACTCCACTCTAAAGAGAGTAATAAAAATATAAACTCTGCCGTTACTGCCGGTATATGGACAAATGAATTAGAATTTAATAATACGATAGGGTTATTTTCATTGTTCGGAAGGTGCGGTTCTACATCTTTATCTGAGGCGCTTTACATAAACATTAGAAATTGCGGGCATCTTCTGACTGAGCCGTTTTCACCGCTCTATGACAACTGGGGAAGTTATAAAGACTCTAACATAAAAATCCCAAAACCAAGTATTCAAAATATTGAAGAAATAATCAAGCAATACAGAATAAGAATTATTAAAACACTAGAACACGACCTTGAAGAAGATGAAAATATTATGCTATTAAATCTTTTTTCAAAAAAAATATTTTTATTCAGGCATAATTTTGTTGATTATTTTGCTTCAAAATGGATGTCGAGTAATTTTGAGCAAAAAACTAAAAAGAGATTATGGTATTGCGACCATATAAAAAGTGATGAAGATTTTTTTAATATAGTTAGAGATCCAATACCGATTCAAAATATGATTTCACAATATGTTAAATATAAAGAAAAATTAAAAATGTATTTAGACGAGGTAAAGTTTGATTGCATTATTGATTATGAATCCTTATATGCGAACTCTTTTGAAGAAAGAAAAAATACTTTCATAAATTTGTGCGACTGGTCTAAAATTCAACTAAAAAAAGAACTAGATTTCTGGCCTTTATCTACAGACAGAAAACATAATTCATACGAAAATTATGAAAAGCTAATACCTAACTGGAAAGAAGTTTTTGAGCTAAGAAAACACTTGATATTGTCAAAGGATTAACTATGATTAACTTACAAACGCCCATTAATAGTCTTGGTTACGGCGTGGCAGGATTTAATATCTTAAAAGAGCTTTACGCCAGAGATAATTCTGTGGCGCTTTATCCCATTGGACAACCAGAACCTGTTGAAGACTTTGTGGCTCATGCGATGAACAACATTACAAAATTAAAGTTGGATAGGCCGCATATTAAAATTTGGCATCAGCACGACTTATTTCAACGGGTCGGAACTGGTAAACATTTTGGTTTTCCCATATTTGAATTAACTGAATTTGATCAAAGAGAAAAAGTCAGCTTGGGTCATTGTGATGAGCTTCTTGTTTGCTCTAAATGGGCGCAAGAAACAATCGACCCATATGTAGGTTGTCATGTCCATGTTGTTCCGCTTGGGGTAGATATTGATATATTTTATCCGCAAAGAATAACAAATTCAGAAAAAACCGTGTTTTTTAACTGCGGAAAGTGGGAAAAAAGAAAAGGTCACGATATTTTAGTGGAATGTTTCAATAAGGCTTTCACAAAAGACGATAACGTGGAACTATGGATGATGTGCGAAAATCCATTTTTACAGGAAGACAAGAAGAATTACTGGGAGCAACTTTATAAAACGTCGGGACTTGGAGATAAAATCAAACTAATCCCAAGACAACAACACCACCAAGATGTTGCCAGATTGATGAATATGGTTGATTGCGGGGTTTTTCCCGCTAGAGCAGAAGGCTGGAATCTTGAGTTGCTTGAAATGATGGCTTGCGGTAAACACGTAATAGCCACGAATTATTCAGCACACAAAGAATTTTGTACGCCAATAAACTCTCGTCTGGTAAATACTCATAATTTAGAGACGGCGTTTGATGGCGTTTTCTTTGACGGCACAAAAGGATTCTGGGCAGAACTTGCAAATGATCAAAAAGATGTTATAATACAGTACATGAGAGATATTCATTCGTTAAAACAAAGTGGTCAACTCGGAGTTAATCACAGCGGGATTGAAACCGCTAATAAATTTACCTGGAAAAACACTGTTGATAAATTATTGGAGGCTACAGTTGGAAAATAAAATTAAAATAATCAAGGCGCTAGAATCTCATTATGTTGCGCTCATGGATAGAAGGGCGCTAGACATAAATCAATTAATCGAAAAAGCCGATTCTAACGCTCTAGATTTGCTTATAGACAATATTCAAAATTATGCGCATATTATGGCTCAATTTAATTTTGTACAAAAGCTAAAAGAAAATGTAATGGAGTCTGCAAAACAAGCAGAAGAAGAAAAAGATGAAAGTTAAGTTGACTTTAGTTTTGTTACAATTTAATAAACACGTAAACTATCTTAGTGAAAACTATTTAAAGGTTTATTTTGATGATGATTATAATCTTCCGAGTCAGCTAGTCTCAACAAAAGATGAGAAAGAAACATTAAAAGAATTATGCCTAAAACACTTTGAAATTGATTTTGGATGGCTAGAAAAAAATATTTATGATTTTAGAATTGTAAATAATAATGGCGATATTACTGCCGAGGCTGTGTATATTATACATGTACCTGAAATAGTTGGTGCTATAAAAAATGGTAGCTTACTGTCATTTTCTAAGATTAATGAAAAACAAATAAAATTGGACCCATTTTATGAAAGAGCAATCACAGGAGCGGGAAATCCAGCATTTAGATAAAATTGACGGAGCTTGTCTTATAATAGAATGTGATTCTAATGGAGAATTATCATTTTCTTGCGACTGGCAGGCAGATGAGACTGGAATAACGTGTATGGCTACTATTTTTACATTTTTAGATGATGAACAAACGACATCAAAAATAATTGATAATATTGCCGACATATACAGTTCTGAAGAACAGGCGATACAAATAGAAAAATTAAAAAGATTCTACGTGGCTTTAAAAAATATAGCTAATCAACATAAGCAAAAGGCAGATGATCAGGTGGTCATACCACCATTAGATGCTAACCCACTAATTTAGGAGACTATTATGAAACCTAGAAAAACAATATCCTGGGAAAGCTGGAATGCCAAAGTAGCGGTTGAGTTCAAAACAGAAGAAAAAATTGAGGAGATAACACCTTACGCGACAATAGAAGAACAGTCAGAAAAAGAATTTTTGTTTCCTTTGCAAGGCTCCAATGTGGTTTATACCCCGCTAGGGGCATACCCAGAAGAGTCTGTATTGAAGCCGTCTGACAGGTGGGACTGTTGGATAGCCCATACTAACTTTCCGGTAACTGGCAAGATTTTAAGAATATTAAACGAAGAAATAGACGGTATTGAAGCCCTCAAGATTATGGGTAAATATTCTTTTTTTGTTGGCGTGGCTAGACTTTTTGATATTCGTGACATTAGAAAACAGATAGACGAAAAGATTTGTTCATATACAGAAAATGAAATTTTATCAAATCACGACGTAGAAGAGACGGTTAATTTACTCAAAGATCAACTAAAAGACAATAAATTTTGGTCAATACTGGTTTATCCAGAAGGAATGGTGGAGTATGTAGTAGCTAATGAAATAAATATTGAGTATTTAGATGCTCTAAGCATGTTAATAGAAAAGAAAGACAATTTTGGTGGAATAATTTTAAGGAGCGATCATGGACAACAAAATGAAAGAACTCTTGAGTGACTCTAATATAATAGGCATTATGAATGCGGTGTCGTCAAGATATAGAACGATTGACCCAGATCAAATTGATTCAATTAAATTAAATACATTGTGGGAATGTATTAAAAAATATGATCCCGGTAGAGGCGCTAAATTTACATCATATCTTTATCAAAACTTAAATTTTGCCTTTAAAAATGAGCTAAAAAAGAAAACTAGAGAATTTGCAACAGATACGCTAGAGTTGAGCGCCCAGGATTCATATGTGGATTATGGGGATGTTTTTGAGGGGATACCAGAAGAATACGCTGATCTACTAAAACAAAAGTTTATTTCAAATATGACGATGAACGAAATAGGAATGATTAATGGTTATAGCAGAGAGACCGCCAGAAGAAAAGTCGCAAAAGCTGTTAAAATTTACAAAAAGAAAAATGAAATAGATGTCTAAATTGTGTATATTAAATTGGGAATTGGAACTCTTTTAGGACAGTGGAAATATATTGTTTTTTTATTATTCTGTTTTAATGGAGATATATAATGGCAGTTCCTAGTTCAAACAATCACTTAAAAAATACCGCCGGTGGCGCTTTTACGTCGCAAACTCAAGGTGGTACAATCCTCGGAAACGAGACAACTGGCACCGTTATCACAAAAGCCTTGGTTTTAAAAGATAATGCTACGGATTTTGGCAGAGCGCCTATTCCGGTTCAAGCCGCTAATGGTTTGATTGCTAATCAAAAGGTTTTATCTGGTGGCACTTTTGCCTATCAATCTGCTGGAAATTATGTTATCCGTACAATCAGTACCACCCTTTCTGGTGTCGCTGACACAAACATGCTTATTCCAGGCTCTGATTCAAATACTCGTCGCTCTATTCATCAGTTTGAACACGCTTTTGGCGCAAAAACTGTTACCAAGTATAGAGCAAATGAGTATACTCTTACTGGCACTCTAGACAGCGGCGCGACCAATGCTTCTAGATTAATTTGGCTCAACACAGCAGGAAACGCAGCAGAAGCTCCTGCTACACTAAGTACCACGAATATGCACGACATCGCAGATGGTGATGAGGCGGATAGAGCAGCAGATAGTGCGGCCAATCCAACCAGAAGCATTCCTGGTGAATTGGTGATGAAGGTTGATTTTGTAACCACTGGGGTAAGCTCTGGCGGTGACTTCTTCGACTATAAACCTATTACAGGCATGTAATCTGTAAGCTTATATTTGATTTTTTAAAAATTGGGGGCTAATGACTTTGGTTGTTATGCCCCCATTCAAATGGGGGGGCGATGGATTACACGAAAATATTAGAATATCTGGGATTAGCTGCGCCAATCGTGGTTGCTATTTATAGTGGTATTAAGTGGGCTTATAAAAAAATAATAAAACCTGTGTTGAAAATGATACAGGGGCATGATTATATCATGGTTACGGTAGAACAGATTAAAAATGAATTAACTACAAACGGTGGCTCTTCAATAAAAGATACCATAAACAGAATTGATCGCCGTCAAATAATGATAGACAAGCGCTCAAAAGCGGTATTTTATAATTTAGAAGAGGCGATACTAGAAGTTGATCAAAGCGGTAATATTTTGTGGGCTAATGAATCATTTCACAAGTTTTTTAAACACAAAAATTTGAATGGTTTAGATTGGGTTTGTATCATAGACGAACCTAAAAGAGAAGAATTTATAAAAGAATTTAAATCTTGTTCAAAACAAAACAGAGAATTGAATTTTGAAACTGTTTCTACGGATGGGAAAGTTGTAATATTTTCAGGATTTCCGTATAGAGACGACAACAAAACTTATGGTTTTTTAATTTACTTAAAAGGAGAATGAAATGGGTTCTAAAAGTTTTTCCCTAGACATGACAGATGCTATATCTCTGTTAAAAAATGCTTTACTGGTTGCTGTTGCGGCGTTTTTAACTGCTTTAGTTAATGGTGTTGGCAGCCTAGATTTAGGTAGTTATACAACTTTGATTATTCCTATGGTCACGGTCGCTCTTGACACTGTTTTAAAATGGGTTAAAAATAACACTAGCCCAGTAGAACCAGACGAAGCGGGTTGATTATGGATTTAATTATAGGCTGTTTTTTATTAGTGGTTTTCTGCTTATTAAGCGGATACCACTATTTATTTGGTGTATCAGTGTCAGAATTAGGATTTAGACAAATTATCCAATTAATTATCTCTGGAGGGGGTGGTACATACATACTTTTGCCATATGTTTTTGGCGCACTAAAGAAGATTAAAATACCTAACTTTAAATTTAGAAAGAAAGAAGATATGGATAATACATCATACAACTCTGATGACGACTCTATGAATGATTTTAAAGCACTTCTCTATCTAAAGGAAAGGGCTATTGAAATCGACTGTCAAGAAGCGCTAGACCTTGTAGTAAAGCTTAATACGCTACTTTTTTCTCATGCTGACCATTGTAAAGAAGAGGAAAAACAAAATGAAAATAAAGACTAGTTTATTTATTTTATTGCTTTTGATAGCGGGTTGTGCGCAGACAAAAACCAATGTAGTAATTATTGGAGAGTCAGAAGAGCTACAAAATGTTCAAGAAGTATTTCGGTCCATAGAAAGCAAAGAAGACAAATTATTAATTTATAAGTTGTTTGCTGGTGCTGGTGAATATTTAAATAATTGTAAAAATATGGATAACACGTCTAAGTTTGATCCAATACTTGGTCGGGTTCAATCTTCTTATGGTTGGGATCGTGAAAAATATCCAGAATTTACAGACGCCGTTTCAGAATATCTAATTTCAGTTGGTTACGACGAACCTAAACAATTAAATAATTCTAAAGACAGAAAAGATTTTGCTAAGATTTTTCAAGATTTAGCAGAGGCAACTAAACATGAGTAGAGATTTAGGCGGTTGGGTTGACGATCCGGCAGCAGTATATGCGGTTATGGAACAACTTCCATTCCCTGTTTTCTCTGACGTTTGGCAACCAATTAAAGATACTGGCAAGAACAAGAGGATTCTTTTATATGAATTTATAAGAGAAGCATCAGACGGCAAATACCCAAAAAGAAAACAAACGATTGGAGACTGCGTTGCTCACGGTGCTGCCTATGCTGTTGACGCAGTGAAGTCTGTAGATATTGTGCTAAAAAAAGAGTTTGAAGAATGGGTAGATGAAACTGCCACAGAAGATATTTACGGTGGTAGTCGCGTTCAAATAGGTGGAGGTCGTATTTCTGGTGATGGTTCTATTGGAGCGTGGGCAGCGAGATATGTAAATGAATACGGCGCGTTACCAAGAGGTAAATACGGAAACGTAGATTTATCTACATACAGCGGAAGCAAAGCAAGACAATGGGGCGCTAGAGGAAACGGCGTGCCAAAAGACTTAATACCTACTGCTAAAAAACATCCTATTCATACAGTTTCTCAAGTTAAGACTTATGAAGAGGTCCGAGATTTAATAGCAAATGGATATGCTGTAACTATTGCTAGTATGCAGGGATTTTCTTCTAAAAGAGATAGTGAAGGGTTTGCAAAACCACAGGGCAGTTGGGCGCACCAAATGTCTATTTTAGCAGTAGATGATGAATATAAGCGTCCTGGAGTATTAGTCCAAAACTCTTGGGGGCGCTGGAATAGCGGTCCTAAACGCCACAATCAACCAGACGGTAGCTTTTGGGTTGACGCAGAAGAGATTGAAAGAAGAATACTTAGTAAAGGTGATTCCTGGGCGTTTAGTAGTTACGAAGGCTTCAAGCCTAAATCACTAAACACAAGGATAATATAATGCCTAAACAAATAACTGGTAGAGCAACGTCAGTAATAATATTATTGTTTTTTGTTTTTACATTTTTTGATTTTAATGTACAAACTCATAGAAAGACAATGGCTATTGATAATGCTTTAAATGAAGGGTATGTTGCTTTTATTGTTAATGAGTCTCAAAGTATTCAACCAGACGACGAAGATGAACAAGAGCAGTGTGATGGTTCTGGGTTTATAACTCATGGAGACGGTCATAAAACACCATGTCCTGGATGTAAAGCTTGCCAAAAATCTTCTGAACCAAAAGAAGAGAAAGCGCAAGAAATAACAACAAAAGAAGCTATAATTGAAAAAGAGAAGAAAAAAAAACAACTTCTTTATTTTACGGCCACTTGGTGTACCCCCTGCACACAATTTAAAACGCAGCAATTATCAAGAATCATAGCAAATGGTAGCTGGAAAGTAAATGAAAAAGAAGACGCTCATATTAGAATTGTAGATATCGACAAACCACAAAACGATGAAATTATTACAAAATATAAGCAAACCAGAAGTGTTCCAGAATTTGTATTAGTAGTAAATGAAAAAGTAGATTCTTTTAAACAGGGTTATCAAAAGGCAGAAAATATAGTGGAGTGGTACAATGCCAGATGAAAAAGTAAATCCTTATGAAATGTTAACTCAAATGTTTTCGGAAGAAGGTTATTCTAACGGCGCTTTCTGTTTAAGACTGAAAGATATATGTTCTCTTAATATTTTTAAGATTGATGAAAAGTATAGAATTGAATTTCACGGAAAGAAACCAGAAGTTTCCGTTGGCAAAATGTTTTCTATAAAAACCACCGTACCTGGAATAACTCTAGGTGTTAATGGTGGCGTTTTAGAATTAGACAGCTTTCCAGACATTCCATTTTTTTATACTTGGATTATGGAAGATGAAATACAGCCCGTAGGCTTTAACAAACAAGACCTAGCAGAGCTATTCACAAGGGCCGCCGCACAAAAACTTGTTAATTCTATTATTGATATAGTGGTAGATTCGGTAGCAACGGAAAAACCAAAAGATGAATAAAGAAATTTATGAAAAAATTAAGGAATTTTTTTCCAAGGATGGATTTACAAGCGGTCCCGTCAATGTTAGAATAAAAGACGAACTTAAAACCAATATAACAGATGAGGGCGACCATATAAACATTGAGTTTGAAGACTCAAGACCGGAGGTCTCAATTAGGATTATCGACGCTAAAATAAATTCAATAACCCTTGGAAAGAAGGGTGGTAAAATAGAGTTAGATTCTTATGCTAGTATTCCTTTTTTATATAAGTGGCTAGAAGAATGAAAAAACTAAAAATATTAAAAGCTTCAACAAAAGTTGGACTAGAAATAGACAGCAAATATGCTAAAAATGAAAATAATCAAAAAATAGCAAAAAGATGCTTGGAATTTTGTGAAGAATGGGCTATAATCAATCTGGATAGCGTTGACGCAATGAGTCAAAGGGGCGCAAAAACAGATTGTAAAAAATATGTAAAAAACGCTCTTAAAAATGACGAAGTTGTTGGTAGTATCTTGATTATGATAATAACAGGAATTATTGTTAGATTAATTGTTGATTGGATAGTAAATAACTTTATTTACAACTTGAAGAAATAGTAATTTATTTATACGTACCCGTCTCATAGTGCAAGACGGGTTATTTTTATGAAAGGGAAAGTTGAATGTCTTTGAAATCTTTAATGGATTACACTTTTGTTAGTAAGTACGCACGATGGATACCAGAAAAGAAAAGAAGGGAGACTTGGAACGAAGCAGTAGATAGGGTCAAGCAAATGATGCTTGACAAATATATCTACCAAGAAAATGAAAACGGAACATACCCGTACAAGCCAGAACTTGCAGAAGAGATTGAATGGGCATATGAGCAGATGCGCAAGAAGCGCGTTCTTGGATCACAGCGGGCGCTACAATTTGGCGGCGACCCAATCTTTAAACACAATGCAAGAATGTATAATTGTATTGTATCTTATTGTGACCGTATAAGATTCTTTCAAGAATGTATGTATCTCCTTCTTTGTGGTTGTGGTACGGGTTTTTCTGTACAAAAACATCATATAGATAACCTTCCAGACCTCCTACCTAAAAAAGAAGGTAGTAAAAAATATGTAATTCCAGATACTATTGAGGGATGGAGTGATGCGGTAGGTGTATTGGTGTCTAGTTATTTTGATCAATTTCTAGAAGAAGAATTATTTCCAGAATACTCTGGTAAAAATGTAGTCTTTGATTATAGCGATATTCGTCCTGCGGGATCATACTTAAAATCTAGCGGAGGAAAAGCGCCAGGACCAGAACCACTTAAAAAAGCGCTTACAAATATTAAGAAAATTTTAGATAAGGCAATGAAAGATGGACAGAAAAGAATTAAACCCATTCAAGCCTATGATATTATTATGCATACTGCTGATGCTGTTATCAGCGGCGGCGTTCGCCGTTCTGCTACGATCTGCGTCTTCAGTCCAGATGATGAAGAAATGGCAACAGCAAAAACTGGAACTTGGTTCATTGACAACCCTCAGAGGGGAAGGTCTAACAACTCTGCATTATTACTTCGTGACCAAACTACCAAAGAGCAGTTTTCAAAACTGATGAAGTCAGTTAAAGAATTTGGAGAACCGGGATTTGTCTGGGCAGACAGTACAGAGTTGCTTGTCAACCCCTGTGTTGAAATTGGCATGTGGCCCGTTTGTGAAAAAACCAAAAAGTCTGGATGGCAAGCGTGTAACTTATCTACTATTAATTGTGCTAAAATTAAAACAGAACAAGATTTTTTTAATGCGTGTCGCGCCGCTTCTATTATAGGAACTTTACAGTCTGGTTTTTGTAGTTTCCCATATTTGGGTGAAATTTCTGAAAATATAATTGCTAGAGAGGCTTTACTTGGTGTCAGCATGACCGGCGTGATGGAACAGCATGACATATGTCTCGATCCAACTTTCCAAAAGCGCGGAGCAGTAATTGTAAAAAAAGCAAACAAAAAGATTGCTGAAATGATTGGCGTCAATCAAGCAGCAAGAACAACCTGTATCAAACCAGAAGGAACCTCAAGTTGTATTCTTGGAACATCTAGCGGTATTCACCCTCATCATGCCAAGCGTTACATTCGTCGCGTCCAAGCAAATAAAATGGAACCTATTTATAATTATTTTAGAGAACAAAACCCTAGAGCATGTGAAGAAAGCGTTTGGAGCAATAATGACAGTGATGATGTTGCGGCATTCTGTATAGAAGTAAAAGACGGTAGTAAACTTAAAAATCAAGTTAGCGCTATTCAATTATTGGAATACGTAAAATCTACACAACAAAATTGGGTTATTAATGGAACAAATCCAGAATTGTGTACTCAACCTTGGTTAAATCACAATGTCAGTAACACTATTAACGTAAAGCCAGAAGAATGGGAAGAAGTAGAAAAATATATTTACAAAAATAGGAAATACTTTTGTGGAATTTCTTTACTGCCAATTTCAGGT
>Ga0255772_10004138_pt1 | contig 13722 bp, 16 predicted proteins | sample 071ome_34_FD_179970 | JGI IMG/M metagenome (GOLD analysis project Ga0255772, IMG submission 179970) | Coastal salt marsh microbial communities from the Groves Creek Marsh, Skidaway Island, Georgia - 071411BT metaG (version 2) | ecosystem: Environmental > Aquatic > Marine > Intertidal zone >...
ACTGCTGTAGCGGCAAGATCCACCCCGAGATCAGCCAAGTCCGCTGTGGTATCAATTATTTGTTTATTCAATGAAAAACTGGCCACGAATTGGTTATAGTTAAGGTTAATGAGAGCCACACGAAATAACACAACTTCATTACGAAGTGATCGCAATTCCGTATCTGACACACCTTCTTGCTTTTTCTTATAAAAATCGGTGATTTTTGCAGGCAAATCAAACTCATCCTCTAATTGACGCACTAATTTTGCTTCGTCAAATGATTGCCTGGGGAATCCCGGTTTTCGCGTACTTCGACAGGCAGAACCGACTGCGAGAATGATTACCAGTAAAAGTTCTATTTGGACCAATTTCATTTGTTTGATTTTTTTGGATCAAATTTTTTTAAAATCCGACTCTTTTGAATTCAAGAACTTTTACATATCTCACTAAAAATGTTGTGAATGAACATAATTTATTGAAAGTTGACTTGCTTTTGCATGAACTATTTCCACGCTTCTGCAACATGATTTGATACTATCCACATTTGTGCACCTAAAACCCGACAATCACCGTTTTCAAACACACCCCTGCCCCACCATTCACCTCATTACAGCCGCTGAATATCACCATAGAACTTCGGATTCATCCCCACCTCCATCGTGCCCGAGAATCGCAATACGAGCAGCGCCGACGATCGGGGCGTCTTTCCCGAGGCTGCTGAATGTGACTTCAGGACATTTTACGAGACGTAGATTCGAATTCAGAAAACTCCTGAGCTGTTCCAGAAGTCCCTGTCCACCGCCTATTGCTACACTGCCTCCAAGAATGATTCTTTCAGGACTGTAAATGGTAGACGCATTGCGCAGTCCTTGGGCCAGGTGTAGTGCGACTTCTTCCCATTCCCATTCATCCAGACTGGCGGGAGGTTTGCCGTAGATTCTTTCGATCGCCCGGCCAGATACCAGTCCTTCCAGGCAATCTGAGAGTCCGCAAGCACATTTGGCGTTTTCGATGTTGCGGATCATTGGAATGGCCTGATGGGCGATTTCGGGATGATTCGAGTCTGCACCTCGAAATACCTTTCCATCCCTGATCAACCCCCCGCCCATTCCCGTGCTGACCGTGACATAGAGTAATGGGTCGACCTTTTCATTTCGCGAATAGTATTCCCCTACTGCTGCGACATTCGTGTCGACATCGAAGAATACCGGACACTGAAACATGCCTCCAAAGACCTCTCGAATAGAAAAGCCTGACCAGGCAGGTTGATGCAATGGACTTGCTTTTCCTTCTTGAATGCTCAACGGTCCCCCAATCGCAACACCCATAGCTTCAAAATTTGACTTTCCCCCTATCGTTGAGGCCGCGGATCGAATCATCTCAACTCCAGGTCCCAGTTCTTTTGGTGTTGCAAATTGGACTCGCTCGACGATGTTGCCTTCGCTGTCAGCAGAAGCGACAATCGTCTTGGTCCCACCTATGTCTACCGCTAAGAACATTTCTCAAATAACACGCCAATTTAAATCAAGAGCACAATGGCTTGGTAGCATCATTCACGCTCATCAACCAGATCGAATTCTATAATGGATGCAACTCGGGCACGATTGTTTCCACGGGGCAAACCTATTAAAACCACAGAGGACACTGAGCTCACAGAAAGTTGGAATATACTAATGAAAAACATGATAACTCTGTGCTCTCCGTGTCCTCTGTGGTTAAAAAACAATCCATTCACCTCGCACATTTAATCGCACCCATGCAAATCTCAAAAGAAAGGGGATTGTTTTATCCTGTGCTTCGCAATGAAGCAAACTGGTATCGGAAATCCTCTAAAACTCAATCAAGATATCACACGGCAAGGCATTGCCTTTAAGCCATCCCATCTCAAGTTCAAATCGCCTCATGGTTGACCCAGCTGATAGGAACCAGTAGGTTTGGGTTCAGCAAATGAGTTTTGTAGACAGTCATGAAAATCCTCAACTGAATCCGCGCCGCAGTTCTTGCGCCAGCGCATCTCGTCGACATCAATTTGAGCAGTGGGCTGGAACGACTGTTAAGGAAAGAATGCATGCCGCTCTAACCATGAGTCGCCGTTTTTCATGGCTGAATCCATCGTCCAAAAAGGAAGAGCATGAGCAATAGCGATCCCATCCGCTGGAAGCAAAGACTCCAGCAGTTCAGGAAGGCCGAAACACGGCTTTCTGAAGCTTTGGTCAATGGCTATGATGTTCTTGGCCGCCTTGAACAGGACGGTGTGATTCAACGTTTCGAATAAACCTTCGAGCTGGGGTGGAAAGTTCTCAAGGATTTACTTTTTTACGAAGGGTTCAATGTCAAATCACCGCGCGAAGTCATTCGCCAGGCGTTTGAATCAGAGTATCTGGGTGCTGACGATACGGAAACCGCCCTTATTGCTCTGGAGAAACGTAATCTGCTCACACATACCTATGAGGAGGAGACCATGCTTGAGGCTTTGGAACTGATTCAAAACGACTTTCAACCGCTGCTTCATCGACTTCTACAAACTTTAGATAAGAAGGCCAACGCATCGTGAGCGATGGATTGAGCGCCAAGCATCGTGATTTGATTAACAAGGTGTTGGCGAAGCACTCAAAGGTCGATCGTGTCGTCCTTTTTGGTTCCAGGGCAATGGGCACGTTCAACGCAACCAGCGATGTGGACCTCGCCTTATATGGCGATTTGAGCATGAAAGACCAGGCGAAGATCTCCCTGGAAATGGACGAACTTTCTATTCCCTACAAAGTAGATCTGGTAAGAATGAATACAGTCACCAGCACGGCGCTTTTGGAACACATCAAAGAATTTGGGAAGGAGTTCATGGATGGTTCGTCGCCAGAATGCCATTCCAGGGTTTAATCGAAATTAAAAACTGTTTCGGCCGATTAGCCGCTGCGAATCTAGGAACGGGTTTTAGCGATATGAAGTGCCCCCCAACTTAGTACCGCTTTCCTATCCAGAGTAAAAAAGATGCCTTTGGCATTTTTCTCCAACTACCCACTCGCCACAGTCCATCCAATATGTTATCAATCAAACATCATGAGAATTCTTTCATCCGTATTCATCGCCGCTCTGGTCTGTACTACCATTAAACCTCTGGCACAGGTTCAGTCGCCACCTCCCGGTTTTACCTCCCTTTTCAACGGCAAGGATTTGAAGGGTTGGTATGGATGGGGAACCAAAGATCCCGCCCTGTTACGTGACATGTCTCCGGCAGATCAGGCTCTCTACAAGAAACAATCCATCGAGGGAGGATTGCCCGGTGATGAAAGCAATGATCACATCAATGCCCATTGGCGCGTCGAAAACGACGAAGTCGTGAATGATGGAAAGGGGCTCTACCTGACCTCGGAGAAGGATTACGGTGATTTTGAGTTTTGGATCGAATACAAGGCATTGCCGGATGGTGATAGCGGGATCTACCTGAGAGGTATTCCTCAGGTCCAAATCTGGGATTCGACCCAGGGTGATCCGCGTGGATTGGGTCAGGATAAAGGTTCGGGTGGACTTTGGAATAACAGCAAAGGGGCACCCGGCAAGAATCCCTCCAAAAAAATGGATAAACCCTTCGGAGAATGGAACAGTTTCAAAATTCGGATGATTGGCGAACGGGTCACTGTCATCTTTAATGGTGAAAAGGTAGTCGACAATGCGGTCCTGGAAAATTACTTCGCCAATCAACAGGCAGGCTATGTCGCGTTTAGAAAACAGGCCAACGCTTCCCAACCGGCCAAGCCTGTGAATGAATTCATGAGAGATCCTGTTTATGCAAGGGGTCCCATCCAGCTTCAGACGCATGGCAGCGAGATTCGGTGGCGCAACGCCTTTATTCGTGAAATCGGGCCGGATGAAGCCAATCGCGCATTGGCGGAACGAGATGCGGAAGGATTTGTTGAATTAATTAATGGAAAGGACCTGAGTCAATGGCAGGGCGCTGTGGAAAGTTATCAGGTGAAAGACGGTTCCATTGTTTGCCGACCAGGAAAAGGGGGGGATCTACTGACGAAAGATGAATACGAAAACTTCATTCTGCGCATTGAGTTTAAACTTCCACGTGCCGGCAATAATGGCATAGCCCTGCGGACGCCTCTTGGAGGTCATTCATCATCCGATGGATTGGAAATCCAGGTCCTGGATAGCGACGGCTACAACGCTGCACACCCCAAAGCCCCTCTCCTCCCCTATCAATACCATGGATCGCTTTATCATTGCGTCGGCGCCAAACATGGATTTCTGCGCCCCGTGGGCGAATGGAACTTCGAGGAAATTCAGGTGAAAGGCCAGACCATTCAAGTCATTCTAAATGGCACTAAAATATTAGACGTGGACATCGATCACTTGGATCGCTCCAAAATCGCCCACCCTCCCAAAGGTTTGGACCATACCAAGGGTCATATCGGGTTTGCCGGTCACAATGATCCGGTCGAGTTTCGCAGTTTCAAAGTCAAAAAACTTTGATCGCAGAGTGTCATGATGGAAGGAGCGCCGCACAAATCCGGTCCACCGTATCGATTACCTTCTGACCTGGAACTGCCGACACATTGCCAACCCGCACAATCAGCGGCGCATCCGAAAAACGCTGAATGAACTTGGATATGCAATGCCCGTCATCTGCACACCTGAGGAGTTCATGGAAAATCTCTGCGTCACTGCGTCTTTATCTCGCGAATGCGGGAGGGCGTGAAAATCAGACATCCAATCGGATCTCAAAACGCAACCACTTTCGGGAATGGGTACACACCCCATATCCCGGAGTAAAAAGATGAAGCCAACATGCTGGAGATTGTATATCGAGACGAATCGATGGTGGTGATCAACAAACCTGTGGGCATGTTGGTTCATCGTAGTTCGGTGGCTCCGGGTGAAACGGTCTTCGCGGTTCAGCGGCTTCGGGATCAGATTGGCATGAAGGTGCATCCGGTTCATCGTTTGGACAAGCCCACTTCCGGACTCCTCGTTTTCACTCTCGATGTTGAGTCGCTGAAAGCAATCCAGACTCAGTTTACGGAAAAAAAGGTTGAGAAGGTCTATTGGGCGGTGGTTCGTGGTTATTTGAACAAAGAAGGGACCCTCGATTATCCACTCAAGCGAGAGGTCGATCCTTACGCAAATTCAGAGGCAGAGGGGAGTCAAAGCGCCGTCACCCACTACCGATGCCTCGCGCAGACCGAGTTGCCGGTGGCCGTTGGTCGGTATCCAACAACTCGATATTCCTGGGCCGAGCTTAGGCCTGAGACAGGACGAAAGCATCAGTTACGTCGGCATATGGCCCACCTTCGTCATCCCATTGTGGGAGACAGTCGCCATGGTGTGGGCGTGCACAATCGTTTTTTCCGGGATCATTTTGGAATTCAACGACTCCTGCTGCATGCACAAAAAATATCATTCAACCACCCGACCACCGGCGCCCGAATCACGCTGACCGCAGGTTTGGATGAAGCATTCAACAACGCACTCATGAATGCCGGCTTGGCCGGACCAGCAGATGCCCCGGCGGATTTGAAGCCGTAGCTTTTACTCAGCTTTTGAGTTTCGATAACGACCATGAAAATTCGATACTGGTAGACTTGTTGATATAAACATTAAGTTACACACATGCATACACAGGACCAAATCCACGGCCATGAAGTCATGAAAATGATGATTACCAGCAACCGGACGTTTGATAAACCTTCGCTTCGTGAGGCCATCATCGAGCACTTCGGGGAAGACGCCCGATTTTACACTTGCTCGCAACAAAACATGACGGCTGAAAATCTCATCGAATTCCTTGAGCAACGCGGCAAATTCGTCGATAAGGGATCCGGTTTCAATACTGATGCGGACAAAATATGTAGTCATTAAATACCTCAACATCTAATCTCATGCGCTCAACCCTTTCCATCTTCATCCTCATGGTCACGCTGTCACTTTCTGCGGAACCAGCGATTCAGTGGATCTCACTTTTCAACAGCTCCGACCTATCCGGGTGGCATACCCAGAAGGAAAAAGGACAACACGGAACCGGCGGCAACTGGGGGGTTACCAAGGAAGGCATCCTCTTCGGCGAACAGTCGCCTCCCGGTTCGGGAAATGGCGGACTTTTACTAAGTGATGAGAAGTTTTCGGAGTTTGAGTTGGAACTCTCCCTAAGACCCGACTGGGGGCCGGACAGCGGCATCTTTGTGCGCACCGACGAACGCGGTGGCGGCTGGCAGATCTATGTGGACCACCACGACAACGGCAATGTCGGTCACATCCGATTGGAAACAAAACCCTACAGTGTTGCGTTGCGTCCCTTCGGTTTTTCTCGCATCGATCCGAAGAAACCCGAGCTGAAGATGGAACCCGATCGTCGCCCTGAAAATCTCACCGATGGCGTCTACGAAGAAACCTGCACACAGGAGGAATTCCTGGCGGCATGGAAAACTGACGACTGGAACCGCATGCGGATTCGCGTCACGGGTGGAGAACTCCTCGTGATCGAGACCTGGGTCAACGAACTGAAGGTTTGTCGTTTCGACGCTTCAAAAACAAAGCATCCAAAATTCAATCCGGGAAAAGCAAAAGAAGTCGTGGCATTCACAGGTTCGATCGGTCTGCAGGTGCATGGGGGAAAGAACTGGCAATCCGGCTGGCGGGTGTACTGGAAGGATATCCGGGTGCGCCGGCTATAAGGGCACTTTCCTTTCACCAATCAGGGAAGATGTGGACGCCCCTTCAACAAGCAACCACTGAAGGGCGTAGATCAGTTTTTTTAACATGGATGGATCGGTTCTTCCGACAAGTAAGGATTCCCAAAGTTCCTTCTCAGGCCATCCCTGATCAAATGACGTGGAACGCGGGAAGTCATTGGTATTCGATTAATTGTGGGGTCTCCATCGCCACCGTTTGGATATCCGGTTGCTCTGAGGTTTGAAGTGGGTGTAAGTCGGAGCTTACCCCTCCGGTTAAGGAGTTCTAATTTTTGAACTGCGCCCCTTTGTGTAGGTTTTGTTTATTTTTAATTGACAAATTTTAGACACGGAGCATTTTGAGGTCATGACGATTAAATTTCGTGTCTACTTTTGGCTGGCCTGGATGCTTCTGGGCGGTTTTTCAGCATTGCTCGGAGCAGAAACGGATGGCACATGGCAACAATGGCGCGGTCCCGAAAGAAATGGACAATTTGAGGGAACCACATGGCCCAAGGAAATGACCAAGGAAAACTTCAGGCAGGAATGGAAAATCCAACTCGCCTCCAGCTACAGCTCACCCGTGGTGGACAAGGAAAAGGTATACACCACGGAATCACTACCTTCAGGTAAGGAACAAGTGACCGCCTACCATCGGGCCACAGGAAAGCTCGCTTGGAGCCAAAGTTGGGACGGCAGTATGAAAGTCCCATTCTTCGCTGCGTCCAACGGAAGCTGGATTCGCTCCACCCCCGCATTGGCAAACGACAAGCTGTTTGTTCTGGGCATGCAGGAGCGACTTATTTGTCTGGACACCAGGACAGGACAAAAGCTCTGGGAAATGAACATCCCCGAAATCCTTCAAACCCCTGAACCCGCGTTTGGAGGTGTATCTTCGCCCATGATTGTCAACAACGCCCTGTATGTGCAGGCAGGAGGAGGAGTCATTAAAGTGGACACGGACTCAGGCGATCTGATCTGGACCTCCAACCTCTCCAAAGACGCCATGAACCAAAGTCCATTTGCATCGCCACGCATCCACACACTCGACGGAAAAGAACAAATCATAGCCCTCGGTCGCACATCGCTGTCAGGCATCGATCCACAAAACGGCAAACAATTATGGGAACAGAAAGTTCCAGCATTTCGAGGCATGAACATATTAACACCCACATTCGTTGGACAGAGCATCTTGACGGCAACCTATGGAGGCAAGACCCATTTGATCACCCCAGCGCATAATCCAGACAAAGACTGGACGACCACCGAGACATGGAATCAAAGGTTCCAAGGATACATGAGCAACCCGGTCGTCATCGGCAAAAACGCCTACCTCCACGGTCGAAGCGGACGAATGGTCTGCCTGAACACCGAAACTGGCCAGATCAACTGGACCTCAAGCGAAAGTCTTGGAAAATACTGTTCAATGATCAACCAAAACGACCGCATACTCGCTCTCTCGAACAACGGCAAACTACGCCTCCTGTCAGCCAACCCCAACGCATACGAAATCATATCCAGCCTGGAAATATCCGATGAAGACACCTGGGCCCACATCGCCATGGCCGACCAGCAAATCTTCATCCGCTCCCTTAATACCCTCACAACATGGCATTGGGAAGATTCCATCCCCCACTGAACCAAAACAGTCGCCATCGCAACCAAAAAGTAAAAATCCATAGTCGTAAGGGTAATATCTCCCGACGAGTCGGAACCATTTTCAGGCTTCAAAGTAATCGCCACAGTCATCCGACCCACCTCATTTTCCCACGTAACAATCTCTCTTGCTTGGAAACGTTTCTGAGCAAAGGAAATGGAACACGGGGAGACGATCGTTCATCGAATGACTTTGGTGTTTCCTCTGCAGCGTTGTAACAATTCGAAAGCCTTGAGGTTTGAAGTGGGTGTAAGACGGAGCTTACCCCTCCGGTTATGGGTTTCTAATTTTTGAACTGCGCCCATTGTGGCGGATGAGCTATCCAATTTACTTTGCACTCAACAAAAGGACTGCAACAATGGAACAGGTGGTCAAATGAACTCTTGTTACATGATGAAGTCTAAATTATTTCGTGCTCTGGCACTCATTCAAATGCTCCTGGCTCCTCCTGTTGAGGTTCATGCTGTTGAGATTTTTGTGGCGAAAAATGGTGATGATCACAACTCAGGAACACGAACACTCCCACTTAAAACAATTGTGGCGGCACGCAACAAGGTTCGTGATCTAAGATCAAATGGCGCCTTACGAGACGAAGGAGCGGTCGTTTCCATTCGTGGTGGAATCTACGAATGGACTGCCCCTCTGCAACTGGACAAAGAAGATTCAGGAACCACGGACTCACCTGTCATCTACCGCGCTGCTCCCGGCGAAAAGGTGCACGTAACAGGGGCACGCCTTGTTGTTGGTTTTGCACCTGTCAGTGATACAAGCATTCTTGAAAGGATTCGACCTGAAGCGCGTGGTCGTGTTCATGTAGCCGATTTACAGGCAAATGGGATTGAGGATCTTGGAACAGTTGCGACCAGGGGAAAAACCATCGAACTGTTCTTTCGCGACAAACCCATGCAGCTTTCCCGTTGGCCGAATACGGGGTTTGTCCAAATCAAAGAAGTGGTCGGACAATCCACCTTCAAGTCCCATGGGATTCCCGGCACCAAAGAAGGTTGGTTCACCTATGAGGGAGATCGTCAGAGCCAATGGAACAAGGAGGGTGACGCCTGGCTGCATGGTTATTGGTTTTGGGATTGGTCTGATTCGTTTGAGCAAATCGAGTCTATCGATCCGGCAAGCAAAACGATCAAACTCCATGCCCCCTACCACCATTATGGCTATCGAAATGGGCAACGCTATTATGCACTCAATCTGTTGGCCGAACTCGATCAGCCGGGTGAATGGTACATGGATCGCCAAACAAACCTGCTCTACTTTTGGCCGCCGGATACAATACAGGACGGAGACGTTCGTGTTTCAGTGCTTTCTCATCTTGTTCAATTGCAGTCTTGCGAGGGTATTGTTTTCCGCGATCTTACCTTTGAAGGAACGCGATCGACCGCCATCGAAATCAACGAATCCAAGAACTGTCGGGTTGAGCAGTGCACCCTTCGCAACACGGGCAGCTGGGGAGTGGTCATTCGCGGTGGATCTCATTGCGAGGTTGTGGATAGCGAACTTTACGCATTAGGTGAGGGAGGGATTTCTCTGAGCGGCGGTGATCGCCCTACCCTGACTCCGGCCGGGCATGCGAGTCTCAACAATCATATTCACCATTTTGGAAGAATCTATCGCACCTATCGTCCCGCCGTGGGCATTTCAGGTGTAGGCAACCGGGTCGCTCACAACGAAATTCATGACGGACCTCACAACGCCATTCAACTTGGCGGGAACGATCATATCATCGAGTTGAATGAAATCTACAAGGTATGCTTTGAAACGGGAGATGTGGGCGCGTTTTACATGGGGCGTGACTGGACCCAGCGTGGCACGATCATCCGTCATAATTACTTCCACGACATCCGTGGTCCCGGTCTGCATGGGGCGATGGCAGTCTACCTGGATGATGCCGCCAGCGGAATTCAGATCATCGGCAATGTCTTTCATCGCGCAGGTCGTGCCGCGTTCATAGGTGGAGGTCGGGATAATCTCGTTGAAAACAATATCTTTGTTGATTGTGAACCCTCGGTCCATGTGGACGCCAGAGGCGTCGGCTGGATGCATGAGACAATTTCAGGCATCATGCCAGAGCGCCTGAGAGCAGTTCCCTATCGCCAGTCCCCATGGAAAGAACGCTATCCACAACTATTGACCCTTTTGGAAGACGAGCCGGGGAAACCCAAGTATAACGTCATTCGCCGTAACATTTCCTGGGGTGGAACATGGCTCAATGCAGAAAAAGCAGCCAAACCCCTCATCACCTTTGAGAACAATTTAGTCGAAACGGACCCGCTTTTTAAAGGCAACCCACGCTCCACCCATGGCACCATCCTGGATTTCCGCCTCCCCCCCAATTCTCCCGCATTTGACATTGGATTCGAAAAACTTCCCCTGGAAAAGATCGGACGACAAAACCGATGATGTTTCTGAATATTTTCTAAGTGGGTGCATCTGGAGACACGTTTCAACATTTTGCAAACGCTACTTATTGTATGAACATTCCTTCCTCGATTCCAAATAAACTGAAAAGCTGCCTTCCCAAAAATGGGTTAACAAAATGTTGTTTCCGCTTATAAATGTTGAAAGTTGAGTTATTTTTCCAATATACCACGGATCCGTGCCAGGTATAACTTCTTCACAGTTATTTAACCCGTCGCCATCGATATCCAGATCACATACATCACCATAACCGTCACCATCAATGTCAGATTGATCTGGATTAAAAGTCTCCTGACAATTATCTTCATCATCCAGAACGCGATCACCGTCAATATCACCTAGTGCACACATGTGCATCCCAAAAAAGGAGCGAAGATGAGCCACCCGAAAGTCCCTAATCTTCATCAAGCTGGTTGTCTCGTCTCAGGCAAGCGGTTGGCCGAGAGTGAACAATGAAACAGGAAGATCTGCCACTTTTCAAACAATCGCCAGAAGAGGCTACTTGTTTTGCTGAAAAAGAATCGGCAAGCAGGCATGATCGCCGCTTCGGTAAATACATCGTATATGTCGATGAAAGCGGGGATCATGGCATGTCATCGATAGACCCAAGCTATCCCATCTTTGTCTTGGCATTTTGCATCTTTCACAAAGGGCACTATGCAGAGAATGTTGTCCCGGCTCTCGAATCCTTCAAATTCAAGCACTTTGGTCACGACCAAGTCGTCCTGCATGAGAATGAAATTCGGAAGGAGAAGGGTGCGTTTCGAATTTTTCCCAATCGGGATGCCAAAAATGAATTCTTGAATGATCTCACGAGGATCGTTGCAGAAAGCAAGTTTATCCTGGCAAGCTGCGTCATTGAAAAACATCGGCTCCAACAAGTGGCTGAAACATTTGATAATCCGTATCACATGGCCCTAATGCACTGCATGCTCAGCCTTTACGACTTTCTTTTGGAGAAGAAGGAACATCAGAAGCTGACTCATGTAGTTGTCGAACGCCGCGGTGCCAGGGAGGACAAGGAGTTGGAACTTGAGTTTCGTCGCATTTGCTCAGGAAGCAATCCCCAGGGGGTCCAATTGCCATTTGAAATCCTGTTTGCAGATAAGAAAGCAATGTCTTCCGGGCTACAGCTGGCTGATCTTGTTGCCCGGCCGATGGGACTTCAAGTATTGAGACCAGAGCAGCCCAACCGCGCCTTCGATGTGCTAAAAAACAAATTCTTCTGCGAAGGTGGTCGCCCCCAGGCAGGCCAAGGTTACGACGGCTGGGGCCTCAAAATCGTGCCTGCAAAAAAAAGCGAAGGGTCTCGATGAAACTCACCGAAACCCCTTCGCCGACCGGGTTCTCCCAATCCATTTGTGTAAATTAACCACACTCATCCACCGATATCAACCGCATTGTCGAACAAAATCGGAAGTCCGAGCTCATGAACTCCGTGACTTTTGATTAGCCTTCGGTGCCTACAAGGAATCCGACGCGACAGGCGGTTTCTGACTTTCGATTTGCTTTAATTCCTGAATCCGACGATCCACCGATTCCAGGGTAATAAAGTACCGCTGACCATTTTCCTTACCACCCAAAATGGCATCAAAATGTCCACGCTTACAGGCATGCTGAATCGATCGCTCCGAACGGGGAAGCCCAGCATCCACAAACAACAAAACCACCTCCTCAACAGAAAGCGAATACCGCGACATGTCGCGACTCACCTCGACAGGGATTGGTTGGTATCTGATTCCATGGATTTAGTATACCATCATTGGAGGCCCAGGTGCCAAGGTGGGAGAGTGCATAAGGTTGTCTTTTAAGGAATACTTTGGATGTGTGGTTTTCCATATGGCAGAACCAAAAATGGATTAACAAAATGCGGTTCCGCATATAAATGTTGAGTGTTGAGACGTGTCCCCAAAACATTCATAGTTGAACTGTCGTTTATAACCTGCTGGTCTTGGCCCATTTCTTGCGATGAATACCTGCATAGAGTTGTAGGGAGTCGATTTCAGCAATGAACGTATCGAGAAGTAATTGCCAATGCCTGATTCTTGCCGTTCATAGAAGGCATGGCCATCTACGAGATCATCCTCAGCTGCACTGAGAATCTGGATGTTCATTTCCGGACGCGTTTGCGAATGCGTTCTTTGGCTTCGTTCCAAGGAATGTATTCAGCTTTGCCTTCTTGAACCATAGCATCACGACGTGCCAGCTCTTCTCGATGCCAATCGGGAGATTCAACTTCGCCCCCTCCAGTTCGCAACTGCTCCCAAAGCGCTTCCATGGCCACGACGGCTTCAGTTGGCGAAAGAGTTTTAATCTGATCGATAACGCTCACCATGCCAACATACTCAAGCCAGATGGGTGAATCAAGTAGAGTTCCTTGTTGGTATGAAGGAGAAAGAATGGAGCGGGTGAAGGGACCGCTTACGCGATAGCGTATTTCTTAGTTTTCAGGGGAATCATTCTTGCGGAGGTCGGGAGACCCATCTAACCCGCAGGGTTCGATGACATTCATCCACGACTGAAATGGAGCGGGTGAAGGGACCGCTTGCGCGATAGCGTATTTCTTAGTTTACAAGGGAATGATTCTTGCGGAGGTCGGGAGACCCATCTAACCCGTAGGGTTCGATGACATTCATCCGCGACTGAAATGGAGCGGGTGAAGGGAATCGAACCCTCGTAGCCAGCTTGGAAGGCTGGAGCTTTACCACTAAGCTACACCCGCGTTTGGGAGGCACACTTTACCAAGGAAGCTTGCCTTGTCAATTCCCGGATGCTTATCTTTTTTGGAAATGAACGATTTGTTGATCCAAAACGGCCGAGTCATCGATCCTGCGAATGATATCGATACCCACCAATCTCTCCTCATTCTTAACGGAAAGGTGGCGGCTTTGGGCGCCGAAGCCGATGCCAAGGCTCCTTCGGATGTCAAAAAGATCGACGCCAAGGGGCTCGTGGTTTGCCCTGGTTTGCTGGATATTCATG